>Ga0315296_10000600_pt1 | contig 32915 bp, 26 predicted proteins | sample YL17G14_18_MG_FD_203921 | JGI IMG/M metagenome (GOLD analysis project Ga0315296, IMG submission 203921) | Sediment microbial communities from Yellowstone Lake, YNP, Wyoming, USA - YL17G14_18 | ecosystem: Environmental > Aquatic > Freshwater > Lake > Sediment | place: USA: Wyoming | collected... | reverse complement strand
GTCCGGTTCTGTGAGGGGCGTGAAGCTCTCTTACAAGGCAGAATATTGTGGCACTCCTCAATCGAAAGAGAGGAGCAACGGAGAATACAAAGTATGCCTAAATGAGAGGGCTTCACGTCTACTCGACGAGCATCAAGATCAGAAAACTGTCTGATGTCAGCGAAAATAGCAGAGTCCAAATCCTTCAAAAATAGTGCATAACAATGTTCAATTGTTTATAATTTGAGGAAGACGGTGATATTAAAGCAATAAAAAAAACAAAAGATATTAGCTTATACAACACCTGAACCGGTGTTTAAAGTATCAAAGACCAAGAAGATTAAGGTTGTGAATAAGGAGATTAAGAAATGAAAAGGTTAATCTTTATTTGTGCTGTGTTCTTGGGCGTTATAGCAGCGGCAGGAGTATTGATTGCAGCCAACGCGAATAAGAAAATCAAGGTGATGTTTCTCCGGGGCGGTGAGGTTCATGATTGGAAGAACTGCACGCCTATTCTCAAGAACGTTCTCGACCAAACAAACGATTTTGAGGTGACATTCACCGAAAACCTCGATGACCTGAAAGAACGCATCAAGCAGTTTGATATTATCATTCAATACACCACCGGAATGGAACTGACTAAAGAACAGGAAAATGGGCTATGCGACTTCATCCAGAACGGTGGTGGTTATGTGGGTATTCACAGCGCCAGTGACTCTTTTAAGAACTCCGATCGGTACTGGGAGATGCTTGGTGGACGTTTTGCCGGACATGGCTCTGGTAAGTTCACTGTATATATCTATGACCATGACCATCCTATAACCAAGGGCATGGCGGATTTCGAGATTGAAGATGAGACTTACTCTCACAACTACCACCGTAACGCCCAGATGCGATCCCTAACTCGAATGAATCGCGGCGATGAGAGACAGTCGATGAGTTGGGTATCATCTTACGGCAAAGGAAGGGTCTTCTACACGGGTAACGGCCACGGACGTGAAGCGTGGAGCAATCCGCACTTCCAGCGTCTCGTTGTTCGTGCAGCATACTGGGCCGCAGCACGCAATATAAAGGACCCGACCAATATACGTTAATCATATGAGGGGCAAACATCGCCGACTAAAAGGGGTATCAAATCCTACAATGCCTACAATGGCTTGACCTTCGCGACATGGCGATTGGCGATTAGCAACATCGAACCGCTAAAAGGGTTATCAAACCTGCAAACGCTTTACGATGGATGTTGATTTCGATAAGGAGTGAATATGATCGGCTGTGTCACGATGCGAATCATAATTGTAGGTCTGTCACTGGCGTCGGCTTCCGCTGGCAACGAACAAGGCACGCCACGACAGCCGGCATTCCCGGGGACGGAGGGAAAGGTGGTTTTCGCCGATGATTTTGAAACGCCTTCCACCCAGAATCCGCCGGCGAACTGGGCCATGTGGGGCGCGCAGCAATATAAAGTGCCCACAAACTATACGCGAGACACCGCTCAACCGCATGGAGGGCAGGCGTGTTTCCGGATCCATCACCCGGCGGCAACGCGAGGGTATGTTGTGTCTTCGCCTGACCGCGCGATTCAGCCACGACGGGGGATGATCTATACCGTTTCGTTCTGGGCGCGGGCAGAGAAGGCTGGCAAGGCGCTCTTCCAGTGGACGGCCTACCGGAGCATCCATCCGTTCGTGGATACGGCTTCACCGGGATCGCTATCATGCGAGGTCGACCGCGAGTGGCGGCTCTATACGTGCTCGATTCGTGAGGGACTCGACTTCTTCGCGGAGGAAAGCCGATTTCTACTCCTGACGTTCCATGCGACCAGTGAGCCGGTCAAAGAGCAGACGCTTTACATCGATGATGTGCGCGTTTCCGAGCAGGTCGATCCCAACCCGGTAGCTCTGCTAAATGTCGCGACGATTCCCCATGTGGCGCTCAAGCACCAGTTACGTGCGGGCGACCGGCTGGAATTCTCGGTCAACACGACTGATCGATTGCGGCGCGCGACTACGGACGTAGGCGGCGTTTCCTTTCACCGCGTCTGCGGCTGGACGGGTCAGCCTTATAACAGGAAGGGGGTCTACACGCTGCGGCCGGAGGTGGAGGAGGCGATCCGCGAGCTGCGGCTCCCAATGACGCGTTTTTACGCGGTCGGGGATGAACCCTTCGGTGTGGATTCGGCCATCGACAAGGTCGCAGAGGTGTGTCGGCGAGTAAGGGTTGAACAGGACCATTGTGTGCTCGAGTTCGAGGAACAAGGCGCATCGCGGAAACTGCCGCCGGAGACGTGGGCCCGGGGAGTGAGTCATTCGCTGCGACAGGGCTACCGGTTTCATCATTGGGAGATTGCCAACGAGCCTTATGCGTCATTATGGGGACAGGGTGGAGCGTTCCCGACACCGGAAGCCTTTATCACCCATTTCAAGGCAGTGAGCGGCGCCATCCGCCAGGTGGATCCGCACGCACAGATCGGGTTCGATATCGATGCGGAGCATGTGCGGTGGGGCAATTATGTCCTCCAGCAATTGGCTGGATACTACGATTTCGTGGCGCCACACTATTATTGCGGTGCGGACGTTCACAAATTGCCCTTTGAGGATATCACCTTGTCTGAGAACTACCGGATGCTCGATCTCGCATTGAGGATTCAAGCGCTGCTGCATGCCTACAATGGCGACCGTCAGGTTTATCAATATGATACGGAATGGGGCATGATCTGCAGTACAGCCGATGGGAAGGAGGCCGATTACGAAGATCGCAATGCGAATATCATCGGGACGGTACACCGAGCCGTGCGTCTGATCTATTACGCGCGCGAGGACATCGTGCAAGGGGCCAGCGGCTGGCAGATGCTCAGCCGACTGGGCGGACAAGGATTCGGCATCGTGTCCCAAGAAGTGCCGGCCAAGCGGTTCATGCTGTATTGGCTGTACTACTACTTCAACCGTCATGTTGGGGAGTGGGTATTGCAGATGGATGGCACAGCACCCTATCACCAGCCGGAGCAGGGAGCGGGAGAATTAGCTGGTCCACTCACGCCCGTGCTGGCTACCTTGAGCGGGGATGGAAATGAGGTTTATCTGGTGATGGCCAACGGCTCCTGGACGAGGACCGTGCCGTGCCGGGTAAAGCTGCAGGAGTTTCGCACAACTAAGGCCAGAGGTGTCGTGATCAGCAGCGATAAATTGGATGGGAAACCGCTGCTGGAAAGTAAGGAAGAGGCGGTGTCCGATCTTCACGTGGGCACCACGGGAGAGGAGGTAAACTGCACCCTTCCGCCACACGCAATCGTGTTCGTGACGCTCTCGAAATCGTAATGGACCGCGTTTTTCTCCAGCGAGAACGTTTTGTCATTCTCCTAAGAGAAACGCCTTCATCTCACGCACAACGTCACGTAGGGAGCAAGTATTGCTCCGCCGTAGGTTCATATGAATACCGGCGGGCTTTTTCCGCAGCGACGCGGGTGTTACGTGAGCGCGTGACAAATCCTCATAAGGTGTAGTATAATGGGTTGTACAATGACGGCCTTAAAAGAAGCTCTTATCTACACATATCTTTGGTTGCAGCTCAAATAGTGGCCACTGGGACTTGCTGACATTGATGGGTAGAGGAAAGCTCGGCTCAAATGACATACAAGAAATTTGGATCGTCAACGGGAGGTGTTCATGGGAAATTCCAGTGAAGATAGGGACCATTTCTTGCCTAAAAAGTTACGTTGGTATACGCTCGGCGCTCTAATTCTTCTCCTGGGACTGGGGATCGTCGTCGCAATTTCAGGATTGTTTAACTTTCTTCTACTGAGTGTGGGTGAATTTGCCTTGTATTTTATCTACCAGAGAAAGTGGAGAAAGCTCCACCAAGGCATTGATCTAGTCGGTGAGCAAAAGGCAGACATTAGATCATTTCCTTTCAGCCGGTATGTTTTCTTGACCTGGGTCTATGCGATGATCATGGAATTCTGTGTAGATTTCGGTGCTTACGGCACGCTCAATCCAGGTATCGTTCTGGTCATAATGGTCGTGCTCACACCGCACTATTTCTTCATGGCCGCTGTCTTCCGCCTGTGGTTTCGGTGGTTCACTTACTCCCCTCGCGAAGCGTACTTTACGATGGGGCTGGTTGGGTTCTTGTTAGAGTCCGTTATTTTGAAACTCTTTGCCGGAACATTCAAGTTGTCGGGCATCTTGCTTTTCCCGATAGATGTTCCGGTTCATATGCTAAATTATGGAGGATTTGTGTTAATCCCGACGTTCCGCCAGAATCAAGCCGAGCTAAGAGAACCTGTGAGAACGAGGAAGAAATACCTTATGGGCATCTTGGGAACCTTGATCCTGACGCTCCCTGAAATCGCCGGGACTTATTGGTTTGTCTATAAGGTGCTACTCAAATGATAGGATATTGGTTTTAACCTATCTATGTAAATGATGACGCCCTAACCAGGAATTCAAGATTAAGGAAACCGCAACCCAAGCACCCATTTCTCCCACTCCTGTTGAAAGTCTTCCATGTTCTTCACCTTTAGGACCTTCTTGAGCGTCTCGTAACCGGAAGGATCACTCTTGATGTTTGTAGTGAAAGCATTATAGAACTCTGAGAGCAACCTTTTTTCCTGAAGGTAGTAGCACAGATAACGCGCTTGGGCGTAGCTGTTGCCTTCTTTCATATTATAGAATTGGTATGGGGTGGTACGGAGCAAGGTTTCAAATGAGGGTAAGCTACCTGCACGAATTACCTCTTGGAGTCCTTTTAGCCGCCAATTCGTGAGTCCCGCAACACAACCATCCTTCGTACTACACTGCTCGTAAAGAGAAGCGAGTCCTTCATTAAACCAAGCAGGGCAATCCGGGAAGTTTGAGGGAATAAAGGCATGCACTATCTCGTGGCAAAGCGTACCACCGCCTGTCGAAATATTCATCACCAATGCCTGATAACTGTCAGAGTAGTACCCAAAAGGTGTATCTGGTGCATCGTTGAATAGCTCTTTCGCATACTTCCGATAGCTCTTATCGTCCTTAAACAGCCAGACGTCGTAGATTCTTAGCGGGTCCTTCTTAAAATACAGTCTCTGAATGTGGTCGACGAACCACTTGACGGTGTGCTCTGCCCGGTACCTCACGATAGAGGGCTTTTCGTCACCAATCACAACAAACGGCTTTTGCAAAATAACCGTAAAGCCACTTGGTACCGTTGGTTTCAGCTTCATGATATGTTGAGCATAATTAGCGTTGCCAAGCTCACTACCGGTTTTTGGAATGGAGATTGTTCCTGCTTTTAAGCTCATGCGAATAGCCAGCCACTCGTCTCTCTCATATTTAAGCGGCCATAACTCGAGAAACCGAGTGCGCTTCATACGACGATATGCGCCGTTGTTTTCGGCCGGTTCATGGTAGATTACCTCATCAGCCTTGGGGTCGTATCCAAGAATCAAGCGAAAATGTTCAGAGGATTTGGCACGATCACCGTAGTGCATGCACACAATGGACGGAATACTATCACGCAAATCCTTAAACAGGATGTTCCACTGAGTCTCCAGCTGGCCTTCGGATTTCTGGGGTTCTATTTTGTGCCGGACCTCACCCAGCTGGAAACCTATGTGTTTCAGGACACGTTCCATATCAGTGGTGACGCACCCTCGCCCAAGCGCAGGGTCAACCCCGGAGAAGTTAAATATGTCATCCTGGGAAACGTTATGGCCGAGCTTCTGTAGATACATGGCGATACATGCCTCGCCACAGAAATCAGGCTTTTGCTTGATATGAGGGACATTCCTGATCAAAACGGTTTTGTTTCTTGTTGACTCGGCCTGAACCCGGGACAACCACAGGAAGCCAACAGCAATCATAAAAAACAAAATATATCCCCATCGATAGCAAATGACTTTGCTTTTTGTTACTCGGTGACTACTTTTTTGCGATCTCTCAGTGTTCATTATGAATTCCATAACAATGCTACTAAATCGCTATATGAATTATAATCCAAAAAACAAAATGAAGTTCAATCTAAAGCTACAAAATCAAGCTTTTTTACAGAACTTTTACATAACCCTGCTTTTGCCTTCTCCTCCTTGTGGCCAAACCTTTATAAGCAAGATCGCCTGCGATAAAGAACCATATAAACAATCACCTGTCAGAAAATGAATCTTAAGAAAGGATTCACGAACCATTCATAGCGTCGCTTTCCCATACGGTTTGCTTTTCAGGCTGTAGGTTTTGTTGTGCTATGTGGTTTGGACGGGGTGGGGGTGAGAAACACACGTTCCACTGCGGGATTTGTGATGCTTGACAGTGGTCGTTCCATATCGCGGCGATGGTGTTCAAGGATTTGGTTTCCGGCGGTTTACTGCTGGTTTTGTTTTTGCCATTTATATGACTTTCTTTCTGCCAATCCGGCGTCGGTCGTATAACGGTTGGAACCGCATTCGACACGAGGACATTTTTGTATTGAATAACCCAGAAATTCACCACAATCGGCGCAATAGAATTCCTGTCTATGAAATTTGAGCTTTGGCAAAAAGAAGTGTGCAAGATAAGCTATAATTAATCCCGAGCATGTGATCTTGATTATCGCCCATACGTAGGACGGCATATAGGTAAAGAAGTTGTCAATCTGAACGTCGTATTCAGCCAAATCAGGTTTTACGAAGAAGAACCAGACAACAGCCCCAGTTGCCATAAAAATGAGAACAAACAATAATTTTCCGGTTCTTGTTAATCCTTTGAAACCATGCTTTGTATAATATGACTTCGGCATCGCTGTTCTTCCTGAACCGGAATTTCTTATAAAAAGCTTTCTTCTACCGACAGAATTCCTGTCGGCTTTATTATACTTTTACAAAATCCGGTGAGAACATGCAACTCATTGGTTCTTGGCTTATATTCATTGCTCTCTTCATCAAGCCCAAAAAACTGAGAAACAGGGAATACAAAATATGCCTAAATGAGAGAGCTATATTACATTTACTCAACGCGATAGCCATTGACGAATTTGTCAGTGTTGCTGTCCCGCGCGATCGTCCGCTCAACCGATGTGCAGCTGATTCGACATCCCACCTGCCCCCCTCACGGATTCACCACGCCCGCCTTCAGGGTGTCAACTACTGTGATATCCTCAATCTTTGCGTCCTTTTTGCCGACCAGGTCGATGCCCTGCTCCCGCAGGACCGTCTCGAATATGTGCAGCCGAGGGTCGCCGCCCGATTTAACCCTGATTCGGCTGGCTATCTTGTCGTAGCTGAAATCGCTCCATGGCTGGCCGTCACGCAGCAGCTTCTTTGGCTCGGCGGTCAGGTTCGCCGACCAACTGCCGTCCACCTCGCGCTTCCAGCCTTCGATCAGGTCTGCCCCGCTGATTGTCACTTTCTCACCCTTCATTGCGCGGACCGTCACGCCATCGTTTTTCGGGGCTAAGACCTCGCGATATACTCCACCACGCAGCACGATCGTCTCTCCCGGCTGGGCGATCGCACACGTCTTTGCCAGACTCGCCAGCGGTACGGCCGGATAGCCCCACGCCGGCTCATCGACGGCGGCCGGGTGACGAGGATCAACATAATACACGTTGGGGTACTCCAAAGCTCCGATTGTAACGCCGTCCTTGCCTGCCCCGATGGCCGGGCTGCCTTTCTTCAGACGGAAATCCCGCCTCTCCGCGTCCACAAGCATGGGATCTTTGCCGTTGATATTCTTTTCATCCGCGAGCGGCGCAGTCCTAAACGTCAGGTTGTATTCGACCACCGGCTTGGCCGTGGTGAAGTCGCTGTCGCCATCGATAAGGGCCCGTTGCACCTCGCAGAAGATATTGTTGCGTATCTGCCCGTTGGTCGATTCCTCGCCCCGTAGCCCCACTCCGAACCAGGTGATCCCCGCGAAGGTGTTGTTCTCAATTGACACGTCGGGCGTCTGGATGATATTCAGCCCCCACGCCCCTTTGTACGTCGGCAGTTTGGAGGAGTAGATGTTGTGCCGGAACGTCCAGTTCCGCACGCTGCCGACATGCGGTGCGCTCTCGACCATGCACCCCTGGCCCCAGTCGAAGCAGCTGTTGTACTCGATAAGCACGTCCAGCGCGATCTCGCCGTTGTTGGTGAACGTCTGGATTCCGTCGACATGGGCGACCTTGCTTTCCTTGGTGTCCGTGCCATGATAGTAGTTATACCGCTGGATACAGCCCTTGCCGAAGAACCGGGTGTAATCGCAGTCGTCATACCTGTTGCCGGGGGCGTACATGAACAGGCGGCTGACTTCGTTGTTCTCCACCAGCCAGTCCTCACCGCCGAGGATGAAGCCGTACTCGCAGTGATAAACCCTGTTATAGGCGATTCGGTTGTGCGTCACCGCGGAATAATCACGGGTATTGCCGTCAGCGCTCGGCTTGCCGACCGTCCCGCTGACAGCCACCATCATATCGTGGATGTAGTTGTCTATGATTTCGCAGTGACTGCCGTGCAGTTGGATAGCAGTGGCCGGCTTGTCTGCGGTGATCTCGAAGCCCTCCACGCGGATGTAACTCGCCTCCAGGTCGAAGCCCGCCACAGTCGCCGAGCGTCGGGGCTTCGCCATGAAAACGACCGTCTTGCCCTCCGTGCCGACAGCCTTCACCTTGACGTGTTCGTTATACTTGCCCGCCATCACATAGATGGTGTCGCCCGGCTTAGCCGCGTCGGCCGCGTGCTGCACGGTCTTGAAGGGCATCTCCTCGGTTCCCGGGTTGGTGTCGGCAGCGCCTGGGGCTGCTTGGTCAACCACGTATGTGGCCGCCCGAATATGTCCAAGAGCGACATTATCAATGGCGCCGGCGATCGTGGACCCGACGCCCAGCAGTGCGGCTGTGCGAACAAAGGCTTGGATTGCGATGAAGCAGATAAGTGTTTGGTGTTTCATATAACTATGGCTCCTATTGTAGTCCTATTTTTCAAGTTCCAGAACCGCAGCCAACCAGCGGGGCAGGACCAAGTTCTGTTTTGCCGGACACAGTCGGCCGGTCTTGCCAAGCAACCGGCGACGACCCAGACTCTCGGTTTGACGCATTTCATGGCTCCTTGCATCAGAACATCTTGGTCACGCATAACTTATCGATACAGATGAAGGTACACCCCCCGAGATTGGCTGTCAATCAGTAACCGTCCGACTATATGGGTGTTTTGTTGCGTTTCATGAATCGGCTTCACGTCGTGATGCCTTGCTATGCGGGACTCGTCGTCTCAGAAAGGCTTGCCCATTTGTCGAAATCCTCCTGATCTCTGTGCCTTCGCCAGCGTCAATGCATTCAATGTTGATGAGATACCACAATTCAGACCGGTTAAGGAATTGGCCGGAGCCAATGCCCAGATCGACGACCGTTTGCCACTTCGGAATCATCCAGAAGCACGTTCGTTCCCTTAATCCCTTGGCGAGGGAAGAGACGCACGCTTAGCTTAATAGAGGAGTCCTCCGGCTCAGCGCGTTTGCGTCGGCGGCTTGAGGAATCCCTGATGCCGCAGCCAGGTGGCACACGCCTGCGTCCACGTGGAGCATGGATGGTCGCTCGGACGAACGCCGAAGTCATGAGTGGCCGTGGCGTAAATGTGCAGCTCCGCCGGGACACCGGCTTTCTTCAGCGCAAGGTACATCAACACACTGTGCTCCGGCGGGCTTATGATATCATCCCCACCATGGGCAAGGAAAATCGGAGGCGTTCCAGCCGGGATACGCAGGCCGGTAGCGATCTGGTCTTTGTCCTTCGCCTTCAGGTAGCCCGAATAAACTCCAATGGCGAAGTCAGGCCGGCAACTGATTGTGTCCACGTCATCGATTGGCTCGTAGGTTCGCCGGTCGAAGCTCGTTACCGTCGCAATCGCAAGGTGGCCGCCTGCCGAGAAACCCACCATGCCGATTTGCTGCGGATGGATGCCCCAAATCCTTGGCTTTACTCCGCACCAGGCTGACGGCTCGCTGTGCATCCTGGAGCGGGCGTCGGGCTGGCTCGCCCTTGGGTTCATCGGGCCGGCGCGGCACACGGTACTTGAGGATGATTCCGGTGACACCAATAGAATTCAACCAGGCGGCAACTTCCTCACCTTCGAGTTGCCAATAGAGATCCCAGTAGCCGCCCCCGGGGCAAATCAGGACCGCAGTCCCAGTGTCCTTCTCCTTCGCCGGTGGATAGATTGTTAGGGTCGGTTTGATGACGTTGGTCACAAGCCTCGTCGGCTCGGTGACCTCGACTTGCTTTTGGTCCAGCTTAGGCGACATGCGGATCATTTCCTCGCCGATATTCCCGCTTTCGTCCGGAGGTGTGCCAGGCCAAACCTCAACGACCAGCGGCTTTTCAGCCCCAATCGTCGGCCAAGCCGCACACATCGATATGGCCAGAGAAACTATCAATCTGAATCGCATAACTGAACAAGTCTCCTTTCTTTGCGTTGTTCGATCCCTTCGGCGTTCGCTCTGTGCTACAATCGCAACCAAGTCATCGCGTTCCGCGAGCGGACCTTTTCCTTGTCGGCCTCGCTTGCGTCTAATACTTCCAGCTTAACCAATGCGGGGTCGGGATAGTTGAAGGGCATCCCGGTACCAAACATCACACGCTCGGCGCCCAGGTTCGTTATGAGCTGCCCAAGCTCGTTTGCCAGCACAGCGCTCAAGCGAGACAGCTCAATGGTATAATTGGATGGCAGGCCATTGTCCTTCCGCCCGAGCGGGCACCCTGTGTAGCCGATGCCGTTCAGCAAGATGAAGCGTGCTTTCGGGCAAGCTTTCACCAACTCGACAATCTCCTCCAGGGGCACATCGGGGATATTCAGCAGCCAGCTCCGCTGGCGGTTGTCCTCCACGCGGATGGGAATGGAGATGACCATACCTCGCTCAGTCGCGGCGTTTACGAGTTCCCGGCAGCACGGGCTGGAAAGCTGATAGTTGTGCCATTTGGGATAGATGCGCAGGCCCTTCATGCCGAGCTCCTCGTGGCAGATCTTCAGATCGTCCTGCCAGCCGGCATAGAACGGATTGATGACGGCAAATGGAATCAACCGGTCACTATGACCACGGACCTCATGCGCGATATCCTCATTGCCGGTCTGCGCGTTGCGGTAGGTGATGGCGCCGGCACTCGAGACGACTGCCTTATCGATCTTCTTAGCGTCCATCAGGGCGAGCAGCGACGCGGCTGTGTTGTGCCGCAGCCGCCGGAACGCAAAATGGCCGAGATAAGCATTCACGTCAATGATCATGATTTCCGCCTCAAAAAAAGCCTCATCATGTTCCCGCTTAGGATCTTCTCCTTGTCCTTTGCATTCAGGTTCGCCCCACGAATCTTGCCCACCCCTGCTGTCATGGACGAGTCACAGCCAAAGAGGAGCCGATCTACCCCTACCACTGTTGCTGCCATCTCCACCGTGCCCTCATCCGTTACGCTGCCGCTGGTGTCGAGCAAGACGTTCGGCGCGTGGCGCAGGGCCTTGATCGTCCATTCCCAATCGCCTCCGCCTGAGATGTGCGCGCAGATTAGCATGGCCTCCGGGTAGCGGCGAGCCAGTTCTGCGAGGTGTCCACCGTCGGACATACGCGGCTGGTCCTCTACGAAGTAGTGGGAGTGCGAGGCGTGATGCAGGATCGGCACGCCCATCTCAATTGCCAGCTCCACAATAGGAAAGACCACCGGCTCCGTGCAGGTGTACTCATTATAGAGCTTGATGCCGATAAACCCACGCTCCTCTATGCAGCGGTGGATTTCCTCCAAGGCCTCCCGGCCGTAGCCAGGATTGACGTAGCAGTAGCCAAGCACCCGACCGGGGAACCGGCGCATCCCTTCGGCCGTCCACCGGTTGCATTCCTGAAAACCATCAGCGGTCGCCGGCTTGCGCGGCGTGAGGATTGAGCAGCACAATTGGTCGATTCCCAGCTTGTCCGCCGCCTCAATGAGCTTGCGGTCGTCCGCTTCCCATGTCGCGCGGCTCCGATGAGTCAAGTGCGCATGACAGTCGATGACCTTGCCTTTATAGAGTCGGTCGTTCGACGTGTCGGGCACGGGCTGCTCGATGGCTGCGTACACCGATGGTACTGCCGCCGCCCCTACCGCCACGACTGCGACAGCCGAACCCTTCAGGAGCTCTCGTCGCGAGATGTGCGGCCGATGTTCGGATGAGTTCAAGGCTGTTTGGGAAATGGTCATCTGTTTCTGCCTTCTTTCTGCGGGACCGACGGGCCTCGCCAGACGCTGCCACCGAAGGTGGTGACGTAGATCAGACCGTCGTCGGATGGTTCGAATGTCACTCGCTGGATGTTCGAGAAGGGCAGATCGTCGAACGCCTGCCAGGTTTTACCGTTGTCCTGCGAGAGCCACAGACCTGCACCAGATGCACCTTCGGTGAGCGTCATGTAAATCCATCCATTGTGCTTTGGGTGAAAATAGCCACCGAAGGTCTGTTGAGCTTGGCGGCCAATGCGTTGCCAGCTTTGGCCACCGTCCTGCGTACGGTAGAGACCGCCGGACTGATCAGCCCCGCCCGCATCGCACACACCCACAAGGATGATGTTGCTGTTCTGTGGATGGATCGCAAAGTCCTTAGGATATAGGAAAAGCTGAGATGCGTTGACCTTCTCCCAGGTCTCAGCACCGTCTCTGGATCGGTACAAACCGACTCCTTCATTCATGAGCGGTCTTCCCCGGGCGGGACGCATGGCACAGATCATTGCAAAGAGCGTTCCATCTTTGTGCAGAATCACGCGTGAGACGCGGATGTTCAGTGGGTGGACAAGGCCATTTTTCCTAAGTGTCCACGTTTTGCCATCATCGACCGATTTATATACACCTTCCATAAAGACCCCTGCATACAAAGTTCTCGCATTCGCGGAACTTTTGGGGTCGAGCACAATCGAGGTCACTGGCCGCAGCGGCAGGCCCTGCGCCTCTGACTTCCAGGAGGCGCCGAAGTCATGGGAAACGCACACACCGCCAGGGCCATCGTGGCTGTGACGCTCGGAAATGATGTTGTCGTTGGGGATGTCGTGCACGTTGGAAAACGCACCCCACATCTTGCCCGGAATGTTCGGGTCGAATGCGATCTCATAGCAGGTGTTTCTCCACGGAGCCCAGGTGTTCTTGTCCCACCAAATCCATGTCTTTCCACTATCGATGGATCGAGCGAAGCCGATGTCCGTGTAGGCGATGTAACGGCGGTTGGTTTCAAAGGGGTCGATATAGTAGTTCCATGTCGTGGTGACGACAAGGCCGGTACATACCCACGTGCTGCCAGGCTTGGGCTGCTGGCCGGAAGCGGGGTAGGTATCACCGTTGAACCACGTGTCGCCACCATTATTAGTAATGTAGGACTGGCTCCACACCAAGATCAACCGGTTCGGGTCGCTGTTGCAAATCGCAGTGCCGAAGGGGGTATCACCCCCTTTATACGACTGTCCCGTAGAGGCAGTGACATAATTGGGAGCCACGTTGTATTTTTGAAAACGCGGGTCTTGGAAGAAAGTCGCTCGCCAGGTGTCACCGCCGTCATCGCTGCGATAGACGGTCTCATGATGCGGCGGGTGAAAGCCCGTGCTTGTATTCGTGACGTACACCGTCAGCGGCCTGGCATCTGTGGTCAGAACCTGTTTGTACTGTGCTATAGGACCGTAAGACCACTGGTCGGCTTTCGTCGTGTCTATATTGATGCCGGGGCCCATCGCCGACTGCCAGGTCTGCCCACGATCTCGGGATCGGTAGATGCCCCCTTGCAAGACGCCGTTTTCCAGCTTGCTGGTCACTGTGCAGTAGAGCATGGTGTCCGCCGAATCGGAGCCTCCGTCGAAACCCTCGATCTCCTTCCAAGGCAGTCCATCAGTTCTCTCTACCCAGGTCTGTCCGCCATCATCAGATCGCCAAATATTCTTGTCCGTGGCGGCAAACATGGTGCGACCGTTATTTGTGCGGTCAAAGTGGAATCCGATTACTTGGCCATGCGGACCGGGACAGGCAGCCCAGGTGACACCCGCATCACATGACAACCAGCACTGGCCATTGCGAGTGCCCACTAACATGATGCTTGTATCAGAGGAATTGACCGCGATCTCGCCGGAGAGGGAATCCTTTAGGTCGCCGATGGGCGTGAAGGTCCGGCCGCGGTCACGGCTGATCTTCAACCTGCCCCAGGAGGAGGTGTAGATTACGTTGGCATCGGACGGGTGAAAGCCCGGCCGACATTGGGTGTCGGTCCGCAACTGGGCCTGGTGTATCATCCGCCAATTGTGGCCACCGTCCTCGGAGATGTAGGCTGCGCTCATGTCGCAGTTAAGCATCATCAGATTGGGGTCCGCCGGCGAGATCGCGGGACTGAACATGCCGCCTCCGCCAGACAGACCTACAGGCTCCCAATTGTGGCTTTCGAATATTGGATTCGGGAGCGGCGACTCGCAGAGGCTGCAATTGGCCCAAAACAACAGCAGCAACACCACCGTTAGCCCACGGCATATTACTGATGAAAAGACGCCATAGATTCTCATATATACTCCCGCATAATGCGGAGGTACTCACGGCAGGTTTCTCGTATGTCTGGATCGCCTGGATGCCGGTCTTGCTCAATGGAAGCAAAACCATTGAAGCCGACTTGCTTGAGTGCCGTGACAATCGCCTGGATGTCCATCACGCCCCGACCGAACGCCGGGAACTGTCGCATCAGGCCGTCGATATCGCGCATGTGCACGTTCATCAGGTGCTTGCCCACTTTATGGATCGCGACCGGAGGGTATTCCCTCTGGAGCAATGTCCAGCCTGCATCGAGATTGTAGCCAAGATCGTCGTCGCGAATCTGGTCCCACAGCCGCAGAAACGACGCTGCATCCGGGACTAAGCAATGCGTGTGCTGCTCGATAGAAAACTTCAGGCCGTGAGCTTTCGCCCGTGATAGGCAGGCTTTGGTGGTCTCCACATAGACATTCCACACGTGGTCCCAGTCGAATCCTTCCGCAATGTCGATGTGATACTTCTGGCCAAGTTCGGGATTGGCGATCTCGTAGTAACGGGGCAGATACCCCGTCGGTCCTTTCAGTTCGCGAGCCCAAGGAGCTACGATATTGATGATTGGAGCCCCCAGCTTCTTGCCGATTCGGCAGCCAGCCTCGAAGTAGGCGAGTGCCTGCTCGCGAGTGGCTCGATCCGTGCTCGACAAATCCTCGACCACCGGCTGGAAAAGGACGAACTGCGACACACACAATTTATTTTGCTGGAGCTTTTGGTTGAGTCGCTCGATCCGGGCGTCCGTCCAGAACTCCTTGAGGTCTCTACGCGCCGTCACGATCAACTCGACGCCATCGAAGCCCAGCTCACCGATGACATCCAGGGCCGGCTCAGGATCCACGGCGGGGCTCAGACTGTGAAAACACCAGCTCAGGCAGCCAACTCGGGGCTTGCCTTGCGGGCGTGACGGCGGTTCTGTCGCATTTGCCGACAGTGACAGTCCGGAGGCCACGATAGCGGCGGTCCGGAGAAATTGACGGCGGTTCAAATTATGTCGAGTCTTCATAAGTGTACTCCTTCTTGTTATGTTGGACACGAGAGACTATTCTTTTCTTGTTTCTTTTATCCTTTTCTGAATCTTGTACCAGGACGGTGTTATCAGAAAGCTCTCGTCCATGTTCTCAACCATTGTAATTATCTTGTTCATCGGCACTGAAAAGCTTAAGACATTCCACGCTACGAACGGCCGTGCTGAAACATCAAACATTCCCAGTACTGCCCTCGGAAAATCAGATCCTTTCTCAAGATAAGGATATTGAACGATAGAACCACAGCCTGCAGAAAACGGACAGAATACGCCGTTCGGTTCAGCTATATCATAGTTCGCCAAAGTAAAAAGTCCGGACAGAATATCAGGTTGGGCAAAAAAGACAACAACATCAGGCTCATCTGACTCTTCGAGCGTATCCCACCTCTTGAAAACGATATATCGGCCAGGAGCCTTGAACTTTGGAGCGTTCTTCATTATTTCTTTGACCAGTTCCGGTGTTTTCTTGTAACGCTCTCCTTCGAGTTTGCCTGCAATACCACAGGAAAGAAAATATTCAAAATTCGGCATGACTTCCTGGCTAAATCCCAGGTACCTTTTTCCACCAAAGCAACCGAATGAATCAGTATCAAAACAGATAGAACTTCCCATCCTTACTTTTGACAAATCGGCCATTATACACCGATGCCCAGGAGGTGGTTTCACCAATTCCACTTCTGAAGCTTCGTTGGCATAGTAAAAAACTATAGGAAGTTCTGTCCCATCAAAATATTTCTCCCATACCGCCAAAAATCTCTCCTTTAGTTCAATATCCATATGATATACCCTTTCAAAACGCAACGTCCTTTGGGCTATATTCTATCACCGTGTGAGTATCCTCAAAAGGAATTTATGATTGTAGGCTTTGTCTGCCTCGACATAGAACAACCGGCACCAAATCACGTGTCGAGGCTCCGGGGCACTCCACTACCCATCGAGGCGAAGTTGCCTCCGAAGTTGTACCATCCGTCAAAATAGTGAGGATAGAACTTCCAAAATGAGCCAGCAAATTGCCCATGGCTTAGCCGTTCGAGATAGACCTCCAAAGGAGCAATGAGAACAAATACACCAAACACCAGAGGTACTACAAACCGATTAATCCTTGAGCGGATGTATCTTGCCGCACTCTGATACGAAAGGGCATAATATGAACTCGCACCGGAGAGTACAAAAAAGAGGGGCATCATCCACTGGCCGACAATTGCGAGAGATACAGTTATGCCGTAGCTTGTCTGGGGATTCTTGACGTGCCAATCCTCCTCGTTGAAGAACCTACCACAGTGATATATGAAGACCATGAGCATAGCGAATATTCTGAGCCAATCGATGTCGTAACGCCTGTTGCATTCACTTACTCTGAATGCCGGTAGATTCTTCACTAAACACCTCCACACTCTCAAACTTCCATATATCTGGCGTCAAGACGTTAACAAACCTTTGTAATATGCCATTCTATCAAATTCATCTTGAGACTTGTAAAGCTTTTGTCCCTTCTAACGCAGATGATCACCGAGCAAATAAAGCTGAGTAAATTATCTCAATACGTTTAATAATTTGTGTCAGGGTTGGGGGGGTTGTGATTGTAAGAACGAGAAGCCGGACCCCTTCAGAGTAAAAATCACAAAGTATTTGATTATGGCAGCTGCATTAGTTAAACTGCTGTCAATGTTTTATCGTGCATTATTACTGCGATCATGGATTACTATAGAGGTAGTTGATGCCAACAATCACAAAGAAAGAAATGATTGACCGAATTGTTGAAAGCACTCACACTAAGCGTGTAACAGTTAAAACTACAATTCAGCACTTCCTTGATGAGATTGTAGCTGAACTTGCCAGGAGCAATCGCTTAGAATTCCGTGACTTTTGTGTGTTTGAGACCAGGACACGTGCAGCCAGGACGGGGCAAAATCCAAAGACCTTGGAGCGAGTTCAAGTACCAGCTAAACGAGCGGTAAAGTTCAAGATGGGTCGGCTCATGAGACAAAAACTAAACAGCCAGCTTGTAGAAGGGAATTAGTGCAAGACACAAGCCAGCTAATATGGGTGCATCAAAAAAGCAAGACAATACGTTTCAGGCAGCACGGTCTGCGTCACAACCGGATAAGAACGAAAAGGCAACGTTCGCTGCTGGTTGCTTCTGGGGAGTTGAGGCCGCTTTCGCACACGTTGAAGGAGTCGTATCATCAGTTGTGGGATACACAGGCGGACATACTGAAAACCCCACATACCAAGAGGTCTGCACCGACAAAACAGGCCATGCAGAAGCTGTGCAGATAGCATTCGACCCTTCAAGAATATCTTATGACCAGCTTCTCAAAGTCTTTTGGGGCATCCATGATCCCACTACTCTCAACCGCCAGGGTCCCGATGTAGGCAGTCAATACCGCTCTGCAATCTTTTATCACACTCCACAACAAAAAGCCACTGCTGAACTCTCCAAGCAAAAGCTGCAGCGATCAGGCCGCTTCACCAAACCTATTGTTACCGAAATCACGCCTGCCTCCAAATTTTACAGAGCCGAGGAATACCACCAGCGCTATCTGGAAAAACGCGGTGAGACGTCGTGTTCGTCAACTCCGTAGTAAAGTCTTATTCCTCATCTTGCGTTTTTTATTCTGCGTTCGAGAATCGTTGTGCGCAAAAGGTGTCTTTTTCCGTTTGCTGCTATATACCTTATTGCTTCATATCACTTGGGCGCAATCTGTTATGCCCATTGAGTAACGTGGAAAGCTGTTCCTGCGACTATGCCCCCCAGCAAGCCCGGTTCCTAAAGCCCACGAAGCGGTTTGATCAGCTTGGGGGCTCATTTATCCTTCGTGCCGTTTACGATAAACTGCTGTATCACGGGCCCTACGCTCTCATAGGTTCTACTTTGTTCATGTTCGTTCCCCCACACGATATTATCTTTGTCATGTACCAGCCGGTGCTCTTTCGTGAGAGTCACGCTGACGGTCACTGTCCCGCACGTCCCGTCTGACGTGCCTGTTATCAGCCCGGTGTCGGCGTTGATGCTCATCCAGCTCGGTTTTTGCGTGAGCGAGAACTTCAGAGATTCGATCTTCCAGAATTTGGCTCCGGGCTTTGGCTTGGTGGCATCCCTTCTCGTGAGGTCGCCCAAGGAACGGATGGCCTTGACTTGATAGCGATAAGGCTGGCCCGCGGGCGCGCTCGTGACGGGTGCGGTATAGATGAACGGCCGCATCGCTTCGGCATAATCCGAATCCCCGCTTCTTTTGTCCCTGGTGTCCACCGCCACGACGCGGTAATAGGCCTTGTTGGCGTTCGGAAGAGTGTTGCCAACTCCGACCACATCCAGTGAAGTGCCTGTGACTTCAGCCACGAAGTTGGCCGGAAAGGGGTTGGCGAGCTCTTTTGTGTCGCCAAGCTTGACCTCGTAGGGAGTGTCATGGACCGTGAAGCCCTTCTCATCGCTGCCATATACTCTGTACTTTGCGGGTGGCCTTCCCACCGGATTGGCGCTCCATGTCAATGTACCTACTCCGGTGTCAGGGTTGTGTTTGATTGCCACATCTAGGGGATACGCTGGCCCCTGCGCCGTGAAACTCCAGGTACCGCTCCACGGCCCCCAGACACCATTTGAATCCTTTGCTTTCACGTGCCAGTAATAGGTTGTGCCGTGCGTCAAGAGGCCGGGACGCGGAAGCGTGTAGCAGGCCTTGCCTTTGTCCGGCGTCTTGGAAACATATTTGTCAAAATTGGGAGACATGGGCCATCTCATGTCAGGACGGTCCGAAAGCTGGAAATGATAATCCGTGATGGCGTCGCCATCCGGGTCCGTGGTGGCGTTCCATTGGAACACCACATCCGTGCCGTCGCTCTCGCCGCCGTGGGCCGGATAGACGGGAGATTCGGGCGCTTTCGGAGGGTGTGTCTTCGACCTTTCGACCCAGGTATGCGTGATCCTCAGATTCCTGGCAGCGTTTTCGCCGGTCTTGTTGTCCGTGTGCTCCAAGTACGTGAAACTGTTGTTTCCCACGGTCATGGACGGCATGGCCAGAGGCGCCATCTGGATGTCGTTCTTGATGTTGACGGCGATCAAGGAAGCTTTTCCCATCAAGGTGCATCTGAGCCAGTACTCGTACGCGTCGGCTGTGCGTCCTCTGAACTTGCCGTCAAACTCGGCCAACGTCGTCAGCGGCGTGTAAATGGTTTTCCTCCAGTCTTTCGGGTCCAGGAAACCAATCTCGAAAGTATATCCGTCGCCCGAGGCGGAAAGGGTGCCTCCGATGAATTGATAAGGCACTTTCATATGCCAAAGGATGGTACCTGTACCCCCCTCCGTGGCCGTGAGGACACCGTCTTTGTTGGTGATGTTCGTCACGGTTGCTCCGGCCCGCCACTGCGAATCGTTCTTGAAATCCGGAGCGTATTCCCAGAGGCCGTTATAGATCGTGCCTGGAACTATCGGGGGATATCCCTCCATGTCGCCGTGATATTTCACCGGAGTCTCGTGCCCCCACCTCCATTCAATGGCTTCGTGCGGACACAGGACCATGCCCATATTCCACCAGGCCCAGCCGTCGAGTTGCACTGTTGTGTTTCCCTCCCATGTGTAATACTGCGCATAGTCCTCATTATTCTTGAGAGGATTCATGGGACTCATGATTCCATACTGATGCACGCGTTTTATCAGGTCGTGGTCCCGGACCAAATCCAACTCGTTTGCGAGGGTGTGGTTGTCCCGCATGAGCATGAAGGTGGCCATATCCCCGTCAAGCGTATTGTACTTGCCGTCGAAGAAAACCTGCGGAACGACATGGCTAGGGCAATGACTGAATATGCAATCACGCATTCCGACTTTGTCGAGTAGGTCCGATATGCACAGCGTGCTGTTTCCACAGGTGTTGAAACCGAATACGTTGATCGCCTGCGAAACGTCACCCTGCGCCGTGTTGTCCCCATTGCCTTTGTGGTAGCGATGGGTTATGTAGAAATAGAAAATCGCGAGGGCCTTTTCCCTTCCGGTTGAAAGTCCCTCCACAACCGAGTCCGCTATAGTTTGCTGGGAGAAGAAGTCAATGGGGCCTATTTTCAGCCACGGGTTTATCACCTTTACTTCGCCGACGTTCTCCATGCGTATCGAACGGTTTGACTCCCAAGTCTGCTCGTACGGCTCCCAGACGCCGGGAAGCGTGGTGCACATCTTTCCGTCCATCGTGCCGCCCTGCGTGATGTTATAGGTGAAAGGCGAGGTGGTGACGTCTTGGACGTGGCGTTTAGGAATGTCCGTGGGATCGGTGTCGGACGCCCATGGCTCGATCGCCCCCTTCGACTGGGGGATAGGACAAACAGCCGAAAAAACCATCATGCACGCGACCAGTCTAAACGCTTTCAGCATAATTGGACTACTTTAGAAGAAAAGCTGTGCAAAGTCCAGATGCTCCTTCGATCAACATTGAATCGGCTGAAGCCAACCGGCTGATCAGCGACAATTATTCTTATAGTCCCGATGACAGTTAAAATTACCGGTCGGAGATAAGGTTCAGTAAACTGTCTGGCTATAGATAAAGATGCAAAAAAGATAGTTTTCTTTCCATCGCATAGGTAGCACTTGATGGTTTTGCTTTTTTTCATGCCGCAGCCCTTTTTTATGGCTGCTGTTTCTTGCCACCACTTAGCGATAGCTATGCCAAAGTGATTAGGATATATAAAACGTTGCTAAATTTTCACTTTTTCATAAGTCACTAATAGTGCAGGGTTTATGGGGTGGGAAATTTTGCAGAATTGGCAGATAACGAGTCCTTTGGTTGTAATGTGGTTGTAGTCCTTTTTAGTCTGTTTTTCTCAAAACAATGTCACCATGTCAGCAATTCAAAGTTCATAATTCATTTTGTCCACATTCGCTTTTTTAAGCTATTGCTAATATCGAGGGATGTATATGTAGAATTGAAAAAAAGTCGACCAATTCAGAAAACCAATTGCCTGCAGGGCCACATTTTCTATAAACTTAACTTCGGACGAGTTTTTATATATTATGAGGTTCTGTAGTTTGCTTTTCTGGCTGTGGATTTACTATTGCGAGGATTGGGTAGAACCAAATTTGTTTGTTTGGCTGGATTCTCACTATCAACAGCAGCTCCAACAGCAAAATCGCGGGTATCCCTAAAACTCCATACTTCAGCACTGGTAGTTGCATTGAATTTATAAATCCAGTTGAGGTCAAATCAATTAGTCAAAGGGCCGAGTCTAACGCCTCGGCCCTCGGAATAATTTGGCGGAAGATAGGATTATCACTTCGGCAAGGCCTTTTCGAGCTCTGCCAGTTTCTCCTTAGTTACAGTTTCTGCGTGCAAATCGCCGTAAATGACACGGTATTCGCTATCGGAGACCTTCCACCGCGCCAGGACCTTATCCGCGTCTTTGGGGGTAACGGTCTTTCCGTAGTATGCGGGGTCCTTGTTGTCCCACTTGAGCCTACAGCCGAACCTCTCGAGCCCCCGTATGGGCATCAGGAGTTTGTTTTTTATCTCGTCTTCCGTAAGCCCTTTTATCTCTTCCTGTAATCGCTCGGCTGGTAGGGTGTCACCCCTTGGTTCTGACAGTAGTAGTTTAACTCTTTGATAGACATCGGTGATTCTCTCTGGATACTTGCCGAAGAGCTCGACACATTGCTTTAGACCCTGGATGGCAGTCTCCTCGTTGTTGGGGGGCAACTTGATTACCGTAACGGTATAGCCATCTGGTATAGGCGGCTCAAATTCGGCCGCATCAACAGGGACATCCCACTGGAAATCGTACATCACTATTTGCTGGCTAAATCTGTTCCCGTCTCCCGTCTGTTCAGTGAGCTTTTGTTCGTATCGCACAGGCAGGCGTGTTTTTACATCTACCCATATCCTGACATCTACCTGTGGATTTTTAAACCCCACTGTTGGGTAGTTGGGATCTGTGGTCTGGAACACTTCGACTTCATTGCCATCAATGGTTGCTCTGCCCAGACTCTTATATTTGCGTTCTACGATTTCTTTGAGATAAGCGAGCGGATCCCCTCTATTGTTGCTGCTTTTCTGTATCTGCTCAACATGAACATCGTCAAGCTCTGCTTTCGAGTATCTCTTCTGCTTATGCCAGATGTCAATCCTGGTCTTCTTCTGTGGCGAAAAATAGTGTTCTTCGAACGTGCTCTCTCCGCCATTGGGGCCGGGTTCTCCAGACTTGGTTATAGAGCCATATTCTTGTGATATCAACTCAGTGGCGCATCCTTCGAAATTGTAAGGTTTGTTAGGATCCTCACTGGTCATCTTCATGCTCCATTTGTACCTGAATGCCTTGATCTTTTCAATGCGGGCCAGGACGTCCGCCAGGGCAATACCTGAGCCGGTGGTCCTCCAGAGAGATACACCTATCAAACACGCGATAATAACAACCGCGGCAATAGCAAGTTTTGTTATTGGACTTCTCATAATTATTCTCCCTATATTATGTTGGCTTGGAGCCAATATGGTTTTGTTAAACTCATTTCGTGCCTTTGAGGTCTTGGCCCAGAGGTCTTTGTCCATTTCGGGACCTGCCTTGAAGGACATTTTTTTGATGATATTCTCTATCTGGTCTGCTGGTCTCATTTACAGTCTCCCATTCAAAGCCGACCGCAGTTTCTGCAGGCCATATTGGTATCTTCCTTTGATGGTGCTGGCCGGAACATTCTGCAGTCTGGCAATGTGTCTGAGCTTCATTGCCGCATTCAAATGTAGGGCAATTACTTCCCGCTGCTCGTATGGGAGCTGCGCCATAGCGTCGGCAATCTGTCGCGACTGTTCGTCAGATATCATGCGTGTATCCGGCAGATTGAAGACCGACTTCATGGGTATATCCTCATCCAAGCTGAGCGGCTGTCGTTTGCTCGCCCTAATCTGGTCTCGGCAGCGGTTGACGGCACAGGTTGCCAGATAGCCTTTGAGGCTGCCACGGAGCTTGAATGTGTCGCTTGACTGGGCGAACGTAACAAAGACGTCATGCACGATGTCCTCAGCCAGACTGGCGTCATTGACAAGCGCCATCGCCAGTGTCAGCAGGTAGTCACGGTATTTTTCGTAGATGCGTTGCAGAGCATCTTTACTGCCGGACTTGAATTTCCATTTGAGTAGTTCGTCTTCTATCATCCACCAACACCGTTACTATTATCACAACGATCGTTGCTATCTATTATCACGATTGACTTGGGGATTTGGACATAAGAAATTTCGTTTTTTTTCATGCTTTTGCAGTGGGTTTCTGGTACAGGCCGAATCAGGCGCATAACGCAACTTAGCGACAGCTGTTCCAAAGTTGAAAGGATATATAAAATCATTACAAATTTTTCAGTTTTTGTAAGCACCTAATATAAAAGCACTTATAAAACATGCATTTTTGCAGAATTGGCAGATAAGAGGTTGTATAGTTGTAATGTGGTTGTAGGGTTCATCAAGCCCAAAAAACTGAGAAACAGGGAATATAAACTATGCCTAAGCAAGGGAACTATATTACGTCTACTCGATTTCTTCTTAGTTTCTTTTTCTCAAAGCCATGTCACCATGTCAGCAGTTAATAGTTCATAACTCATTTTGCCCGCATTCGCTTTTTAAATCTATTGCTAATAGCAAGGGCTGTATATGTAGAATTGAAAAGCTGCGAAATACCTGTCGGTCTGTATTGAAACTTCTAAGTAGTCTGGGCAAAGGTGACCTGATGGCTCTGATGAAGAAACTGGCGCTCTGCCGGAAAGTGCTCCACGAGACTGTCAACTGTAAAATCCCAGCGGTTGATGACTGCTGTCCCAAATGCGGTGCTGGCTGTAACCAGAGAGAATTTGTAAAGAGGGACTTTTAAGCCCGGATTTCCCAAATAAACCTTTGCAGGAAATGTGAAATTTGATAGTATATGCACATACGAGGCATTTTATGGCATATTTCCCTTGAAAAACGGAGTAACCCAGTGTGTGAGCAAGGCAAGGACGCATTACGAGTCACTTTTGACCGAAAATTGAAGCTGGAATTTCTTGGAACGAAAGCTACCTGCGATGCTGATGCAGGAGAATGCTATGATTAAAAAAATTATTATTTCCATGTTGGTTATGTTGGCGATTCTGGGTTGCAAAAAGGAGCAGAACTCCCGTTATGCCGAAGATAGTGTTTCTCCAGCAACTAAAACGGTTTGTTTTGAAATCAGTAACGGTACCTATCGCTTGACAGTCACAAAGACCGAAAACGAATTGCAGATAAAGCTATTGGATGTGGCCATGGATTTTACCTGGTCCGATGGACCGTACCTCTACACTGCTAAACGCTGGATAGACTCAAAACAAACCGATTTTAAAGGTCTAACATCGATAATCCTTAAAAAATCAGATAATTCCATCCAGATTGAAGGTGAATTAGCCGGTCTTAAACTGCGGCATACTTTCACGTTACCATCGGACCAATCCTTTATGGAGGAAACTCTCGTAGTAAACAATCCTACAGACACCAAAATTGCCCTGGTAGATTTACAAACCTCCTTCCAGCGACTTATTACCGACGAAGAAGGAAACGTCCTGCCGGTCTTTGCCCAGGACCGTTTGATAGCGGTTCCTTTTCGCCATTGTGCTGACGATCCTCCGGGTTATTTCAATGACTTTTCCATCAACGATGTGATAACTACTCCCGGATATGAAATAAGCATTAATGAGTCTCTGCAATACCAGAGACCCCCATCACCTTATCGTCATTCGGAGGGGTGGTCTTGGAAGCATGGCGACTACTGCTTAGGCATCTTCAGCTTCAATCAGGACAACATGAATTTCAGCCTTATCTCCAAGCAGTCAACCTCCCAGGGAGCAATGATCAACTTTGGTGGTTTTGGTATGTATATGGATGAACCGGCGGACCTGACCCGTATTGAGCCGGGTATGAGCGTAAACCTGGGTCTGGTTCGATACCAGAGTGTAAAAGGTGATTATTACGATACCCTCTACGCTTTTCGTTGTATGCTGGACGAAAAAGGCTGTCGTTTCCCGGATGACTTTAATCCCCCCGTTCATTGGAATCAGCTTTATAACATGTGGGGGGCCTGGGATGATAGGCAAAATAAATATACCAAGGCGATGGTCGAACAAGAGGCCGCCAAGGCCAAAGACTACAGTTGTGAATCCCTCTATCTTGATCCGGGCTGGGATACCCTATTTGGTTCCTTTCTCTGGGGTGAGAATTGGCTTGGACCACGCAAAACGTTTGTCCAGGATATAAAAGCGAAATATGGTCTTCATGTCTCTCTGCATTGTCCCCTGGCAACCTGGATGTCCATCGGTTGGCCGATGGGCCCGGATGCGGTTTCCAGCTGGCCCGAAGCAGCAAAACGAATCCTTCCTGCCGAAGACCCGGACCTGGAAAATGTCAAGGTCCCTGCACGGTTGGATAACCATCGGAACCTTGCCCTTCTGCCCGAAGCCCAGGCTAATGCTTCCTCGGTTATCGAAGGCTATGCCATACATAAAATCGAACACCTTAACGATGGCTGGTTTGGTAATAAAGCCAGTTGGATTTCCGGCTCTATGCCGGCCTGGGCCGAAATCGATCTCGGCCAAATCTATGAAATCAATAAGGTTCGTCTCTGTAATGATCGTTTGCTGGAGTATCAAGACCGTCTGCCCTCGGAATTGTGTGTCCTTGTGGCAACGGACTATGATACCGATACCGCTGCAAACTCCTGGAAAACTGTGGCTGAATATAAGGGCGATGGATTTACTGGCTTGAAAGAGTTTGTTTTTGAACCGGTTTGCGCCCGATGGATTCGTGTAAACATTACCCAAAGTACCCCAGTAAAAATCCCGGAAACCGATCCACGCCTGGATGAAATTGAAATCTTCGAGGCCAAACTCACCCCGGAAAATGACATCCCCGCTGTCGAAGCCGCCGCAAAACGCGGACCAAAACCTTCAACATCAGCCAAAGTCCGTTTGTGTCTCGGCTCGAAACAGTATCTGGATGAAGCGGAAAAACGCCTTTTGGCCAATTGTGCTGATGGAGTGGTTTACCTGATGTACGACGGCAACTGGTGGAACGGCGGTTGTGATAATCCTGAGCATGGCCATCCCATTCCTTATCTAATGGAAGATCATATCCGGGCCAACCTCGACCTGGCCAAGAGAGTCCACGCCAAGTACCCCGATGTTCTGATTGAGATGCATGACATGCTGGCGGGAGGTACCACCCATCGGATAACACCTGTTTATTACAAATACGGCTTGTCGGGCAGCTATGACGACAACTGGGGCTTTGAGTTGATGTGGAGTCCTCTTAATGACATAAAAGAGCGTAGGTGCCTGGCACTTTATTATTATAATATGGGCTGTAATGTCCCCATATACCTGCACGTAAACCTGAACACGGATAACGAACACTGCCTGGTATTATGGTGGTATGCTTCCACCTGCAGGCATCTTGGCATCGGTGGTACCCATCAAGACCCAAATATCGTCAAGGCCCAACAGGAAGGTATGAAAAAATATCGTGCCTTTGACCGTTTTTATAAACGCGGCGATTTCTATGGCATCAGCGAAGAAATCCATCTCCACGCCATCCCGGAAGAAAACTCTTTCGTGGCAAATTTGTTTAATCTTTCCGATCAGACTCGAACCATCGAAGGCAGCATTCCTCTCGCCAAAATGGGCATCGATCCCAAGCTGCAATACGCTAGCGACAGCAATATCGGCAAGGTCGATACGGCAACTGGTGTGTTCTCAGTTAGTTGTCAACTGCCGGCTTGGGGTACAAAGATGGTTGCTATAAATCCGGCTAAGTAAAAACTTTATGATTAAAAGCTGGTTTCCTGAAATGGGAATCTGCAATTTAGATATGGACGCGATCCATGTGCACAACACCTGCAAACAGTGCGGCAGCGAGATATCTGAAGAGACCAGATTGGCGAGAGGGCTGGAATCTTCAACAACCTCCGTCCCATCTACTGAACATAGTCTTTCAGTCCTTTTCCATACTCATCAAGTGGTGGCTCGCCGTATTGTCTGACATAGTCGGCATCGATATACACAGCAAATGAGGTGACGTGCCGAATCCCGCGTTTAGCATAGGCGGCTATATCTTGAAGAAACACATCTTTCCGCCAGGGTAACTTCTTTTTAGCTTGTCGATTCCAAGAGCTGAACAATGATACATCCAGCCAATACTCCAGAACCTGTGCGTCTTCTGTGCCAAATACCTCAAGGTTGGCGTCCAGCAAGTCCAGATACCGGCCGTGCTGACCTTCCTGAGCCTCACGACGGGTTATTGGTTCACTCCAAGTTCGACCGATAGGCGCAAATTCCAGAAAAATGCCGTGCCTTGGCTTGACTTGAACCGGTGGCTCCATAGTCCCGGCATAGGCAAGGTGCGCCAGCGTAGCTTGGCCGTCGACCTTTCGCAAAGCTTTCAGCATCTCGTTTTCCAGTATCAGTGCTTGCTCACTGTCTGTATAGATGCGACAACGCGAACATTTACACATGGGCTTTCCGTCATCAACCCAGTAGAAATAACGGCTCGTTGTCGGGTTAAGAATGTTGGCATATTCGACAGTGTTTCTACAGATAATGTCTATTGCCTTGGAAGAATGCACACAGCAGTTGAAGTCCGGACTTCGTTCACCTTTCTCATTCATGCGGAACATCGAGGAATCTTTTTCGAACAGCTCGCGTGGAAGCAGATCACTCATAGCATGCAACTCATGTTCCACCTCAATCCCTATTTTTCTACACTGACCGAGGAATCCGCGACCTCTGTCAGAGCGAATGAACTTTGACACCTCACTTGGTGTTACGTGCGTAGCAATCGTCGTCAGTTCTGCTCTGGCTGTTCGCTGGGGCCAGTCCAAAGTCGATAGGTCTAGTGTCGTTAAGACTACCCCTCGTGTTTTGAAAAACGGTACTCGACTATTCCGACAACTTTGTGCGAATGCTGGTATGCTGAAGCATGATGCAACTGAGGTGGCGACACGTAAACCAGCGTGCAGGAACCGTCGGCGGCTCGGCAAAGATTTCAACGTATGACCCTCGGTTTTTCGTTTCATGATTGTGCCCTCGAAAATTGCCCGTGTTATGGTTTTTTCATCATGATGCGTACAAATTTAGTAGCATTCTCTCTTAAAGTCAAGCCAGGCACTTGCATTCAAATGGCATAAGGGAATATTTGGACGAGACCTGATGCACGACCTCTTCTATGGCGAACTGGCCACCGGCCTTGCTTGGAAAGAGGACACCTATGAAGAGCTCGAAGCAAATAGTAAAACCTCTGTTACCACATTTTTTTTGTTTTGAGGCATTCTCTTTCGCCCTGTGATTCTACCAGCAACCTTTTAGAGCATATTAGGGTGGATTCCCGCCAAATGGGTGTTTATGACCTCGGCTTCGCTCGGGATGGGCGACGTGGTTTTGGTGGAATGTCTTATTTGTCTTCGGCCCAGATTGCTTTTATTGTTTCCTCCTGCCCGAAGCCGCTGGGGACGACTTCGGAAGGAGTGTTGGCCCAGTACCAGCTCTCCTTTCCAACAGGATTGGCCAATGTTCTGCTGCCGGGCATTTGGAGGTAGCCGTTAGCGTCATTTCGGCGGACCCAATCCCAGGCATACCTGAGCCAGAAGTTGCGGTAGTCAGCAGGTTGGTGGGCGAACCAGCAGATTTCGTCATAGCCCCATATATAGTGCATTCCGATGTTCTGGCCGGGCCTGCCGCTTGAGCCGAAGTTGTCCAGCTCAACGATATAGGGCAGACTGTCACATCTCCAGTCGCTCGGGGTGATACCGCCTTTGCTGCGGGTGAAGATGCTATCCAGGTAGCCGACCTTCAAGATGCCCTTCTGGGGCTCGGTGACAACCTCATCTATCCGCAGCGGAAAAGAGTGAAAGTCAAACAAGAGCTTGCCGTCATAAACGATGCCACCGCTGGGGACGTGTGCATCGTCGAGCAGGAAATGGCGTCTGGCGTGCTTGGCGGCGTATTGGCGGACTCGAGCCATCATATCGCGCCAGCCACGATGGTCCGGGTCGCGGTCGTCCATTATCTCGACCTGGCCGAAGTGTATGGCCTCGACTCCGATGTCGATATAACGTGCGGCGAGATAGAAAAACCACATGCGAGTCTCGAGCTTGCTCATATCGGGGACGGATGAGCCGGCACGCCATTGATTTACGCGGTGACCGTCGGAGTAGAGCATCGCTTCGTAGTCGAAGTTGCGATTCTCGAAGTCGAGGGCAAATTCGTCGAAGACCCACTTTGGAACTTTGAGGATCTCGACCTGCTTGCTTACTATTTCGAAGACCGCGGCTTGCAGAACTATATCGGGGTCGGCAGCGTGGATTTTCTTTACAATCGGGCGGGCTCGCTCGAGCAGACCATCGAGGCGACTCTCGCCGCCCCACATGTAGATAGCTCGGCCCACGAATTTGGCGCCGACATTTGTGAGCATTCGGATATTGTCGTCGGTGCTGCCTCCCCATCGCTTCTCGACGTCCTCGCCGTTGAGCAACTCCGCGAAAGTAATCGCTCGCGAAAGATAATTCTCGAGCACGGTGCGAGAGATCTTGCCATCGAAGGAATAATCGCGTTCTCTGACCGTTGCCGTGGCTGCGCAGACTGTGACACCCAGAAGCAGCATATAAAGTAATACCGATGCTAACATTTTGTTTTTCATTTTTTCCCCTTTTCAAAAATGGTTAATATTTCAGACAATGCAATTTGTGCGTACCGATACCTTCTCGTATAAGTTCACGAAATCTTTATTATATTGTCACATTTATCACTCTGCCTCCTGAGTTTAAAAAGTCATCTACAGTGACATAAGGGTTTGCTTCTCTATCGAAAAGTCAAGTAGAAATTGATCTGCTTCGATATGAGTATTTGGGGTATTTTTTATAGAGTGTAACTTAGCTTTCCTGAGTCAATCTTGAAAATCACTTCAGATTCGTTCCTTCAGCTCTTACATAAAAAACACAACACGCCGAAACAGAAGTGAAAAAGGACATTGAATCCAGTTGCACTGATCTCGACCGAGTAAAACACTGAACCTGAGCATCGGATAGTCGAGTAGACGTAATATAGCTCTCTCATTTAGCGATAGCTATGCCAAAGTTCAACGGATATATAAAACGTTGCTAAATTTTCACTTTTTCATAAGTCGCTTATAATGCAGTGGTTATGGGATGGTAATTTTTGGCGAATTAGTAGATAGCGAGTTCTTCGGTTGTAAAGTGGTTGTAGGTGCTAAAAACAATTTCAAGCCTTTACAATTTGTTCAGAAAATCCTGTGCCCCAAAGGTATATATGGTTAGTGATTGCCTCGATGACTCATAATAAACGTTTTAGACTCAGTAATTTTTAAGTTGCTTGCCGAGAAAAATGACCAATGGATTCAATAACCAAATGCAAACAAAAAGAGCTGATAACTCTCTCGGTCTGCCAACCCTTTGGGTGTTTTTGGCATTCTGTTTCTCTCTGAGGTGACCTACCGTGCCAAGGCCGTGATTTTACTCCCCCCTTTACCAAAACAATTCAATCGTCGCGGAGCAGTCTTCGCAGACTGTCCAAAAGGACAGCCTCAACGTCGGGGGCAACATTGGAGGCGCGCGGGCCAGTTTCATAGCCGCCCTGCTCGTAGGCCAGGGTCGTGCCGATGTAGCCGGGGACGTAGTCGCCATAGGCAGCCATCGCAATGAACAGGTCGCGACGCATCTGTTTGGCAGCAAGCTGATACTCGACGAACAGTTCACCCGGCATGTGGAGCACGCGTGCCCGGCCGAGCCGGAGGCAGGACAGCTCCATTCGATGTCCTGCCTGGTAGCGCTGCAACCAGGCAAGCTGCGCCGCCGCGCCTGACTGGAGGTCTTTGTCCGACCCTCGCAGAGCAGCTTCGAGCTCCGATTCCTTGAGATGAGCCGCGGGAGGCAGCACGACTGGTACGACCTCCCAGCCGACATCCTCCAGAGTGAGGGGGAACTTCTCTGTGGTCTCCCACGCACGTTTCATTCCTTCAGCGAGGCGCTGGGCCAGCATCCAGCGCGTTTCGTGTGAGCCATCGTTGTACTTGCCGGCGCCCAGGTTGCCGCCGGCACCGTTGAAATGCACATGCAACGCATCGGGGACCTGCTGCTGTCGGAGAAAACGGGCAATGCCTGGGAAATCCGGGTTCGCGATACCTGTGCGATAGTAACTCTGCGGATGACAGGCGTAGTAACTGAGCACCGCGAGCGGCTGGTTACCGTCCCAGAAGCTGACGAGCGAGACGATGGGGTCAATGGTGCCTTCCGGTTCGGCGCGCAAGGCGGGGTCCTTGGTTGTGGTGTATCGCGTTGCGCGCACTTTGCCGTCCGCCCCGAGAATACGCCGATTGGAGGCCACCTCCAGAACTTCCGCCTGCCCCAGGCCAAGGTGGGTGACGGGTCTGCTCTCACTTAGGGACGCGCGAACCGCTGCCGTGAGCCGCTCCAGCACCACGCGGGCAAACGAGCCATCGTAGCGGCCCGGCGGCAGACCACGTTCGCAGAGCAATTTTTCGACCCCAAAGTCACACTCCGGTGCATCATGCTGGTGCACCGTATGGACCGCCACTCGCTGCGGCGTTGTTCCCGCGGCTTCAGCTAATCTTTGCCGGAACAGGTCGTGACCGACGTTGCTGATGCCAATCCAGTCAAGCGCACACAAGACGACAGGAGCACCGGTACCCAGCACAATCACGCCGCGACCACGCAAGCCAAGCTCACCCTGTGCTTTGACCGGGTCATAGGCCATCATACTGCCCACAGGCGGGGTGGCGTCAACATCGAACACGGCCAGCCGCAAACCTTCGGCCCGCAGCGTCTCTGCGATGGAGACAATGGCGCAGGCGACAAGCAACGCGGCGCCCAAGAGGCGTTGAGTTGCATCAAGAGGACGACCGGTTAGTCGAGATGTAATTTGCAGCGATCGAGTTTGGCCCATTGAAACCCCTTTCTCTGTCTGCATCGCCTCAGAAATCCAGCAGCTTCAAGACATCTTCGATGGTGCCATTCTTACTGACCTGGCGACCCGGCCCAGAGGGACTGTCAAAGACCAGATACTCCTTTTTCGCCTGGACAGGAAGCGAGAGTTTGTAGGGCTGACATTTCGGGATGGCTGCCACCGAGCGTCTGGCACCATCGTAGAGCGCTTGGCGAGTCTCATCGAACGGATAAAGCATCGCTGCTTCACGTGTGATGCCGCGTTTGACAGCCACAGTAACACAATTTGGCCCGAAGAATTTCGTGGCTTCCAGGCAGGTCGCCTCATCACCAGTCACCATAATGGTCGGGACGCCATAGTGCCCGGCGATGGCCGCACACTGGGCTAGCTCACCAGACTCGACGCCGTTGTACCAGTATCGATTTTCGGTTCGCGACGACTGTGTATGTGCCAGCAAGCCGGCGGGCGTGCCCATCATAGAGTGTGCAC
>Ga0315296_10000599_pt1 | contig 32919 bp, 24 predicted proteins | sample YL17G14_18_MG_FD_203921 | JGI IMG/M metagenome (GOLD analysis project Ga0315296, IMG submission 203921) | Sediment microbial communities from Yellowstone Lake, YNP, Wyoming, USA - YL17G14_18 | ecosystem: Environmental > Aquatic > Freshwater > Lake > Sediment | place: USA: Wyoming | collected... | reverse complement strand
CCCACCTGCTTCAGCACCACCACCACGTCCTGCAGGTTGACCACGCCATCCGGCGGGCCGGCGTCATAGGGCGGGTTGGGCAGCGGGCCCGGCGAGCGGTCATAGCGAAGGCCCACCTGGTCTCCCTCTTCAGTGACGACCGTGTCGCCGTTCCAGTCACCGTCCTTCGTGATGTCGTAGTCCACCCTGCCGTTGCTGGAGCCGTTGTCTGACGTGCCGACGTACTTCAGAACCCCGACCACGTCCTGCAAGTTGATGGCCCCATTCGGCGAGCCGTTAGGGGTGGGGTCGTTGTTGGCGGGAATGGGAACATCGTAGAAGTCATAGGGGTCCAGAGGGTTGTAGGCGCCGGTGGAGCCTGGCTTCGGGGCTGTGGCTCCCTCCAGTTCCTCGGCGTCGAAGCACCCGTCGGCGTCCGAGTCCTCACAGACGTCCCCTGCCTCGTCCATGTCGAAGTCCGACTGGTCGGGGTTGGCCGTAGCGGGGCAGTTGTCACACAGGTCGCCTGATCCGTCACCGTCGGTGTCGGTCTGGTCGGGGTCGCCATTCAGCGAGCAGTTGTCGCAGAAGTCGCCCAGGCCGTCGAGGTCATCGTCTGCCTGGTCGCGGTTCCACACGGAGGCGCAGTTGTCGCAGGCGTCGCCGACGCCGTCGCCGTCGGTGTCAGTGGGGTCACAGTCATCGCATACGTCGCCGATGCCATCCAGGTCGCTGTCTGCCTGGGCGGGGTTGGCCATGTCGGGGCAGTTGTCTACATCATCCCATACCTCATCTCCATCGGTGTCGACGCCAACCCTGAGGGCTATGGCGTACTCCTGGTCTTCGACCACCTCCTCCGACGGATAGATCTCCAGGAAGTACTGAGTCCCCCGGTAGGCATCGCCCTCGCCATCTTGAAGAGCAGCCACCTCTCTGGACATGACACCAGCGGAAGCGCCACCCCCTTCGGCCGGCGGCCGGTAGTAGAAGTCCGGGCTGGCCCTGAAGCTGAGCGTCCTCTCCAGCCCAGGGTCGAGCTCCGGGTCAGACCGGGCAAGCACCTTCCCCTCGTCGTCCACGACCTGGACATACTGTTCAAATGGCAGGGATAGGCTGACCTCCGTCTCGTGGTCCTCCGATAGGCAGGTGGGACAGTAGTAGTATTCGCCGCCCGGGTCTGCGACGCCTACGCAGGGATCGAACGGCAACACCAGGGGGTTCGTAACGTCCTTGTATTTGATGACCCCCTGGTCGATTCCCAAGAAGGGTAACCGCGGCTCTAGGCAGGTCAGGGGACACCCATCCTTGTATATGTCATTGTCTGCGTCGGGCCTGCAATCGCAACAGTCGTCCTCGTCGAGGATGCCGTCGTTGTCGTCGTCGGCATCACAGGCGTTGCCGCCCCAGGTAGCACCGGGAGGAGGCTGGGTGCCAGGTACGGCGTCGCCGTCGCAGTCGCTCTGGAGGTCGGGGAAGGTGTTGTTGGCGACGGAAGGGCAGTTGTCGCAGGCGTCGCCGATGCCGTCGCCGTCGGTGTCCTCTTGGCCGGGGTTGGGCGTGCACTGGCAGTTGTCATTGCAGTTCGACGTATTGCCACCGGTGCAGACAGGGGCTGCAAGGTCATCGCGGATGCCATCGTTGTCGTCGTCAGGGTCACAGGCGTTGCCGAGTCCATCACCGTCGCAGTTCCCCTGGTCCTCGTTCCACACCGAGGGGCAGTTATCGTTGGGGTTCATCACCCCGTCCTCATCGTCGTCGTCACACACCTCGCCTATGCCGTCCCAGTCAGCGTCGGCCTGATTGGCGTTGGGGGTAGTCCGGCAGTTGTCATCGCAGTTCACTTTATTGCCACCGAGGCAGGGACCGGCGCCTGCAACGTCATCAAGGATGCCATCGTTGTCATCGTCGGGGTCACAGGCATCGCCCAGGCCGTCATGGTCCGTGTCCTGCTGCTGGGGGTTCATCACGCCGAGACAATTGTCGTTGACGTCGGGGACCTCGTCGTTGTCGAGATCCGGGTCTTGAAAGTCAAGAATCCCGTCGCAATCCTGGTCCACGTAGGCCAGCCCCACCGAGGCCCAGGCGTTGCGAACATCGCACACGTCCTGCGATGTGAAACCGTACTTGCCGCTGTTCCGGTAGTCGTCCGCCTGCCAAATCATCCATTTGGCGGCGTCTTGGAACTTGGCGCCCTTCCCTAGGCGCTCGGTCAGCACGTCGTAGTAGAGGCGTCCCATCTTCTCGCGGCCGATGCCATCTATCTGGATGCCGTAGTGGGTGTCGCCATCGGCTATGAGGACCGCCGCGTTGTTGGGGATGGCATCGTTGTAGTGGACTCCGCCGTCGTCGTCGTCCTCGTCCTTGTGCCAGTACCCGTCAAAGTGGTCAGGTGTAAGGTTCACGCCCGGCCAGGTGCCGTCATCCACCACCAGGGCCCCGAAGATGTTGGAGAAGCTTTCGTCCAGGGCTCCCGGGTGGTCCTGGTATATGAAGTCAGCACCCACCTTGTCTGTTACGCCGTGGGTGAACTCGTGCGCCACGGTGTGCAGGTGAGCCTCGCCGGCGGGGAACATGATCTGACCGCAGTAGTCGACATACATCCCTATTACGCCCGAGGGGGCAGCCCAATTGATCTTGGCGTTGACTTCATTTCCGTTGCCGTCCCAGCTCTTGAGGCCGAACTTGTCGTAGAAGTAGTGGTAGGTCTCGTGGATGTTGAGCAGAGTGGGATGGGCCCACGGGTCACAGCCAGGAAGATAGTAGGTGTTAATCCAGTCCTTGCCCTCTTTAGTCTCCCAGCACAGTTTGTCCTTCGCGCTGAGCTTCCAGCAAGTGTTCGAGTGGTCAGTCCCCTGGACCGTCTCAACCCTGAATTTCTCACCCGGCCGGTTACCCCTGTCGTTATTGTCGCTGAACAGCACCTCGCCACTATGGGCATCGACGAAGTTCATGCGGCGTAGCCCGGCGCCGTCGGACGTGCGTACGCCGACCACCATCACACGCCAGGTGAGGTGCGTCTCCTCCGGCTGGCCGGAGAACAGGCCCTTGTTGAGGTACATCAGCCTCGGCCGGCCGACCAGTTCAAGCTGCTCCGCCGTCGCTGATAGGTATGCCAGAGCAGCGTCCACAGCCTGACCGGCGTCGAGGGTCGGCGGCGGGAACGACGGGATCTCTGGCAAGTAGTCCCCGCTGGTGACGAGGACTTCGTCTCCCCGCAGAAGGACTCCCAGTTCGGCGGCGAACACCGGGATACCGTCCCGCTGCTGGCCGAAGAACAGGTGCTCGCTGTCTTCGTCCGACACCCTGCGCTCCAGGTAGAGCTCGGAGCGCGGATCATCGAGTTGATAGAGATCCCGGTAGCGTTCCAGGAAGTAGAGGGCCCGCACCACGGCGTCGTCCGGCAGACCCTCTGGGACCGGTACCCGAACGTCCACAAAAAGCGGAATCCCGTCTTCCGTGCGGATGTCCGGCGTCACCAATGACTCCTCCCTCAGCAGCAGCAGGGCTTCCACCCCGGGAGCCGGCGAGGGAGTGGGAGTTACCGTGGTTGTGGGAGTAGGCGTAGGCGTGCCTGTGGGCTCCTCAGCCGTGCAGTTGGCGTTCCCGCAGTGCAGCAGCTTCAGGCTGCCGGCGTAGCTCACGACCGGGTAGCCGCTGCCGTCGAGGGCGAGCGAGGAGTAGTCTCCCACGCTTCCCGTTGTGTCGGGGGAGACAATACTGTTGCCTGAGGTACAGTTAGGGTCGCCGCAGTGCAGCACCTTCAGGTCGCCGTTGGTGTTATCGTAGTAGCTGACGACCGGTTTGCCGCCGGCGTCCAAGGCGAGCGAGGTGAAGCGACCCACATCACCCGCTGTGTCAGGGGAGGTGATGCTCTCATCCCCCCCGACGCACTTAGGGTCGTTGCAGTGCAGCACCTTTAGGTCCGCTATGCCGATTGGGGCATCGAAGTAGCTGACCACGGGGTTGCCGCTGGCGTCCAGGGCCAGCGATGTGTACCAGCCGACAGCGTCGCCCGTGTCGGGGGAGCTCATGTTGGCGCTCTCGTCCCCCGCGCAGTTGGGGTCGTCGCAGTGCAGCACCTTCAGGTCGCCATTAGTGGAATCGGCGTAGCTGAGGACCGGATTGCCGCCGGCGTCCAAGGCGAGCGAGATGTACCCGCCGACATCGCCGGCCGTGTCAGGTGAGGTGATGCTCTCGTCGCCTCCGGCGCAGTTGGCGTCGTTACAGTGCAGCACCTTCAGGTCCCAGTCGGCGCTCAAGTAGCCGACCACCGGGTTGCCGCTGCCGTCCAGGGCCAGCGTCCCAGAGCCGGCGAAGTCGGCGGTCACGGGCGAGGTGATGCTCTCGTCCCCTCCGGCGCAGTCCGGGTCGTTGCAGTGCAGGACCTTCAGGTCGCCGTTGGTCCAATCCCAGTAGCTGACCACCGGCTTGCCGCTGCTGTCTAGGGCCAGCGCGGTGTCCAGGCCGACATTGCCCGCTGTGTCAGGGGAGGTGATGCTGTCACCGCCGCTGGCGCAGTTGGGGTCGTTGCAGTGCAGCACCTTCAGGTCCTGGTTGGGATAGGCATCGAAGTAGCTGACCACCGGGTTACCGCTGGCATCCAGAGCCAGCGAGGTGTATGAGCCCACACTGCCGCCCGTGTCGGGCGTGGTGATGCTGTTCCCCGGCTCGGCCAGAGTCCGGTCAGGCCAGGCCGAGGCCAAGGTGCCTGCCACCAGGGCCACGGCCGCGAGGCTGAGTAGGAAGATCAGGCCTTTGCGCGTCATGAGACACCTCCTGTCAGGAACCAGTGGGCCTTCTTCGGCCTCTTCACAATGTCGGTTCCATTGCGGTGCGAGCCCGTGCCGGACCGCATGGACTACGGCGGGGTTGCCAAATAGATAGGCCCCGGCCCTTCCGCAGTCGGGGCCTACCGTGCTAAGCTGGGTAGGCCAGCCCTGGCCGCGTCGGGGCTTGGCACTTGGACCGCCGGTGCCACCAATGCCGGCGGTCCCTCTATGTGCGAGCGAAAACTACGCCTACATGGGAAACTTGTCAAGAGAGGCGCCAAGCGTTGTTGCGGTTGGCCCCTTCGAAAAGTGGCGCTGAGCGCCCGCACACGCTCCCCTCGTCGCATGCCCCTATCCTCCCGTGCGGCCTCTGCTCTGGGCGGCCATGCCGACGCTCACCAGCAAGGCGCCACGCGCCCTCCACGTTAACAGGACTTGGCCGTCCAACCCTTCTGTATCGCGAGTCCACCCTAGCCTGCCCTGGCGAGGCTGCCATCACGGAAATCGGGGATTTTCGGCGGGAAAGAGAGGCCCCCAAGAGGGCAGTTGAGGGCGAGGAATAACAAGAATCTGTTAGTCACCCACGCGGCAGACAGGGTGATGGCCGCAGGGTGGCCGCTGGCGACTCCGAGAGGACGCGAGCGGAATCACAGGACGAGCCCGCGCCGGGCGGCATACATGGCCGCCTCCGTGCGGTTGGCCGTGCCGGTCTTCTTGAGGATGCTGCTGACGTGACGGTCGACCGTGTTGGTGCTGATGGCGAGCTCGGCGGCTATCTCCCGGTTCCTTTTGCCCCCAGCCACGAGCCGGAGCACCTGCACCTCTCGCCTAGTGAGGCCGTCGGGGTAGAGGTCGCCTCCACCCGTCGTCCGGTCGATAACGTTCAGCACCATCTGTCAGTCCTCGACGGAAGCCTGCATGCATTCTGCTCGTCGGCGGCAGGCCAGGCATCACGGAAACTAGGGATATTGAGCGGGGGAAAAGCGGTGCCCGCAGGCACGTAGTGAGGAGAGGAATAACAGGAATTGGTTAGTTGCCTGGCGACGTGCCGCTCCAGCGCGACAGGCTGGCGGGGGCCGTCTATGGGGCGACTACCCCCTACCGGTCAGGGGGCGAACCCGTGCCGGGCGGCGTAGGCTGCCGCCTCCGCCCGGTTGACCGCGCCAGTCTTGCTGAGGATGTTGCTGACGTGGCGGTCTACCGTGTTGGTGCTGATGGAGAGTTCCGCCGCTATCTCACGGTTGCTCTTACCTGCCGCGACGAGGCCGAGCACCTCCACCTCTCGCTTTGTTAGGCCGCCGAGGTGGGCCTCAGCCTCGCCGATGAAGTCGTCGACAGCCTTGAAGACCGGCTCGGCGTCCTCCAGGGCATAGCCTCCCGACGCTCCCTCCAGGACGACCAGCTCGGCCTCCGGTATGTGGGAGGCCATGTAACTCGCCGCTTCCATGCTGAGCCAGGGGATCTGCCGGCGGTGGAGCACGAGCGTTCGCGCCCTCACCTCCGGCAGCAGGGCAGCAAGATCAGCCTGTGCCAGGGATGGATACACGGCCAGATATTCCTGCGGGCCGACGCTTTTTCGCATCATCTCAGCAAGCTGGCGCGTCGTCTCAGACGTCGACCATCCGGCGAAGTAGTGGCACACTTGCTCCGTGTATGCCACCCAGTCGCTCTCGACGAGCTGGGTAATAGACTCAGCCTGTGGAGTCCAGAGATCTGACGGCCGCGCGTAGGTAGCCCAGAGAATGAGGTGCGATACGCGCTCCGGGTAGCGAGCGGCGAAGGCTATGGCCACCGGGCCGTAGTTGACGGCCCCCATAAGTGCGAAGTTGGGCAGCTCTAGGAAGTCCACGATGGCCTTCAGGTCCCTTACCAGGGCGTCCAGCGACCAGTCGCTTGCCTTGCGTGTGGACAGCCCCGTCCCACGGGAGTCGTACTTGACAAGCATCCTCTTCTGCGCCACACGCTCGTCCCAGGCGCGGATCGGAGGTACCTGCCACTCCACCTGAAGAACACCGCATACCGCCACCGGCGTCTGTACCAGGGGCACACCTTTCCCCAGCGTGGAGAAAGCGATGCTCACGCCGTCACTAGTCCGAGTGTACTGGATGCGCGGTTCCACTACGACACGACCCCATGCCGAGCGGCATAGGCTGCCGCCTCCGCCCGGTTGACCGCGCCAGTCTTGCTGAGGATGTTGCTGACGTGGCGGTCTACCGTGTTGGTGCTGATGGAGAGTTCCGCCGCTATCTCACGGTTGCTCTTGCCGGCGGCGACCAGGCGCAGGACCTCCACCTCCCACTTCGTGAGACCGTCTGGATAGGCGAGGGCAGGATGCCGCTGGCGGGCATGCTGCCGAACGGTCCTGTCGCCCTGAGCCCGCCTACCGGACGGGCAGGCGAAGCGAAGGGTCTCGCAGACCAGATTCTTCGTCCGCCTCTGGCGGACTCAGAATGACGGCTCGCGCGGGCGGGCTACGGCGGGGTGAACAAACGCATAGGCCCCGACCCTTGCTCGGCCGGGGCCTATCTCGCTAAACCAGACAGGCCGACCCTGGCCGCGTCGGGACTCGGCACTTGGACCTGTGCCACCAATGCCGGCGGTCCCTCTTGTTGTGAATGCGCACACAAACTACTCCTGTGCTAGCGGCTTGTCAAGGGGGGAATGCGGCCATCTAGCGGCTAGCCCCTTCGACAAGCGCGAGTAAGCGTCGCGTTAGACCCGAGATGCCCGAGCCCACGCGAGTTGCCCGATGCGTCCTACGGCACGCCGGTGCAGGCCAGTCCCACCTGCTTCAGCACCACCACCACGTCCTGCAGGTTGACGAAGCCATCGGGCGGGCCGGCGTCAAAGGGCGGGTTGGGCGCCGGGCTCGGCGAGCGGTCGTACTTCTGGCCCTCCGGTATAGGGTGAAGCGGGGGCAGGATGTCGTTGGTGGTGTCGCCGTTCAGGTCCACACCCTTGATCGTGTCGTAGTCCACACCGTTGCTGTTTTGGGCGCCGTTGACGGAGGTACCCACGTACTTCAGGACCCCGACCACGTCCTGTAGGTTCACGGCCCTGTTCCTGGTGCCGTTGGCGCCCAGGGCGTCGGGCTTAGCCGGTATCGGCACGTCATAGAAGTCGTACCAGGCGGCGGGGTTGTAGGCGCCGGTGGCGCCGGGCTTGGGCGCAGGGGCGCCGGCCTGCTCCTCGGCGTCCGCGCAGCCGTCGTCGTCGAAGTCGTTCACCGGGTCGTCGCAGGCCGTGTCGCCCAGCCGGTCGATGCAGGCCAGCTCCTTCTCGGCGGGCACACACAGGAAAGTGGGAGTCCCCCCTCCAACCCACAATTCCTCGAAGCCGAACTGTGTCCGCACCCAGTACGAGTGGATAGTGCCGGGCTGAAACGTCACGTAGCACACCAAGTGCGGCGCATCCGGGATCGGCGCGCCGTTCTTCCCCGCCGGCAGGCAGAGCATCGCCGGGCCACCGACGTACATTGCCTCGCCGCCGACGGGGGTGAACTGGGACTCTACGAGGACCGTCGGCCCCACCGACGGCCCCGAGATGTTGTAGCACTTGTAGTGCGGCTCCGCCGGCGGCGTCGGCGGCTCGGAGGGCGGCTCCGTCTTGCTCGCCGGCGCCAGAAGCCACGGAGCGTAGCCGCCCACGCTGACCACGACGTTGTTCAACTCGCCGAACTGGGTGGTGAGGTTCACCACCGGCGGCGGGTCGAGGGGAGGCTCGTCCCAGAGGTTGAACGACCTGAGGTGCGCTGCCTGCGTGTTGCCCTCGCCGTTCTTCAGGGCGGGCGCGCAGAGCAACTCGCCCATCAAGGGGGGGTAGGGGTCCGCGTGCTCCTCAACGCCGAACTGCGTCTCCAGCCTTACCGGCGGCGGGTCCACCTGGTAGCCGGGGCTGGCTGTCGGGCGGCAGTCGTAGTTGGGCCCCACCACCTCCTTCATGGCGGGCACGCAGAGCGTGGAGATCATCGTGGGCGGCAGTGCGATGCCCGTCTCGGCGCCGAACTGCGTCTCTAGGTTGACGGTGTGGGGTGACAGGGAAGCGTCACGCACGGAAATAAAGCAGGCGAGGTCGGGCGCCTCAGGGATGGGAGCGCCGTCTTTCCCGGCCGGGAGACAGAGAGCCTGGAGGTCACCCACGTTCCACCCGATTCCCTGGGGGTAGAACTGGTCCTGCACGGTCGCGCTCGCGATGGCGTGCGTAGCGCCTGCCGAGTAGCACTTGTAGTGGGGCTCCTCCGTTCGTTGGTAGGACCCACCACCCGGCGGGACAACCACCTCCTTGGAGGTGGGCGCCAGCAGCGCCGCCGCGTTGCCCAGCAACACGTTGTCGAACTCGCCGAACTGGGTGAAGATGTTGACGACCCTGTTGGGCGCCGGCTCGTCGATCGCGAACCACCTGAGGTGGGTGTGGTCCAGGGTGCCCTCGCCGTTCTTGATGGCCGGCGCGCAGAGCCGTGTGCCTCGGCCAACCTCCACGCGCAGCTCGACGCCGAACTGCGTCTCCAGGCTCACCCCGCCGGGCGGGTCGAGCCCCGCTGCCATGTAGCAGGCGTAGTGGGGCTCCGTCGGCAGCTGTATGGTCTCCACTTCGTTCGACTGGTTGCACAGCGGGTCGGCCCAGCAGACCTCGGCGCTGTTGACCGTCGTCCCCGGCGCCGAGCAGGTCGTGTCGATGGTGATCGTGCACGTCTCGCACACCGGGATCACCCCAGTGACGTTGCAGGTTACCGTGCGGCTGGGATCGTCGTAGGCGCAGGCGATGGCGGCCGTGTCACACGATGCGCTCACGCCAACGAAGGTCACCTCCGGCGGCAGCACGTCCGTCACCACCACATCCGTGGCCGGCGAGGGGCCAGTACTGTGGATATTGATGGTGTACTGCACGGGGTTACCCGTCAGCGCCAGACCCGGGCCATCCTTGGTGATGTCAACGCTGGCCGGGGCGACGTTCGCTATGTCGTCCGCCGAGTTGTTCGCCGGGTTAGGGTCAACCGTCGGGTCCGGCTCCGGGACGTACGGCAGACCGAGCAACTCGACCGTCGCGTGGTTGACGTTCTGCTTGCCGGCGCTCGACAGGTCCGGGATCACCGGGACAACGAGCTTGACCGACTGGCTAGGCAGCAGCTCCGGCAGCGCCGCCGGTATCTGTGGGCTGCTGGCGCCAGCCACGTAGCAGGCCACTACGTTGTACAGGTACGGCGGGGGCGGGTAAAGGTTGGGGTAGACCGCGTACCATGCACACGGCCAGTCGGGGATCGTGTCCATGTTCACGTCCAGACCGCCGACCGGGGGATTCAGCCAGTAGAGGCCGGACCCCGGCGGGTCCTCGACGACGCCCTGCACCACCTTGTCAGGAGGCACGATGTCCACGATCACCACGCCGCGCGCCGCCTGGGGGCCCGCGTTGTGCACGATCACCGTGTACGTCGCAAGGCTACCCGCGATCATGGGCTCATTGGTGTGGGTCTTGGTGAGCTCCAGGTCGGACTGCTCCTGCGACATCAGCGGGGCCGCCCCCACGGCATGGGAGGATTGCGCCACCTCCCGGAAGGCGAACAGGCCCCCAATCGCCATCGCAACGATGGCAATGATGCCAATGATGAGTATCCGTCTCATGGGTCTTACCCCCTTCTCCCGCCAAAGGCGGGCCGGGCCGCAAGCGGCCGTGCTCCTGCGGGACTCTAGCTGTGCGTCCAGCGGCCGGCGGGGATGACCGCACTAGGACGCGGGCCGGTACGGCGGGGTCAGCTAATAGATAAGCCTCAACCCTTGCGCGGTCGGGGCCTATCGCCTTAAGCTGGGTAGGCCGACCCTGGCCGCGTCGGGGCTCGGCATCTGGGACCGCCGGTGCTGCCGTTGCCGGCGGTCCCTCTTGTTGTGAATGCGCACGCAAACTACTCCCATATCATAGACTTGTCAAGAGGGGTGCCAGGCAATCTTGCGGTGACCCGAATCGAGAAGCGCGGCTCAGCGACGACCTCACGCCGGTGGTGCGGCCGTTGCCCATGCTTCCAGCGTCTGGTAGCATTAGGTGCTCCCCTTTTGCAGGCAAGACATGGCGAGAATCTTCCTCTTCGACATCGATAACACCCTGATAAACTCCGGCGGCGCCGGCGGCTGGGCCATGAACCTGGCCTTCCGCGACCTCTTCGACATCGACAACGGCTTCAGCGGCGTGGAGTTCAGCGGCCGCACCGACAGCGCCATCTTGCGCAACGGCCTCCTTCTCCACCACCTGCCGGACGGCGACTTTGCGGCGCTCCTGGCGCGTTTCAAGGCCTGCTATTTGCGGCACCTGGCCCGTACCCTGCCTCAGACGCGGGGTCACGTGTTGCCCGGAGTCCCAGCTCTGCTGCGCTCCCTCAGCGAGACGGAGGGGGTGCGGCTGGGGCTGGCCACCGGCAACTTCCGCCGCAGCGCCATGATGAAGCTGGAGTACTGCGGTATCCGCTCTTTCTTCCGTGGCGGTGGCTTCGGCGAGGACTCCGAGCTGCGAAGCGAGGTGGTAGCCCTGGCCATCCGCCGCCTGGGTGGTCGTCCCGGGGGCCGCAACCCCATCTACGTCGTGGGCGACACCCCCATCGACGTGGAGGCCGCCAAGTCTAACGGAGCCGTGGCGGTGGCTGTGACCACGGGCACGAGCAGCGCCGAGGAGCTGGCGCGCGCCGGCGCCGACGCCGTCTTCCCCGATCTCAGCGACGTGGCCTCGGTGCTGGGCGTGCTGCTCTCCTAGCGAGGGGCGTCCTTCGGGGTAGGGCCGCCCCGGTATTCGGCGACGGCGCGCTGGACAGCCGCCTGGGTGAAGACACCATCGCGCACGAGCCCCGCCAGGAACCGTCCCCGTCGCTCCATCTCTTGCCGAAGCCCCCCTTCTTGCACACCCAGCCTTCGCGCCAGGGCGGCCGCCGACCCTTCGCGCTCCAGCAGCCGGAAGGAATCGCGCTCGGCATCCCAGGAGGAAACGGGGGTGACCGACAGGTCGTTCCGGGCGCCGTCGCCCGGCCCCAGGAGGGCTACCTCGTCCAGCCGGCGCAGGATGCGGCCGCCGGCGTAGACCAGGCGCAGGGTGCCGACGAAGGTGAGGTGGGCCAGGTGGCGTCGCGGCACACCCTCCTCCTCCAGTTGCGCGATGGCCTCCTCTACCGTATCGGCGTGCATCGTGCTGCCGAGGGAGTAACCCTCGGCCAGCAGCTCGAAGATACGCACCACGTAGGGGCCCCAGGAGTACACGGGCAGGTCGTCGCTGATCTCATTCACCAGGATGTAGGTAGGGGCGGCGTCGCTGAGGGGAGGCAGGTCGAAGGTCTCGCCCCATCCCTGGGTGAAGTAAGCCCTGGTCTCTGGCGGCAGGAATGTAAGGAGCGCCGTGAGGATGGTGGTCTTGCCGGAGCTGGGCGGGTCGGCGGCCAGGATCAGTGAGGCACGCCGCTCCAAGGAGAGCCAGAAGAGGGCGGCCAGCTCCGCGGGCATGGTTCCCACCTTCAGGATCTGAGTGATGGAGAGGGGCACAGGCTGGCCGGACCAGCCGTGCCACCCCCACCAGCTATTGGGTTCGTTCAAGGCGCGCATCGCTTCAAAGATCGTATCACCGGACCAATCGCCCTGCCACTCAGTGTTTGACCCCCAAGGCTGCGTGAACCTATCATTGAGGAGAACAACCTCGGAGCACCCATATGCGCTTCCACGTCGCTCAGTTGCTCAAGGAAGGCATCGGCGCCACCCGCAGCTACGAAGTGCGCGAAGTCGACGTGGTGGCCGATGACGGCTCCCGAGGCCTGGTGGAAGGCACGCTTAGCCTCCTGCGCACCAAGTCGGGCATTCTGGCAAGGGTCACCTTGCGCCTGCACTACCCCGACGTGTGCAGTCGCTGCTTGAAACCGATAGACCTGCCCCTGGAGCTGCACATCGAGGAGGAGTACCAGCCCACAGTGGACGTCCTGACCGGCACCGCCAGCCCGCGACCCGAAGACCCGAGCGCCTTCCTTATCGATGAGCACCACGTCCTGGACCTGACAGAGGCCGTTCGCCAGTATCGAGTGCTGGCTGTGCCCATGCAGCCCCTCTGCCAGGCTGACTGCGCCGGCCTCTGCCCGGTCTGCGGCCAGAACCTGAACGAGTCGACTTGCGCTTGCCCTCGCGATGAGTATGATCCTCAGTGGAGCGCGCTGGCCAAGCTGGCCCAGCGCGAACCAGGAGACAGCTAGTCAGGCCTGCCTGCTGGCAGGCAGGGAGGGAGACCTTGCCCCCACTACCGAAGCGAAAGTACCCCAAGTCGCGCCAGGGGAAGCGACGTAGCCACCTGAGCCTGAGACTCGCCAACCTCACGAAGTGTCCGCAGTGCCACAGCCTTCGCCGTCCCCACCACCCCTGCCCCGTCTGCGGTATGTACAGGGACCGGCAGGCTATCACCATCAAGGCCCCAGAGCTGAGTCAGTGACCGCCGGCGAATCTTCCCTCCCTTCGCACAGCTAGCGGACATGGCGAACCCCGCCAGCACCGTCGCTTGGATCTTCCCCGGGCAGGGCTCCCAGAAGGTCGGTAGCGGCCGTGACCTCTACGAGGCCTCGCCGTCCGCTCGCCGCATCTTCCAGCGCACCGACGCCGCCCTGGGCTTCCCTGTGTCAGAGCTCTGCTTCCACGGGCCCGAAGACATCCTGCGCCAGACTATCAATGCGCAGCCCGCCATCATGGCCGTCAGCCTCGCCTGCCTGGAGGCCGCCCACGAGGCCGGCCTGCTGACGGACGCCCCCGCCTTCGTGGCTGGGCACAGCCTCGGCGAGTACACTGCTCTGGTGGCGGCGGGAGCCCTAGACATCGAGGAGGGCCTGCGCCTGGTGCGAGAACGGGGCCGCCTCATGCAGGTGGCCGGTGAAGAGCGGCCAGGCACCATGGCCGCCATCCTCGGCCTTGACGAGGAGACGGCGGCGGCCCTCTGTCGGGAGACAGGCGCCCAGGTCTGCAACCTCAACGCGCCGGGGCAGATAGTCATCGGAGGCACGCTGGCGGCCGTCGAGGCCGCCCTGGGCCTGGCCCGCCAGCGCGGCGCTCGCCGGGCCATCCCCCTCAACGTCAGCGGGGCCTTCCACACCGACCTCATGACCCCTGCTGCGAAGGGCATGGCCCGCGCTCTGGAAGGGGTCACCCTGCGCGACCCGCGGGTTTCCGTCCTTGCCAACGGCAGCGCCCGCCCTTTGACCTCCACCCGCCAGGTTCGCGACGAACTGCTCTACCAACTGGACCACCCGGTGCAGTGGCAACGCTCGGTCGAGTACATGGCCAACGCCGGCGTCGATACCTTCATCGAGCTGGGACCGGGGCAGGTGCTCACCGGCCTTGTCAGCCGCATCGTACCGGGGGCGCGCCTTTTCAACATCGACGGCGCGGCCGCTATTCAGGCTGCCCGCGCCGGCGCGAAGACATCTTGACCCCGCCCGTCGCCATGCCCATTATTGGCGGAGAGAGCGACACGTCATGACATTCGACCTGCACAGCGGGAGCTATCGTAGGGGGAGACACGCCGGGTATCGGCCCACGCGGGCGCGTTTCGGCGGGGATACTCATGCCTAGCGGACGACGCCGGGCGCGTATCCTGGCCCTCCAGACCCTGTACGAGGTGGACACCGTGGGCCACCCGCCTGAGGAGACGCTAGGCCGCCTGCTGGCCCAGACCACGGCCAGCGAGGAGGTGGCGGCCTTCGCGCGGGAGCTGGTGAAGGGCGTGCTGGAAAACCGGGAGCGTATCGACGAAGTCATCGCGCGGGCGGCGCCGGCCTATCCGGTAGGGCAGTTGGCGGCCATCGACCGCAACATCCTCAGGCTTGCAATACACGAGATTTTGATGAATAATGAGACCCCGGTCAGAGCCGCCATAAACGAGGCTGTGGAGCTGGCCAAGAAGTTCGGGAGCGACAATTCGGCTCGTTTCGTCAACGGAGTTTTGGGTTCGGTAAGCGCCATGGCCGCAGGTTAGCAGGCGGCTGGTGTATCCAAGTCGGAAAGGGGTGATGCGGTGGCCACGGTCTTTGAGCGGGTACGCAAGATCGTCGTCGAGCAACTGGGTGTCGACGAGGAGCAGGTCGTACCAAGCGCCTCCTTTGTCGAAGACCTCAATGCTGACTCTCTGGACCTGGTGGAGCTCATCATGTCCATGGAGGAGGAGTTCGGCAAGGATGGGAAGGCCCTCGAGATTTCCGACGAGGATGCGGAGAAGATAGTCACGGTCCAGGATGCCGTCGATTACCTGAAGGACCTGGGGATAGAGGACGAGTAGGGACTCCAGACTCCTCACCGCCGCGCCGGGCAGTCAGGTCCACGGGACCGTGCGCGGCGCTTTTTCCTTCCCAGGGATCCTGTCAGAGTGGATCCAGGGTAAACTAATACCATGGAGTTCTTAGGGGTTGGGCTGCCGGAGCTGCTGGTCATCCTCCTGATCACTCTTATCGTCGTGGGGCCGCAGCGCCTGCCGGAGATAGCGGCGCAGATGGCCCGCGCCATGCGCGAATTCCGCCGCTATACCTCCAGCCTTAGCCGAGAGGTGACGGAGGCACTGGGGGACCTGGAGAAGGAGTACAACGCCGTCCGGGAGGAGTGGAAAGAGGTCGGCGAGGCCGTCCGCCAGGACGTGAAGGCCATGGAGGCAGAAGTGTCAGGCGCCGTCGAAGACGCTCGCGCCGGGCTGAGCGCGGAGGAGCGACCCACCAGCGGGCAGACAGCCCCCCAGGAGACACCTTCCAAGGTGATCTCCATGGGGGACGCCGCCAGCCGCCGTAGCGGGCGCCCGCCGGAGGTCTCCCCCGACCCACCAAGCACCGATGCTAGCGATGGTGATCAACGTCCCGCCGGACAGGGTCGCTCCTAGGTCGACCCCAAAGCCATGAGTTCGAGGGCTGGCACCCAGCGGAGAGAAGAGCCAGTCGAGGAAGGCAAGGTCCTCACCATCCTGGAGCATCTCCAGGAGCTTCGCCGCCGCCTCATCATCGCCTCCGCGGCTCTTCTCGTCGGCGTCATAGTATCCGCGGTCTTCACGCAGCAGTTTCTGCGCTGGCTCACCGCCCCCGCCAAGGACCAAGTCGAAGACCTGGCCATCATCTACACGGAGCCCCTGGAGTACTGGGCGACCTACTTCCGCGTCGCCCTCGTGGCTGGCGTGGCCCTCGCCATGCCCGTCATCGTCTACGAGATACTAGCCTTCGTAGGGCCGGGTCTGACTCGACGGGAGAGGCGCTGGGTCTACCCTATCGCCCTCGGGGCCTCACTCTCCTTCCTGGGAGGGGCGGCCTTCGCCTATTATGTCGAGCTGCCGCCGGCCCTCCGATTCCTCCTCGGCTTCAGCGGCGACGTGGCCGAGCCCCTCATCAAGATCGGGAGCTACATCAACTTCGTCACCCGCCTCATGCTGGTGACCGGCCTCGTCTTCGAGATGCCGCTCTTGGTGATGGGGCTAGCCAAGCTCGGCGTCGTCAGCTCGCGCCGTCTCCTGGGCTGGTGGCGCTACGCCCTGGTCCTCGCCTTCGTGGTGGCGGCCGTCGTCACCCCCTCGATCGACCCCGTCACCCAGTCGCTGGTGGCGGGCCCCATCATCGTCCTCTACTTCGCCGGCATCGTCCTGGCGAAGCTGGTCGAAGCGCGCCCCGTGCTGCCGCGGTAGCGGGCGCCCGCGACGACCTCAACGACCGCAGTCCGCGCATCTAAACCAAGCTGTTTCGCCCGGGGCTACCACCCCGGTGGGGCGTCGGGGGTCCACATCATGGCCAGCAGGGCGTCGCCGCGGTCGCGGTCTACGGGCCTGAACACCTCCCACTCGTGCGGCTCCACCTGGACCTCGATGCGCGGGTAGCCAATCGGCTTGCCCGCTCCGATGCAGACGAAGGTCTCTGGGTCGAAGGCGTGCACGCCGTAGGCCCGGGCGATAGCCTGGCCTACCTCCTGCTGCCATGCCGTCGGGCGCACTCCTGGCATGGGAAGCCGCGCTGGGCTGAGGGTGATGATGCGCATGGCGGCGGGGTGGGCCATGCGCCCGCAGGACAGCCGGCGTGAGCTGTCCTCCACTCCGGCGGCGCCGAGGGCAAGGGCCTCCAGGTGGGTGAAGAGGCCTCGCCGCCGGAACCGGGGGGCGATGCAGCAGATGCCGGCGAGGTTGACGGCCTGCGCCGGCAGGCGCGGCAGATCCATGACCCGGCATTCGGCGACCGCGAAGCCGGCAGGCAGGCCTTGGTGCTCGGCGAGGGCCAGGTAGCGCAGCACCCGAAGGGACTTCTCGAGGAAGGCGTGGTTGGCCTGGCGATAGTTCATCTCGAACAGAGCGAAGATGGTCTCGAGGTCTTGACTGGATGCCTTGTCCGACTCGATGACCTTGAAGTCGAATGAGGAGAAGTCGCGGGCTTTCATACCTGTCGGATCATACTCCGTCGCCGCCGCGCATGCACATCGTGCCTTCGTGACGTCTATCTGCTAACCAGATCATTCCCTTGCCACATTGACTGGGTGCCGCCGCCGGTGCTATCATCGCGACGAGGTGGCGAGGTAGAGTCTGAGGTCGCTAGCCCTGAGCCTGTTGTTTGGCGCAGTCCAGGGGCCAGGTGGCCTTACAGGCGTTCCGGCGAAGCCGGGCGACCTGAGACTTCCTCGCTATCGCCGTTTTTTGCCCTGGCGCAAACCAGAAGGCGGGGGGCCTTGACTAACGACAACCACTCGGCCCTGCTCCGGCTCTACGAGCAGATCCGCGTCTGCCCCGACTGCGAGCTATCGGCCACGCGCACCCACGCCGTCCCCGGCGAAGGGCGCCCTGACGCCGAGATAGTCTTCGTCGGAGAGGCGCCGGGCTACTATGAGGACCAGCAGGCGCGGCCCTTCGTGGGGCCCGCCGGCCAGTTCCTCGACCAGCTCCTGGCCTCCATCGGCATGAAGCGAGAGGACGTCTACATCTGCAACGTCATCAAGTGCCGCCCTCCCAACAACCGCGACCCCCTGCCTAAGGAGATCCAGGCCTGCCACAAGTGGCTGGAGCGACAATTGGAGCTCATCAGGCCCAAGGTCGTGGCGACCCTGGGCCGCTACTCGCTGGCCAAGTACTTCCCCAACGAGCCCATAAGCCGCATCCACGGCCAGGAGCGGCGGGTAGGCGACGTGGTGGTGGTGCCCATGTACCACCCGGCGGCGGCCCTGCACCAGGCCAGCCTGCGCCGCACCATCGAAACCGACTTCAAGAAGCTGCCGGCGATCCTGGAGCGGGCCCGTCAGCCCAGCGAGACTGCTCGCCCGGAAGGCGGGCAACCACCGGTCCCAGAGCCGGAACAGATGCGCCTCTTCTGAGAGACACGGGAAGCATGGACAAAAAACGACTGCGCATCATACCCCTGGGAGGTCTCGGAGAGATCGGCAAGAACATGATGCTCTTCGAGTACGGTGAGGACCTCATCGCCATCGACGCCGGCCTCATGTTCCCCGAAGAGGACATGCTGGGCGTGGACCTGGTCATCCCCGATATCTCCTACATCCTCCAGCATCCCCACGGGCTGAAGGCCTTCTTCATCACCCACGGCCACGAGGACCACACCGGCGCCCTGCCCTATATCCTCAGGCGCGTGAAGGCGCCGATCTACTGCACTCCCCTCACCGCCGACCTCATCGCCGTCAAGCTGAAGGAGGCCCGGCTGCTGGACAAGGCCGACCTGCGCCAGATCCAGCCCGGCGAGCGTGTGCAGGTGGGCAGTTTCGAGTTGGAGCCCTTCGGCGTGGCCCACAGCGTGCCCGACTCGGTGGGCCTGGCCATCCGTACGCCGGTGGGGACCGTCGTGCACACCGGCGACTTCAAGCTGGACTACACACCCGTCATGGGCCAGCCCACAGACCTGGCCCGCCTGGCCCAACTGGGCAGCGAAGGCGTCCTTCTCCTCCTCTCGGACTCGACCTACGTAGAGATAGCCGGCTACACACCGTCGGAGCAGGTCGTGGGAGCCTCCCTGCTCAACATCATGGCCTCATCCCCCGGCCGCGTCATTGTGGCCACCTTCGCCTCCCTCATCTCCCGCGTCCAGCAGGTCATCGACGCCGCCTATGCCACCGGCCGGCGGGTCTTCGTCACTGGCCGCGGCATGCTCGACAACGTGAACATGGCAGTGAAGAAGGGCTACCTGACGGTGCCGGACGGCGTCCTTGCCGGCGTCGGCGAGTTGCGGCGCCTCCCCCATCACCAGATAGCCGTAGTAAGCACCGGCAGCCAGGGAGAGCCCACCTCAGCCCTTACGCGCATGGCCAACGGCGACCACCCTCACGTCAAGATCGTGCCCGGGGACACCGTAGTGCTTTCGGCCACGGCCATCCCCGGCAACGAGGCCCTGGTCTACAGGACCGTGGACAACCTCTTCCGGCTGGGCGCCAGCGTCCTCTACAACCGCATCGCCGACGTCCACGTGAGGGGTCACGCCGCCCAGGAAGAGCTGAAGATAGTCCTCACCCTGGTCCAGCCTCAGTACTTTGTGCCCGTGCACGGCGAGTACCGGCACCTGGTGCTCCACACCCGCCTTGCCCAGTCCCTGGGCGTCCCTGAAGAGAACACCTTCGTCATGGTGGATGGCGATGTGCTTGAGATCGACGAAACGGGGGCCCGCCTGGGCGACCGTGTCTCGGCCGACTATGTCTACGTGGACGGCCTAGGGGTAGGCGATATCGACCACGTGGTGCTGCGGGACCGTCAACACCTTGCCACCGACGGCATGATCGTGGTAGTGATAGCCGTCGACAAGCGCAGCGGCCGCGTCGTAGGGAAGCCGGACGTGGTCTCGCGCGGGTTTATCGACGTGGAGGAGTCAGAGGAGCTTCTGGAGCGCACCCGCGACGTGGTGGTGGCCGCCCTGGAAGGGGCGAACCACATCGCCGAGTGGGGCGTCATACACAGCAAGGTTAAGGAGGCTATCGCCAGGTTCCTTTATCAGGAGACGCGCCGGCGGCCCATGGTACTGCCGGTGGCTGTCGAAGTGTAAATAGCCGGCAGCGGAGTCTGCCGGCACTCAGGCGGGGCTAAGGCGGGGGGCCGCGCCGGTTGGCAGGCGAACTTGCCCAACGGCAGGCAAGCGCGACAAAGGGTGCCACAGGCATGGCCAAAGTAAGAAGTGCCCCCCACCCATCGGCTGGGCGTTCTCTTTCGCCCCCTCAGGCCGCTGGTCGGACCGGCCGTCGCCGGCGGCCCCGCTTCGCCGGCCGACGTCGGGGTGCCCCTTCGCCCTTCGCCCTTGTTGTCACCCTCCTCTTCCGCCGCGAGACCCTGGGGGCTGCCCTGGTGATCCTGGCCGCCCTGTCCGTCCCCTGGTTGGTGCCCTTCAGCAAGGGGGCATCCAGCATCCGCGACGACCTGGTGCAGGCCGTGGGCTTGTGTGTGTTCCTGATCATCGGCATCCTGGGAACACTTGGATGGCTGGTGCTGCGCCGGAGCCTCCGCTCGGCCCTCGCGCAATGGCAATGGTGGGTGGCAGGCGGTCTCGGCGCCGTTTTCCTGCTGGGCTACCTCGGCCTCTTCCGGCCTGACTGGGAGCTGGGCCGTGTCTCCCTCTCTGAGGTAACGACCGGCGGAGACCTGGGCCACGCTCTGACCTCTACCGGCTTGGGTATCCTGATCTGGCTGACCTGCGGCGTCGGGGCAGTGGTTGTGCGCTGGCCCCGGCCCTCTCTACACGCCCTGGCCCGGAGCCCCCACGCAGCCGTTGTCGTCTGGCGCTGGCGCATCCCTCAGCGTGTCTGGAGGGGCCTGCAAGCGCTGCTCCAGGCCATCTTCCCTACTCGCGCGGTGCCGCCAGCGAAGCCCCGCGTGCCCGTCGACACGCTGATGTGGGCGCGCACGGCTGCCACCACGCTCCCTCCAGAGCCGGAGGCGGTAGCCCCGCCGGCACCGGTCGAAGAAGCCGGTCCACCCTCCGACTTCGGCTGGCAGACGGAGATGCCCCTGCCCGGTGAGGAGGGCGCCGCTGCCGAGGCGGTACCGCCGCTGCCTGCCGCCGCGCACCCGCGAGAGGCTGAGGGCGGCTGGATGCTGCCGCCCCTGGAGCTGCTGACCGCCGTCGCTCCGCAAGAGGACGTGCGCCCGGACAACGCCGCCCGCGCCCAGCTAATCGTGGATACCCTGGCCAGCTTCGGCGTCGACGCCCGCGTCGTCCAGATCAACGAAGGTCCCACCGTCACCCAGTTCGGCATCGAGCCCGGGTGGGAGGTGAAGACACGCCCCACCCCCGAACGGGACAGCAGCGGCCGGTCCATCCTGGACCGGGACGGCAAGCCGAAGATGACAACGGAGGAGGTATCGCGCACACGGGTGCGGGTCAGCCAGATCACCTCCCTGTCCAACGACCTGGCCCTCGCCCTAGCCACGCCCTCCATCCGCATCGAGGCGCCCGTGCCGGGCAAGTCAGTGGTGGGCATCGAGGTGCCCAACAGCCTGACGTCCCTGGTCACCCTGCGCAGCGTCATCGAAAGCGCGCCCTTCCAGCGGCTGGCGGCTCGCTCGAAGCTGTCCCTGGCCCTCGGCAAGAGCGTGGCCGGGGAGCCGGTGGCGGCAGACCTGTCGAAGATGCCGCACCTTCTCATCGCCGGCGCCACGGGCAGCGGCAAGAGCGTCTGCATCAACTCCATCATCGCCTGCCTCCTCATGCATGCCTCGCCAACAGAGGTGCGCCTTATCATGATCGACCCCAAGCGCGTCGAGCTCTCAGCCTTCGCCCGCATACCACACCTGGCCTTCTCCTCTATCGTCGTCGACCTCGACAAGGTGGTGGGCACTCTCCAGGCTGTCATCCACGAGATGGAGTCGCGCTACCGCCGCTTCGCCTCCCTGGCGGTGCGCAACATCGACGCCTTCAACCGCCACCCGCGGGCGCCCTTCCGCATGCCCTTCTGGGTAGTGATCATCGACGAGCTGGCGGACCTGATGATGGCCGCCCCCTACGAGGTGGAGCGCCAGATCTGCCGGCTGGCCCAGCTAGCGCGGGCCACCGGCATCCACCTGATCATCGCCACCCAGCGCCCGTCGGTGGACGTGGTGACGGGCCTCATCAAGGCCAACTTCCCCACCCGCATCGCCTTCGCCGTCTCCTCTCAGGTGGACTCGCGCACCATCCTGGACGGCGCCGGTGCCGAGAAGCTCCTGGGGCGCGGCGACATGCTCTACATGCCCACCGACGCTGCCAAGCCCAAGCGGCTCCAGGGCGTCTTCGTCTCCGACCAGGAGATCGAGCGCCTGGTGAGCTTCTGGACCCAGGAGCGCTTCCGGGAGGTGGAGCGCCCCGTCTACGACCACCTCCTCGAGGAGGCGAAGCCGGCCATTGACGAGCTGACAGGCGCCGAAGACCCCCTGCTGGACCGGGCCCGGGAGCTGGCGGCCGAGCACAACCGCGTCTCCACATCCCTCCTCCAGCGCCGATTGCGCGTCGGCTACCCGCGGGCGGCGCGGCTTATGGACATGCTGGAGGACGAGGGCGTCATCGGACCGTCCGAAGGCGCCGGTTCGCGCGAGGTCTATCTGCGCCGCGAGGACCTGGACGAGGACACGTAGGGGCGAACCTTCAGGTCCGCCCCCACGGGCCTTCAGGCCTGCCCTGTGCCGCTTAGGGCGATGACGTGGCGAGCTGAAGCTCGCCGCTACATTTCCCGCCACCCGCCGCTCTTTCCCCACCTGCCTCGGTCAAACCCACAAGAGAGCGTTCTAGCTGACATCTTTCAAGCCATCGCCTAGGGGGGAGCTTCGGCTCGACCCAGGACAGAGCTAAAGGCCTTAAAGGAATTATCTTCACACCCTCCTGGGTAGCGCTTCGTAGCTGCAGGGCTTCAGCCCTGCCAAGAGCGCAGTCCCAGGAGCAGACCTGAAGGTCTGCAGCTACGGTGGTGGATCGTAAGGTTATTTTCTTGATGACCATAAGCTCTGTCCCTACGGGCGGCAGACACTGGCCTTCTTCAGGCCTATCCTTGGCGGCCGTGATGGAGGGCGCCTCGGCGCAACAAGAAGGGCCCCGAGACGGGGCCCACCTTTGTATCCCTGTCGAGTGTGGTTCGGGCTAGGCGGCTACCCGGTAGAGAAGCACCGGTATGCGTGATTCCCTGACCACGGCGTCGGCGACGCTCCCGAAGACCAGCCTGCCCAGATTGCGACGGGAGCGTGTGGCCATCGTGATGATGTCGCAGCCGAAGTCGTCGGAGGCGCTCAGGATCTCCTTTACGGGATCGCCGACGCGCACCTCCATGGAGGTGAGTATCCCGTGATCCTGGAACCGAGAGACCACGGTCTTCAGGTACTCTTCCGCCTGGTACACCTCGCCTTCCACGAGCATCCCGATGCCGCTCTTGGGAACGATGGCGCCCGTCTCTCCACTCCGCGTGTCGACCACGCTCATGAGCCTCACGCTGCAGTTGAAACCCAGCGCTATCTGAACGGCCAGCGGCACGATCGACGCCGACCGCCGCGTCCCATCCAGCGGAACAAGCAGTCGTTTGAACACGGGGCCCTCCTCTCGCGCCTGGAGTGTCTGACTAGTTTTCGGCAGGTCATCGTCCATTCTGAAGAGGGGGCCGTACTACCATCGGCCTATCCGTTCCCTACCCGTTCTCCCTTCCCCGCCAGTACGATCATGCGCCGGCTGTCCAGCGTGTAGCCGGGTGCTGATAAACCCAAGTGAGCCGTCCGTGGTTCGACAGGCTCACCACGAACGGGATTCCAGAACCGCTCGTCCTGAGCCTGTCGAAGGGGGAGCGGTGGGTTGTGCGGCACCCTCAGCGCAGCTTCTCCACCAGGCGGCGGAAGCGCAGGGCCGCCTCCCTGTCGATGGGCTGGCCGTGACCGAAGAAGATGGCCTCGAAGTCCAGCGCCGCCAGCTTTCGCAGCGATTCCTTTGCCTGGGCCGTGTCCTCAGTGAACCAGCCGATGGCCGGCCGCAGGCCGAGGATGTTGGCGGCGGCGTCACCCACGAAGAGGAGTCGCCTCCTCGGGGAGTAGAGGCAGATAGAGCCGGGGGTGTGCCCCGGCGTGTGCACCACCCGTATGCCGTCCAGCGCGTCGATCTCATCGCCGTCCGCCAGCTCGCTGTCGACCCGGGCCGCAGGGGCCGCTTGCGCCATGCGCGCCAGCAGGGGCTTGAGCAGCCCGCCCGACGACGGCCCGGGCGGCGGCCGCTCGCCGCGCACGACGGGCGCATCGAGGGCGTGAACCATCACCTGGGCGCCGGTGCGCTGCGCCAGCTCCGCCAGACTGCCGGCGTGGTCGCCGTGGTGGTGGGTGATGACGATCTGGCGCACGTCCTGGGGCTTACGACCCGCCGCCTCCACGGCCCGCAGCACACGCTCGGCGCTGCCCTTGAGGCCCGTGTCGATAACCGTCACGCGGTCGGCGTCGATGGCCAGGTAGGCCCGGCCCATGCTGAGAGAATCGATGGTGTGGACGCCAGGGACGATCTCCATGGCGAATCACCTCCGTTTCCGAGAGGAGGTAACGGCGAGGGCGGTCTGCCGGCCCCGTACCTCCGACTGACGCGGGCGCGTTTGTTCGGGGGCCATCCATTGCGGCATCCCCGCGCGGCAGCAGGGACGCCACATCACGTCACATGTCGTATGATGAGGCCCGTGACCTGCCCGCGTGTTCTCTTTCCGCTCGCCCTCGCACTCTTGGTCTCCTTCGTACTTCCGACGACGGGCCACGGCGATTTCTTCATCAGCGCATACAATAGCACTCTAATACTCAGGGATCATCCCAACTTCTACCAGGCCGTGGCCGACGAACCGACCGCTGGCTTCCCCACTGGCCTCTCCGGCGGTCCATACGGCCCGGCCTTTTACTATCCGACCGCCGCCTGGCTCCTGGCCCTGGACAAGCTCCACTTAACGGACACTGCCGCCTGGACGGGACCTGGTGATCAGGCACTGCATTCAGCCAGCAACATCTTCCTGTTGAAGCTCCCGAACCTGGCGGCGTACATCCTCACCGCCTTGGTGCTCATGAGAACCTGGGGAGGGAAGCGGGGAAAGACGGCAGCAGCCCTGTGGCTTGTCAACCCAGCAGTGATCCTGTTCTCACTGATGATGGGCCAGAACGACGGTTGGACGGCCCTGGCCTCGATCACTGCCCTGTTCTTCGCCTTGCGCGCTGTTGAGGCGCGGCCCCTGGCTCTTGCTGGCCGCCAGTTGCCGTTACGCCTGCTGGCCATGCTATCTCTGGCTATCGGGGCGGCGATCAAGCTGTCGCCCGTCCTCCTGGTGCTGCCCCTGGCCTGGGTCCTGGGCCGCGGCTACCGCGAGAAGGGGCTCCTGGCCGCCGTCGGGCTGGGCACGTTCGTGGTGCTGATATCGCCCTTCCTGGGCACTCAGTACTTCTGGGACCACGGCCTCTTCGGAAGACAGGTGGGGCAGGTCCCTGACCTTCCGATGCCGGTCATGGCCTTTCTTTACCTCGGCTATCTAGGGGTGGTGATGCTGGCTGTCCAGAGGGACACTCAACAGCTACGCGTGCTGCTGCTCTCCTTCGTGGCCCTCCACGCCCTCCTCTTCTTGCTTCCAGGATGGAACCCCCAACGGGCGGTTCTCTTCGTCGCCGCCCTCTCTGTGATTGTGCCCGTGCGGCGATTGTTCCTGGCTCCCTACACTCTGGTGACCGCCTTGGCCCTGGTCCTGGCGCTTGAGCATGGCAACGAACTGGCAAGCGGCCTGTTCGAGCCGCTCACGGCGCGAGTGCTCCTCATCCCCCCACTGTTCCATACGGATCGGATCGAGCCGCTTCACTCCGCGCTCCTCGCCGCAGGCGGGCTGGCATGGCTCGCGGCCCTCGCCAGCCTCTGGACCGCGAAGTCGCCCAGGCCGGCGGCCTCTCTCAGGCTGGCGGCGACCTCGACCCTGTTGGTGACTTCCCTGGTGGCGTTCCTGGCCGCGTCGATGTGGCTGCTTCCCGACGGCGTGAAGGCAACCCCCTACACCACAGTTGCGCCTCCGCAGGCGGTGGCCGCCGGGAATGCCTTCAGCTTCACCTTCATCTCGGCGCAGGACGACCTGAGGGCCGTTACGTTCTGGGTGGAAGAGGGCCAGGCGCGTGCCCAGGTGCTGGCGACGGACGTCGACGGCAGACCCCTCTACTTCCAGGCCGCCGAGCAACTGGTCCCCGGCCCCAATCGAGTGGACCTGGGCCACGTTGAGGAAGCGCGCGGCAGGGCCTTCCGCGTGTCATTAACCCCTGCCCGTGCCCTCCAGGTGCGGATGGTGGACGTTCCGCCGACGCTGGCCGTTTCCCAGGCTGAGCTGAACGGCTCGCCACTGACGGGAACCGCCGCCTACACCCTGGACTACAGGACAACATGGAGCGGTCTGTTCGCGGATGCTGGGCGCCGGCTACGCGCCGAGTGGCAGGTGCTGGTCGCCAGCCTCGCTGTCTGCGGCGTCGCCTTCGCAGGTTTGGCCCTTCTCAGGCGCCGGGCTTGCGCAGAGAATCAATCATGGTGACCCGGTCGGCGTCGATGGCCAGGTAGGCCCGCCCCATGCTCAGGGAATCGATGGAGCGGACGCCGGGGACGATCTCCATGTCAGCTTTTCCTGCTCTTGCCCCGCTGCATGTCTACACCAGCGTCTTGCGCCCTGCCTCCCGAAGCGTAGGACGAACCGGGTGGAGTCACTACTCATGAAGGGTCAGCTCTGGTAGAGGGTGAAACGTGGCGGCCTGCCCTCTTGCCGACCAAGAGTGCGGGAGACACGTAAAGCTTAACCGCCCCAAACACAGAGTACAATGGGACATCTGTCCTGGCATTTGCTTGACAGTGCCCCGCCATGGTGTACACTAGTGGCAATGATGTAAGGGCGCAGAAGCGCCCGGAGGTGACGCACATGCCTAGAGGACCAGCCCGGCCACATCCGCCTCTGACCTTTCGAGAGGCCGCAAAGCTACCGATCGCTATCAGGGACCACAACGCCGGAAGGCCCATGAATCGGGTGCTCCTTGCAGCCGCCATGGGGCGGAGCCCGGCAGGCAGCGACTTCCGCGACGTGATAACGTCGGCGGCTCGCTATGGCCTGATAAGTGGCAACTACAACTCAGAGGCTATCCAATTGACACCCCTCGGCCAGAAATACACGCGACCTGTGAGCGAGGAAGAACGCTTGGATGCAGAACGCGCCGCCATCCGCAAGATTCCCATATTCGAGCAGATGCTGACTCACTACAATAACAACAAGATACCCCCGTTGGACTTCCTTAAGAACGCCCTCGAGCGCGAGCCCTTTGGGATCAGACCGGAGTGGTCAGCAGAAGTCGCAGACATGTTCCTGGCAAACGGAAGAGCAGCGGGGTTCGTGAGGACGGTTGGCGGCAGCCCCTGGGTAATCATGGAGGCCGGACCTCCGACGGCAGATGTCCAGGAACAGGAGGAGTGGGCGAAAACCGACGAGGAGCGGCCAGCACCTATCCGTGCAGAGGCAGGCGAGACGACCGCAGAAAGCGAAGCTCCTCCCGCACTGGCGCCGCGCTCTAGTCCCGCTGCGCCCGAGGAGCAGGCAGAAGCTGCGACCCCGACAGCGCACCGCCAGTTCTTCGTCGCGCACGGGAGAAACCACGAGCCTCTACAGCAGCTGCAGAAGATTCTCAAGGACCTTGACATCCCGTACGTGGTGGCGGAGGACGAGCCAAATGTCGGGCGGCCCATCTCACAGAAGGTCGCCGACCTCATCAAGTCCTGTTCAGCCGGCATCTTCATCTTTACGGGTGACGAGGAGTTTCACGACAAGGATGGCAACACCGTACTCCGCCCACGGGAAAACGTGGTGTATGAACTGGGCGCAGCGTCGCTTCAGTATGGTCAGAGAATCGTCATTTTCAAGGAGAAGGGAGTCACGTTCCCGAGTGATTTCCGCGACCTTGGCTACATTGAATTCGAGAAGGACAATCTACAAGCAAAGTCGATGGAGCTACTCCGGGAACTTATAGGTCTGAAGGCTGTCAAGATCCTTCCTGGCACATAGGGGTCGTGTGATGTGTCGCAAGTCACGGGGCGAGGCGATATGCCTACAGTCCCTTGGCAGATCAGCAAGAGAACCTGCGGACGGCAGGCCACCACGAATCGTTCGAAACGCGAACCAACCGTTTCCCGTACCAGACCCGGAGAAGCTTGTTACCCCGCCAACAGGATTAAGGCGGGGTCCTTTTGTAAACAGCGGGTGAAGGCGTGTTTGGGTTCGTTTCCCTGTTCGTGCTGCCTAGCGCGGTGGCACCAGACCCGGGAACAGCGATACTTCTGGTCCTGGTCACCAGCACTGCCATCGTGCTGTTCGACTTAGCGCGTGGAGTTGGCCGCGCACTCAGGGAACTAGCTTATCGCACCCTCGCCGGCCACGAGTGGGATGTGATAGCATGCTCAAGCCCGCTCAGACACAGGAAGCGCCGCAACCGGATTCGACCCCACCTTGGGACCTCGCCGAAGGACCGAGCCCCAGGGGTAGGAGTCAAACCCCTAGCTCGCTTCGCCCCCGCCGGCCGGCACGCGCGCTCCGAATCAGGCGCGATGCCAACATCGGCCCGTTCTAGCACCACCAGCCGCAATACCCCCACATAGGTCCGCGCCCGTTCCGGGGTTGGACGTTGGATGTTGAGGGCTACCGCCTCCCGTACCGGCGCCCCGTGCGCACGCGGTTCCGCCAGGAGTCGCCCGGCGCGCGTTTCTGCCGGCCGGCCTCGGCGGCGCCGTAGGCCGACTTGGCGAACTCGTGGAGGGCGTCCTCGCCGGAGATGAGCTCCTTGCGCAGCTCGATGATCTGGTCGCGCAGGAGGGCGGCCCGCTCGAACTCCAGGTTCCGCGCCGCCTGCTTCATCTGCGACTCCAGGTCCTTTACCAGCCGCGCTATCTCGTCCTTGGGGACGGCGCCGGCGACCCGGTACTCGACCCGTTCCTCGGCCACCTTCTTCATGTGGTCGGTGATGTCGCGGATCGCCTTGCGGATGCCCTGGGGCGTGATGCCGCGCTCTTCGTTGTAGGCGACCTGCACGCGGCGGCGCCGGTACGTCTCGTCGATGGCCTTACGCATGGACTCCGTCACCTTGTCGGCGTACATGATGACGTGGCCGTCGATGTGGCGGGCGGCGCGCCCGATGGTCTGGATCAGGGAGTCGCCGGAGCGCAGGTAGCCCTCCTTGTCGGCGTCGAGAATGGCCACCAGGCTGACCTCAGGGAGGTCCAGGCCCTCGCGCAAGAGGTTGATGCCCACCACCGCGTCGTAGACGCCCAGGCGCAGGTCGCGCAGGATCTCCACCCGCTCCAGGGTGTCGATCTCCGAGTGCAGGTAGTGGGTGCGGACGCCCATCTCCGCCAGGTAGTCGGCCAGGTCCTCGGCCATCTTCTTGGTGAGGGTGGTGATGAGGCAGCGCTCCCCCCGTTCGGCGCGCCCTCGCACCTGCTCCAGCAGGTCATCGATCTGGCGCTCGGTGGGCTTGACCTCAATCGAGGGGTCCACCAGGCCGGTGGGCCGCACCAGTTGCTCCACCACCTGCTCGCTGTGCTCGTGCTCGTAGGGGCCGGGCGTGGCCGAGACGTAGACGACGCGGTCGATGTGCTCCTGGAACTCGTCGAAGTTGAGGGGCCGGTTGTCCAGCGCCGAGGGCAGGCGGAAGCCGTAGTCCACCAGCGTCTGCTTGCGAGAGCTGTCGCCGCGGTACATGCCCCGCACCTGGGGGATGCTGATGTGCGACTCGTCGATGAACATCAGGAAGTCGTCGGGGAAGTAGTCGAGCAGGGTCCAGGGGGTGCTGCCGGGCGCGCGACGGGCCAGGTGCCGGGAGTAGTTCTCGATGCCGGAGCAGTAGCCGGCCTCCCGCAGGCTCTCGACGTCGTAGTGGGTGCGCTCCTCCAGGCGGGCGGCCTCCAGGATCTTGTCCTGCGCCCGTAGCTCCGCCAGGCGCTCCTCCAACTCCTGCTCGATGTCGGCGATGGCGGCCTCCAGCTTGTCCTGGGAGGTGACGAAGTGCTTGGCGGGGTAGATGTCCACGCGGTCGCGCTCGGCCACGATCTCGCCGGTGAGAGGGTCCAGCTCGACGATGCGCTCCACCTCGTCACCCCAGAAGTCGATGCGGATGGCCAGCTCTTCGTAGGCCGGGAGGATGGTGAGGCTGTCGCCGCGGAGGCGGAACTTACCCCGCGCCAGCGTCATGTCGTTGCGCTCGTACTGCATGTCCACCAGGCGGCGCATGGCGCGCGAGCGGTTGAACGCCTCGCCCTTGCGGAAGGTGAGGGTGAAGCTCTGGTACTCCTCGGGCTCGCCCAGGCCGTAGATGCAGGAAACGGAGGCCACGATGAGGACGTCGCGCCGCTCGAAGAGGGCGCGGGTGGCGGCGTGGCGCAGCTTGTCGATCTCGTCGTTGATGTCGGCGTCCTTGGCGATGTAGGTATCGGAGCGGGGGATGTAAGCCTCGGGCTGGTAGTAGTCGTAGTAGCTGACGAAGTACTCGACGGCGTTGTCAGGGAAGAACTCCTTGAACTCGGAGCAGAGCTGGGCGGCCAGCGTGCGGTTGGGGGCCAGCACCAGCGTCGGGCGCTGCCAGCGGGCGACGACGTTGGCCATGGTGAAGGTCTTGCCGGAGCCCGTCACGCCGAGGAGCGTCTGGCGCTTCTGGCCGCGCTGCAGCCCCTCGACCAGCCGGTCCACGGCTTGCGGCTGGTCGCCGGTGGTCTGGAAGTCAGAGACGAGGCGGAAGTCAGGCATGTCAAATGCTGCGTACGCGGACCCGACCGGGCGATATCACGGTAATCGTTCCAGGGACCTGCTGGAAAGCAGCGCTGGCAATGAACTCGGACATCACCCGCGCAATCTGCTTCCTTGTGAAGGTATCGGGCACGCGGACGAGAACCAGACCGGGCGGTCGTGGCGAATCTGGCATCGGGAAGTCGAGATCCCTAGTGATGATGATCCTCTCCTCCCGAGCTGCCAGGCCCCAGACTTCCTCATCGGTGCCACCTCGATAACCGCTCTGCACCAGATACAGCACATCGTGGCCTTCGTGCTGCAGCAGTTGTGCCACGTCGACGGGCAGGTTCTCATCTACTAGGAAGCGCATATAGTCGTTCCTGACCCAGCACTTCAGCGGCGTACGCTAGGGCAGCACGCACGTCCTCTTCAGTCACCCCGTAACCTTCACAAACCTCCTCAACAGTCGAACCCCCGGCGAGGGAGCCTACGACTACCTGAACAGGGACACGGCTCCCCCTGATGACGGGTTTACCACCCATGATCTCAGGATCAATGGTTATTCTCTCTTGCCAAGCCATCCCACTCCTCCTAGCGGCCTCCGTCAGCCTTCCCGCGCCGGCTCCACGCGGTCCCGCCCCAGGCCCTTGGCCTCATAGAGGGCGGCGTCGGCGCGCCTCACCAGATCGTTCTCGTCGGCCACCCCAGGCGAGGGGCAGCTCGCTACTCCCAGGCTCACCGTCAGGGCCACCGGGTCGCGGCCCCCCTGGAAACTCTTCTTCAGGCAGGTGCGCAGCTTCTCGGCCGCCAGGCTCGCCTGCTCCAGGGGCGTCTCCGGCAGCAGCACGGCAAACTCCTCGCCTCCGTAGCGGCAGACGATGTCGCTGGCGCGGACGTTTCCCGTCAATATCTTACCAACTTCCGCCAGCACGTGGTCGCCGAACTGGTGCCCGCGCTGGTCGTTGATCTCCTTGAAGTTGTCCACGTCCAGCATCACCAGCGAGAGCACGCGACCGTACCGCTTCGACCGCTCGATCTCCATACCCAACCGCGACTGGAAGAAGCGGCGGTTGTAGAGGCCGGTCAGCGGGTCGGTGATCGCCAGCCGCTCCAGCTCTGCCTCCTTGCGCAGCAACTCGCCGTACAGGTCGGCCAGTTGACGCTCGCGCTGGCGACCCCGTCGCACCTCATTGACCAGGCTCACGAGGAGAAAGATGAGGGCGAGGCCGCCGGGAATGAGGATCTCGTCCACCCTATGCCAGCGGACGGAACCTTCGAGCGCCCCATCCAGAGGGTCGAAGACGGCCACCACCAGGGCGGACAGGGCGATGACTGCCGCTCCTGTCAGGAGCCAGAGGTAGGGCTTCAGAAGTCGCTGGAGTTCCAATTTCCGGGGCGTCCCTCGCTCAGGCCCGGCGGCCGAAGTATGCCAGGGCGCGCCGGAGCCGCTCCTCGACGGCGAGCGAGCCGTCCGAGGGGACGCTGGCAGCGGCGGCCTGAGCCTCCGCCTGGGTGTAGCCTAACCCGACGAGGGCAGCCACGACCTCATCGTCACGGCCCATCGGGACGGTTGCAGCGGCCCGCCCCACCAGCTTGCCCTTCAGCTCCAGCACGAGGCGCGCCGCCATCTTCTGCCCGATGCCCGGCACCTGCTGCAGCCTCGGCACGTCGCCGGCCGATATGGCATCCGACAAGCCCTCGGCACCCAGAGCGGAGAGGAGGCTGAGCGCTCCCCTGGGCCCGACGCCGCTGACGCCGATGAGCATTTCGAACAGGCGCAGGTCTTCGGCGGTGGCAAAGCCGTAGAGGGCCACGGCATCGTCACGAACGTGGAGGTGCGTGTGCAGCACCACGCTCTCGCCCCGGTGGCCCAGCGCCTCGGCGGTGGAGGCCGGCACCTGGACCCGCAGCCCAACGCCGCCGACGAACACCAGGAGCCAGTCAACCCCCCACTCCTCTACCACACCACGCAGACGGGCGATGAGGCTCATGCTCTCCCTCCCGAAAGTGACCCGGCGCGCGCCAGTCGCGCCTCGGCACGGCGGCGCATCAGGTGGCAGAGGGCGGTGGCCAGGGCGTCGGCGGCGTCCGCCGGTTGGGGCGCCACCTCCAGCCCCAACTGGAGGCGCAGCATCTCCTGCACCTGCTCCTTGCTGCCGCGTCCGTAGCCCGTCACCGCCTGCTTCACCTCCGAGGCCGAGTACTCGAAGACGGGCAGGCCGGCCTCAGCCGCCGCCAGGAGGGCGACGCCGAGCGCCTCCCCCATGGCGATCGCGACACGTTTGTTGGCGGCCACGAAGGCCTCCTCCACCGCCACCTCCATCGGCTGCCAGCGCCCAATCACCTCCCGCAGGCCAAGAGAAAGGCGCCGCAGCCTCTCGGCCAGCGGCACCGCCGGGTCCGTTGTCACAGCACCGTATCCCAGGACCGTGAGCTCCTCCCGTTCGGCCGAGCTCACGCCCGAGCCCGCTAGGGCCAGCACGCCCCAG
>Ga0315296_10000598_pt1 | contig 32945 bp, 25 predicted proteins | sample YL17G14_18_MG_FD_203921 | JGI IMG/M metagenome (GOLD analysis project Ga0315296, IMG submission 203921) | Sediment microbial communities from Yellowstone Lake, YNP, Wyoming, USA - YL17G14_18 | ecosystem: Environmental > Aquatic > Freshwater > Lake > Sediment | place: USA: Wyoming | collected... | reverse complement strand
CTCGATCCCGACTGGACGGGAGATGGGTTGATGAGTTACCGGGGCGTAGGCGGCAGCGGCAGTGCCGACGAGATTGTCCTGTTGCCAATTTACCGGGCCTATCAGGGCTGGAACAGTGTGCTCGCCGTACAGAACATGGCCAATACATCGGTCGCAATCACTCTAACCTTCTACAACCTGACCGGCACGGTTGTCTATGTGCAAGGTGACAACCTGCCGCCACGCAGCGCCCACTGGTATGATGGAGCGGCGATGCCCGACCTGGGAACCGACTTTTACGGCCGCGTCCACGTCCGGAGCACTACTCACACCCCGGTGGTAGGGGCAGTCCAAGCGGTGAATAGCCTGACAGGCAAGGCTGTGGCTCACAACAACCGGCCCCTCAAGCAGGTAGTAGGAGTTTGGCGACTCTACCTTCCACGCCTGGGCAGGAATATGCTGTTGATGGCACATTCTCCGGCGTCATACAATAGCCAGGTTTTCACATCGGGCATTGTGCTTCACAATCCGTGGGGGGATGTAACCAATGTCGTGATCGAGTTTTACGGCCAAGACGGTGTTCTAAGGTGGAATTACTTTACCTCGCTGAATCCCCAGGCTATCGTGAGCTTGGCTGACCAGTTATGGGGGGTACCTTCAGGTTTCCTGGGATCGGGCGTTGTCTCATCTGACCGATCTATTGGTGTTCTGGCGAACACGGCGTTCACGGGCTACAGTGGAGTAGTACGGTCTGGCACCGACACTACCGCCTATGTCCCTTTTGTGCGCAAGTCAGCCGATGGCATGGTGACTCAGATCAGCGTGCAGAATGTCGCAACGACCACTGCCAAGGTTTTTGTCACGTACTACGATGAGGGCGGCGATCTGTCAGGAGTCGAGATGATGCGACGGTACCCCCGTATGCGGCTCGCTATTTCGGTCAGGAATGGAGCAGTCTACCCACCCCGTTTCGCGGCTCGGCCGTGGTGACAGCGACTCAACCTATTGCTGTCGTTGGCTTTATCGGCCATGAACGGCCGGCAACACCTGTACTTCTCAGCCCGCCTGACAACACGCTGACCCGTACAGCGGTGATCACTTTCGCCTGGAGTGATGTAGACGCGGCTGGCTACAATCTCAAACTGGACGGATCGGTGTTCACCAGTACCGACACTTACTTGGCCACTGTTCTGACCGACGGCACTTATACCTGGACGGTGCGGGCCTTCGACGCGGTGGGCAACTGCTCGCTTTATGCAACACCCTGGACGCTGACGGTGGACACCAGGTTCAAAGTGTACTTACCGATCGTTATACGTGGTGACTGAGGATCTGCCAGTGGGGAGAGCACGATGGGACAGAAACAGAACATCGCTCAGATAGCCGCCCGCCTGACTGAACCGTTCAAGCACCTGGTGGTCGGACAGGTGGACGACTATTGCGCCTATCTGACCCGCATGGAAGGCGCTTACCTCTTCCACCAGCACCCGAAGGACGAGCTGTACATGGTGCTGGAGGGAGAAGTCATCATCGAGTACGCCGACGGCACCCACGTCACGCTGGGCCACGGGGAGAGCCTGGTCGTGCAGGCCGGGGAGAAACACCGCTCCCGCTCCGAGAGACCGGCGCTGGTCGAGAGACCGGCGCTGGTGCTGATGTTCAAGTCAAGGGACATGTTCGCGGAGTAGAACGCGGATCACTGACATCAACGGATCGGATCAGCACAGCCTTGCCCATCCTTGTTATAGTATTACCCTGCGACATTTGCGTGGATCGTGCAAATCCTCGAGTGGCAAATTGTTCATTGTTCATTGGGCCATTGTTCATTGTTCATTTGCGGCTTTGCCGCGCTATGGAGGTCCTATGACCAACCCTTTGAAGATGTGTGACCTGATGTTGCGGGACGGCCACCAGTCGCTGCTGGCCACCCGCATGCGCACCGACGATATGCTGCCCATCGCCGGGAAGATTGACCAGGTGGGCTACTGGGCGGTGGAGATGTGGGGCGGGGCAACCTTCGATTCCGCCATGCGTTTCCTGGACGAGAACCCCTGGGACCGTATCCGCCGTCTCAAGGCCGTGATGCCCAACACCCCGTTCATGATGCTCCTGCGCGGCCAGAACATCGTCGGCTACAAGCACTACCCCGACGATGTGCTGGAGCGGTTCATTGTGCACGCCCACGCCAACGGCATAGACGTCTTCCGCATCTTCGACGCGCTCAACGACGTGCGCAACATGCAGAAGGCCATGGAGGTCGCCAGGCGGGAGGGCGCGCACGTCCAGGCCGCCATCTCCTACACGATTGGCCCGCCCTACAGCATTGATTACTTTGTGGACCTGGCCCGCCAACTGGCTGACATAGGGGCCGACTCCATCTGCATCAAGGACATGGCCGGCCTGATCAGCCCCTATGCCGCCTACGAACTGGTCGGGCGGCTCAAGGCGGAACTGAGCCTGCCCATCCACCTGCACTCCCACTCGACCAGCGGCATGGCCACGGCTGCGCACCTGAAGGCCATCGAAGCGGGGGTGGACATCGTAGACACGGCGATCTCGTCCCTCTCTCTGACCACCTCTCACCCCCCCACCGAGTCCGTCGTGGCGATGCTGCAAGAAACGGAACGAGACACGGGGTTGGACCTGAACCTGCTGGCGGAGATCACCGCTTATTTCACTCGCGTCCGGCGCAGGTACGCCCGCTTCGAGAGCGGCATGTTCGGTGTAGACGTGCAGGTGCTGCAATACCAGATCCCCGGCGGGATGCTCTCCAACCTGGTCTCACAGTTGCGCGGGCAGGGCGCGGAAGGCAAATACGAGGCTGTGCTGGCGGAGGTGCCCCGCGTGCGGGCGGAACTGGGCTACCCGCCGCTGGTCACGCCCTCCAGCCAGATCGTCGGGACGCAGGCGACGCTCAACGTCGTGCTGGGGGAACGCTACAAGGTCATCCCGGAGGAGGTCCGGCAATACGTGCGGGGTTACTATGGCCGCCCACCCGCGCCGATTGACCCCCAGGTGAAACGGCTGGTCATCGGCGACGAGGAGCCGATTGATTGCCGCCCGGCCGACCTGCTCCCGCCAGGGATGGAGAAGGCGCGGGCGGAGATCGGTGACCTGGCGCGGGACGAGGAGGACATCATCTCATACGCGCTCTTCCCCCGGGTAGCGCGCCCGTTCCTGGAGCGGCGCGCGCGGGGTGGCGACGGGAAGGAGCCGGTAGTGGCGGCCATCGCCGGGCTGCTGCTCAAGCGACTGGAGAAGCAGGCTGTGGCTGCGGCTGTACCTGCCGGCCCGGCCATTTCGCCGTGGAAGGTTGCCTGGCGGCCGGGAGCAGGCCGCTGGATGGGGTTGATTGACGGTGCGGGAGGAATGAGGTGAAACGGGAGTTCACATTGACGCTTGACAACTTTGCGTACCCGGTCGTCGTGGAGGGCAACACGATCGTGGTCAACGGTCGCCCCTTCACTGTCGAGGTCACCGACGACGGCACAGTGTTGGTAGACGGCATCGCCTACGACGTCGCGCTGGAGGGAGAGACGGCGGCTGTGGGCGGAGAGTCTCATGCATTTCAGGTCAGCGGGCTGGCGGTGACGGCTGCGGCTCCGCTCCCAACTCCATCCGGCCCTGCTGTTCTTCCCGCCGCCGAGGTCGGCGCCGGTGCGGTGCTGGCAATTATGCCAGGCAAGATTGTGCGCGTGATGGTCGAACCCGAGCAGAAGGTCGAGGAGGGCACTCCGGTGTGCGTGCTGGAGGCGATGAAGATGGAGAACGAACTCCACGCCCGCCAGGGTGGCACCGTGCGGGCAGTGCACGTCAAACCGGGGGACGACGTGGAGAAGGACCAGGTGTTGGTAGAGATCGAATAGGCCACTTATTGTTTCGGACGTTCGATTTCCTGTTCTCTCCTCTGGTTTATCTTTTCCCACAGCCGGCACAGCGCCGCTTTGCCCGCTCGCCTGAGCAATCTGGGTTTGGGCGGCACCGCTTTCTCCACCGGCTCGGCGAACGGATCGCGATCGTAGAGGCGATAGAAGACGTAGCGGCCCACCACGCGCAGCGTCGCCAGGATCGGGGCCGCCAGCAGTATCCCCAGGATGCCGGCCATGCTGCCGCCGATGAAGATGGCGATCAGCACGACCAGCGGATGCAGGTGCAGGCTGCGGCCCAGGATACGAGGCACGAGGATGTTCCCCTCGATCTGCTGGATCACGATGTATAACCCGGTGACGAGCACCGCAAACCAGAAGTTGCTCAGCGGCAGAAAACTGGAACCCTGGAAAAGGGCGAGCAGGATCGCCGGTACCGCGGCGATGAATGGACCGATGTTGGGCACTAACTCCAGCAAGCCTGCGAACAGCCCCAGCACGACTGCGTAAGGAAGCCCAACCGCCGTGCCTGCTACTGCGATCGTGGCTGCCACCGTCAGATTGAGCAACAACTGGCCACGCAAGAATGCGTGCCACACTCCCGTGATCTGCTTGCGCAGGCGCACAAAGTCGTCGCGATAGCCAGGCGGAGCCAGCCTGTCCAGTTGCTCAATGATGCGGTCGGCGTCCTTGACCAGGTAAAACGCCGCGATCGCCGTGAACACCACCCAGAACGCGCCCGAGGCGATGCCGACCGCGAGGTTGAGCGTGCCCTCGGCGACCGAGGTCACAAAGCGGTTCAACGACGTGCGCAGGTCCTTGTACACGTCGGTCAGGTCCAGCGAGTATCCCCAGATCACCACCGGCCGCTCCAGGAAAGAAGTGATGTCGGCGATCACGCTGGTCGCGTCGAACTGCACCGTGCGCACCGCCCGCGAGATGGAAGGGACTGCCGTCACCGGCGCCGCCATCACCGCCAGCCCCGCCAGGAACAGCACGAGGAAGACGAGCGCCGTAGCCAGCCCGCGCGAAAGGTGGAGACGGCCGGTGAGGAAATCCACGACCGGGTCGAGAATGAAGGCCGCCAGAAATGCGATGATCAGCGGCGGAATGACCTCGCGGAAGCGGTAGACCACCAGCGCCAGCAGCACCAGGATGGCGACGACGACGATACGCTTGGTCGAAGAACTCCAACGGTGGACCAGTTCAGCCTCAGTCATCAGATAAGCCCCTCCTGTCCATACTCTATCCTCGTATCTGCACCGTCCACGGGGCCAGCGCCCACACGCGCTCGTGGGCCAGGCCCTGGAGAGCGTCAAGCAGCACGAGCAGCCACCCACCCTCATCCCCGGCCCTTCTCCCTATGAGGGAGAAGGGGGAGGAACCCTCATCCCCGGCCCTTCTCCCTACCAGGGAGAAGGGAGACAGGCCGGCGCTTCTCCCTGGCTGGGGGAAGGGGGGTGGGAGCAGTTCGTGCCGGGGTGGGCCCACCTGCACGACGGTGTATTCCTGGTCCGGCTTGAGCCCGGCCAGTTCCTTGGCGAGCGCCAGCGCCGTCTGGAAGTCGCCCAGTTCGTCCACCAGCCCAATCCCGCGCGCCTGCGCGCCAGTCCACACCCGGCCGCGCGCGAGTCCCTCCACCTGCTCCTCCGTCATTCCACGCCCTTCGGCCACGCGCGCCTTGAAGCGGGCATAGTTCTCGCCCAGGTCGCGGCGTATGCGGGCGCGCTCCTCGTCGCTGAAAGGCGCTGTCTCAGCATAGAGCCCGGCCATCGCGCCCCGCTGCACCGGCTCAAACCCGACCTTGAGCCTTTGATACAGGCCGGCCAGGACGACCTTGCCACCCCAGATGCCGATCGAGCCGGTCAGCGTCGTCGGGCGGGCGACGATGCGGCTGGCAGGTGCCGCGACGTAGTAGCCGCCCGAGGTGGCCTGCCCGCCCATCAGGACGACGACAGGCTTGCGCTCCCGCAGGCGGCGCACTTCGCGGCAGAGCAAGTCGGAGGCGAGCGCCGAGCCGCCGGGCGTTTCGACGTAGAAGATGACGGCTGCGATGTGCCGGTCGGCCTCGGCCTGGCGCAGCGCCTGGACGACCGTCTCCGCGCCGGCCTGCGCCTCGACCATCGGAAGCGGCACCGGCACGGGCACGCGGCGGCTGCGCCCCGGCACGATGAGCCCCTCCAGCGACACCACGCCGATGGCCTGACGGGTGTTCCACTTGATCGGTGTGCGGAGCCAGCGCGCCGCCTCCCGCCAGGTGAGCAGTCCAGTGTGGGGCAGGCTTTCCAGCCTGCCAGCAGCCTCGTGGGGCAGGCTTTCCAGCCTGCCGCCAGCAGCCTCGTGGGGCAGGCTTTCCAGCCTGCCAGCAGCAGCCTCGTGGGGCAGGCTTTCCAGCCTGCCGCCAGCAGCCTCGTGGGGCAGGCTTTCCAGCCTGCCGCCAGCAGCCTCGTGGGGCAGGCTTTCCAGCCTGCCGCCAGCAGCCTCGTGGGGCAGGCTTTCCAGCCTGCCGCCAGCAGCCTCGTGGGGCAGGCTTTCCAGCCTGCCAGCAGCCTCGTGGGGCAGGCTTTCCAGCCTGCCAGCAGCCTCGTGGGGCAGGCTTTCCAGCCTGCCAGCAGCCTCGTGGGGCAGGCTTTCCAGCCTGCCAGCCAACTCGTCCTCGTACAGCACTGCATCCACCAGCCCCGCCTCGACCGCCTCAGCAGCACTCAGCGGCATAGCGTCGATCAATTCGCGCACCCGCGCCGCCTCGAGCCCGCGTCCCTCAGCAATGGCAGTGACGATCTCGTCGAAGAGGGAACCGAGCATGCTGTCGAGCATCTCCCGGTGCGGCTCGCTCATCGTCGTGCGGCGGAACGTATCGGGCGCAACCTTATATTCGGCGATGGCCTCGAAATCGGCTTCTATGCCTGCCAGCGCCAGCATATCCTTGAGAAACATCGGTTCGGCCCGCAGCCCCAAAGCGAAGAGGTGGCCGGCTGGAGGGAGGATCACGTCGTCGCAGGCCGAGGCCAGGTAATACTCCCAGGTGTCGGCGTTGGGGAGCCAGGCCACCAGCCGCTTGCCTGTGGCGCGCAAGTCCAGCAGCATGCGGCGCAGGCTGTAAAGTGCCGGCAGCCCCGCGTGGAGTGCGTCGAAGCGCAGCACGACAGTCTGAACGCGCCGGTCGCCGCCGATCATCTCCAGCGCCGCCCGCATATCCGTCAGGCTGACCTCGGCCGGGAAGAGCGGCAGGTGGCTGAAGGGGAAAGGCAATGGCTCCCGCTGGGGCGGTTGCTCTGGATACGCGCCGCGAATAGACAACACGACGCAGTCAAGCCCCTTGCGGCGCAGCGAACACACCAGGTTACGAGTTCCCAATATAGCATTGCGCGGTAAATCCAGTGGCATCATTGCATCGCCTCCCACCCTTTCCCATCCGCCAGTCTACCAATTCACCAATCTACCAACCTACCAACCTACCAACCTCAACCCCGGCACGACGTCCAAATCCCAGCCCGACAGCCGGCCCGCGATAAAGTACTGATACGCGCACGCGCCCACCATCGCCGCGTTGTCGGTGCACAGAATCGGCGGCGGATAATAGACCGGGACGCTCGCCCGCTCGGCGGCCGTGACCCGCAGCGCCTGGTTGGCCGAGACACCTCCGCACAGCAGAATGGCCGTTGCACTGAATTCCTCCGCCGCCCGCGCCGCCTTCGTCGCCAGCACGTCCACCACCGCCGCCTGGACGCTGGCCGCCAGGTCGGCCAGCAGGCGGCCCTGCGGCGGGACGCTGTATTTCTCGACTGCGCGCAGCACGGCCGTCTTGAGCCCACTGAAGCTAAAGTCGTAACTGTCTTCCAGCCAGGCACGGGGAAAGTCGAAGGCGCGCGGGTTCCCCTCGCGCGAGGCCTGCTGGATCGCCGGGCCGCCGGGGTAGGGCAGCCCCAACAGCCGCCCCACCTTGTCGAAGGCCTCGCCCGCCGCGTCGTCGAGCGTGCCGCCGAGATACTCGTACTGGCCGTGACCGCGCATGATGCTCAGTTCGGTGTGGCCGCCGGAGACGATGAGCGCCAGCAGCGGAAAACTCATCTCCCCATCGGGAACGTGGGCATGCGCAAGCCGCGCCCCAACCCAGTGGGCGTAGATGTGCGCCTCCAGGTGGTTGACTCCCACCAGCGGCAGCCCGCGCCCGAGCGCGATGCCCTTGCCTGCGTTGACCCCCACCAGGAGCGAGCCCGCCAGCCCCGGCCCGTAGGTCACGGCGACGGCGTCCAGGTCGTCGAAGCCCAGGTGCGCCTCCCGCAACGCCTGCTCAATCACGGGCACGATGGCCTCGACGTGGGCACGGGAGGCGATCTCGGGGAAGACCCCCCCGTAGCGGGCGTGCAGTTCGATCTGCGAGGCGACGACGTTGGAGAGGATACGCCGCCCGTCCTCGACCACCGCGGCAGCAGTCTCGTCGCATGAAGTCTCGATGGCCAGAATGCGTGTCATCTCGCTTCCATCCGTAAGACCAGTGCCATGTTACCGTGTATCTCCCAGGCCTCCAGAAAATCGGTCACGCGAATCTCCCAAGGCCCAACGTTGGGATCAACCAACAGCAGGCGATCGGACTCATAGTCTTCCACGATGACCGTATGGACGTATGGCACGTGACTCGTTGGGAACATGTTGATGTAGACAATCGGACTTACGAAAAGGCAAGTTCGATTTCATTACGATGTTCTTCGTATAGTTGGCGGGCCAGGTTTTCCATTTCCTCCAGGGGCGTCCACCCTACAACGACCGGGTGGTCTCCATCCACAGCCAACATGCCAATCTCTCCGATCACACCTGCACTGGGATACGTCAGGAGCACCGGGACGAGCCAGAGCGGGCGGAGAGGTAAAAGCACCAGCTTGGGCAGCCCAGCGGAGAAACGATCCGGCAGATACTCGACGATGAACTGGTTGGCGGCAACCATCGCTTGCCTGCCACTGAGCACAACTTGAACGCGGCTTTCGGAAGCGATTCCCACCTGATATGCAGTCTGCCTCTCATGGAGGGTGCCACCCTGAGACATTGGTGTAACGTGCACCCTCAGCCGTCGTCCCAATCCTTCTGGCAAGGCTTCATCCAATTTCAGATGGGTGCTGTCCAGGACCGAAGCCCCGGTGATCAGTTCTTCAGTCATAGTTTCTCCTGTCACCTCGCCTTATTCCCACCACGGCCATTCAGCCTCCCCTGGAAAGGCCTCGGCCATGTCGGGTTGAGCTCGCAACCCCTCCTCGGCCAAAGCGACCTCAGCCTGACGTTCCTGCTCAGACATTGTCAGGTATGCCGCCTTCAATTCATGCAGGAAGTGCATGGGCTCTGCATCGTTCACTTCTTCACCTTTATTATCAGATCTTTCGGGAAGTCGGTCAGGTTGTGAACGGTGCCGTCGGCGTCAATCCACACCACGTCTTCGATGCGGACGCCAAAGCCCCGCTCGGGGTAATACAGCCCCGGCTCGCACGTAAAAATGTGGCCGGGCCGAAGCACGTCGATGTTGGAAGGCACGTCGCTGAAGCGGGGCTCCTCGTGGATCGCCAGCCCCAGCCCGTGGCCTACACTGTGCACGTAGCCGACCTCGGTCTTGCTGTCGCTGGCGACGGTGGGATGCCCCCGGCTCTCGAAGAACTCGCACGTCATCTGCTGATAGCGCCGCGCCTCCGTCCCCACCTGGTAGGCCCCCAGCAGCCGCTCGATACACTCGTACACGTCCCGGTAGGCTTGCTCGACTTCGGGCGGCGCGTAGCCCAGGCAGAAGGTGCGGGTCAGGTCGAAGAAGTAGCCGCCGCCGGCCTCGCGCGGGAAGATGTCGAACACGATCGTCTGTCCCAAAGCGAGCACGTCCTGGGGACGGCCCTTACTGTGAGGCACGCCCGCGTCGCGCCCGCTGGAGAAAATGAAGCCTTCGGGGTCCTCCAGCCGCTGCTCGATGATGATGCGGCCGATCTCCTCGTGCACCCGCCCGATGGTCAACGGGGTTGAATCGGCCTGCACCAGCACGCCATCCTGCACGCGGTGTGACTGGAGAAACTCGACGGTCCGGCCCACCACCGCACAGGTGCGCCGGCCCACTTCGCGCATGCGTTTGGCCTCGACAGCGTCTTTCGTCGCACGCGCAGCGTCAATCAACGTCACGTCGAAATCGCCGTGAACCTGGATGCCGTCCAGTTGCGCGTTCAGGGCGTTGAGCAACACCCAGGCGCGGCCCTGGTCCGCAAACCCGTAGAAGCCCACGCGACCGCGTACGCCCAGGTCGGCAAATATCCGGCGATATAGTTCGACGGTGGCAGCCAACTGGTCGCCCAGTTCGCGGAGGAGGCCCAGGAAATCGTACTGGCCCAGGTTCACGATAGTGAGCCCACTGGCAACAGCCATCTCCCGCTCGATCGGCGAGCACAGGAGCACCGGCTCCTCGCCCCGTTTCTTGAGCACAAACCCACTGGTCAGCCCCGTACCGTTGACCATGTAGTACATGGCCGGATTACCGTGTACGGCTCCGGCGACGAAGGCCGCGTCCAGCCCGCGCTCTTCCATCAGGCGATCCAGGTCTTGCTTCACGAAGATGCCTCCTCGAAAGTCTGGCCGTCTTCATCCCCATCGTCCTCGAAATCGTCTTCCTCGTCCATGAATGGAATGGGAGCAAACAGGTCGAACTCCTCGTCTTCCTCGAACTCGCCAAATTCGTCCAGGTCTTCCTCTTCCCAGTCCTCGTCCTCCCAGCCAATGACAGCCAGCGTCGCCTCGTACTCCTGGGCCTTGTCGCCCAGGTCAGCCTCCATTTCGGCGACCATGGCGCGGTAGTAGGCAGCACTCTCGGTCTCCTCCGCCAGCGGGGCCTCCGCCATCACCATAAAATCGTGCGCGACACTCTCTCTGATTTCCCAGTCCTGGCACTCCTGCGGGTCCGTCATGCGGCCCCGGATGCGCTGCGCGATTTCGTACTCGTAGCGGGCACGCGCGGCCTTGCGTTCCAGGTTGGGGATGCGTTCCTCTGCCTCCTCCAACAACCGCTTGAAGCGGGTATACACCACGCCGCGCACCCACAGGTCCTCGTCGTCCAGGTCAGACGACACATCGAAGATTTCTTCCGGTTCAGTAGCCATCGTCAACTCCTTTATTTTGCTTGCTCCCACTCCCGGTGTGAAATTTCGGCCTGTCTCAGTATCCGAACCAACAGGTCAGAACCAATTTCTTGCCGGTGTGGATTGGGGATCGTCAGCACCAAATCCCCCCTGACCATGTATGGGTGTTTGCCACCAGCAAACGGGCCTTCAAAGCCCAACATCCTGAGCCGCCGCACCAACTCTGACCATTTGACAGGCGACAGTCTAGGCATAGACAGGTAATCCCTCAAGCGGACGGATAGTCACCCCTTCAACTGGTGGAAGTGCCAATCCACGCTGCAAACGTACGACGATCCAACCTTCAAGCACTTCTTCCAGGTTCCGGCGACATTCTTCCAGTGTCTTGGCTGTTGCCCAGACTCCTGGACATTCGGAGATTTCACCATAGTACGGATCTTCGTCATCAATGATCTCGTAGTGGGCTTTCTCCATAGCCTTCTGAATATACTGGACAATCATCTCGTTACCTCCACAACTGCCCCCAATAATCCCCTGTCCTCCTCCATCAGCACGGTGCGCGGATCGAGCACCAGCCGGTCCTCTTCGATGCGGGCGATGACCGGCGGGTCGGCTGCCCGCAGCGCCGCCGCCAGCCGGTCGGGATGCGCCGCCCGCAGCGCGACGACTTTCGTCGGCAGCGTCTCGCCGGGCAGGCTGCCCCCGCCGACGGTGGACTGGCCGTCCACGACCTCCGCCTGGACACCCGCCTGCCGTAGCACTCTCTGCCACCGGCGCGCCCGTCGCTCGATCTCCGCCAGGGGAGTCGCGATCATGCGCCAGACCGGGACCTGTTCGGTCGCCTCGTCCTTCAGGTAGTGCAGCAGCGTAGCCTGCAAGGCGGCCAGACAGAGTTTGTCGGCCCGCAGCGCGCGGGCCAACGGGTGGCGCTTGAGCGGCTCCACGTACCTGGCCTGCCCGACGACGATGCCGGCCTGTGGCCCGCCCAACAACTTATCGCCGCTGAAACAGACGACCGCCGCACCTGCCGTGACGCTCTCCTGCACGGTTGGCTCGTGCATCAGCCCGAACTGGGCCGTATCGAGCAGCGCACCGCTCCCCAGGTCGTCCAGTACCGGCAGGTTGTGCTCTGCGCCCAGCGCGACGAGTTCGGCCAGCGACGGCTCGGTGGTGAAGCCCACGATGCGGAAGTTGGAATGGTGCGCTCGCAGGACAAGCGCCACGTCCTCGTTCGTCTCCAGCGCTGCCGTGTAGTCGTGCAGGTGGGTGCGGTTGGTCGTGCCGACCTCGATCAGCCGCGCGCCGCTCTGCGCCATCACGTCGGGCACGCGAAACCCGCCGCCGATCTCGACCAGTTGCCCGCGCGAGATGACCACGCCCTGTCCCTGCGCCAGTCCCGTCAGTGCCAGGAGTACCGCGCCGGCGTTGTTGTTGACGACGAGCGCGGCCTCCGCCCCGCTCAATTCGCACAGCAGCCGCTCGGCGTGCACCGTGCGGTGGCCGCGCTGTCCGGCTGCCAGGTCATACTCGAGCGTGGAGTAACCGCGGGCCACCTCCTCCATCGCTACGCGCGCAGCCGCCGAGAGGGGTGCCCGTCCCAGGTTGGTGTGGATGATGACACCGGTGGCGTTGATGGCCGGGCGCAGCGTCGGAGCCAACCGCTCCTGGAGACGAGCGCACGCCTGTGCCGCCAGCGCTGCGACGTCTGGCACATCCGCCCCGGCGCGCACTTCCTCACGCACGGCATCGAGTGTATCGCGCAGCGCGGCTACTGTCTGGCGGTGGCCATAGGCCGCGATCAACGGTCGCACGGCTTCCTCACCGAGCAGCCGGTCCACGCTGGGCAGTTGACGCAGTTTCTCTCTACTCATCTTTTTCACTTCGCGCACTTGTCTGTGACCATGATGTCAAGACGTATTATACTCTGAAATGGGGCAGAATGGAAGAATTTAAGAAAGTTGACATTACTTATCTCCCAGTGTATACTAGCAACACAATCCACTACTGCTGACCGCCTCCCGTCCCCATCACCTGGGTATACTAGCAACACAATCCACTACTGCCGACCGCCTCCCATCCCTATCACCTGGAAACCGTACCGGTCGTGCCAGAGGCACATAGGTGTAAGTCACATAAGGAGGCATGACGATGAAAAGTAACAGCATGGCGTTAGCGACCGTGATCGCCCTGTTCTTCAATGCCATCGGGGCAGGCCTGGCGCCGGTACAGGCCGCCACCGCAGCGGTATCTGACCACAATCCCGTTTCGTTCGGCGCGCTTCCGACCCACTCTGCTACCATTCCTGACAACCTGTATCCAGTCACCGATCCGGACACGTATACCGATGGCACAGGCTCCTATCGCTTTGAGGGCTTGCCGCACGGCACGCACAAGGTGACGCTGGACCCGGCCACCCTGCCGCCCGGCCTGCGCCCTGCTACGGGGGACCCAGTACCCACGCTCTGGATTACGCCAGGCATGAATTTGACCTCTGCTCCCCTGTCCACGGGCGTTTGCTTCACTGCCGTCTATGACCGGGTGAGCGGCGACATCAGCGGCGTGGTCTTCCTGGATCTGGATGGCAATGGGCAGCCCGATCCGGGCGATCCTGCTCTCCCCGGCGTCCGTGTAGTGGACCCAACGTTACATCAGTACTTTGTGCCTTTTGACGATACCCATTTGTGGGCAATGTTTGAGGGAAAGGCATCTTGCCACCGGCCCGGTGCCAGGGCCTGCGCTCCTTTGGTCTCAAACATCTTCCTCACAGCCGGCTCTGATGGCACAGTCTATTACTATGACCACTGGGAGGATGGCTACGATGCCAACCCGCTGAACCCGGACCCCGCCTCCACGACCGAGGCAGGCACGCTGGGTGCCGGTGTGACCGAACTTTTCGATAGCACGATTGATCCTGCCCAAATAGGAACCCGACTTTACTACGATGGCCGTGACCGGATCACTATCGTTGGTGAAGCAGCGCAGGTGGTACGACTGACGAATGCCAGCAGTTTTTCCACAAATGGAAGTTGCCCCGCCGCTCCTAGCAGCAGTGGGTGGCTGGCAGCCGCCTGGGAGGTGCCAGAAGCGGCCGAATGGGGCACCGCATACGTGGCCACGGTTGGGGAAGACCTGAATTACAGTGGTGATACCCCGGACGACCACGACTACAGCGGCCTGGAAGTGATGGCCTGGCGCCCGAATACAGAGATCTATCGCAACGGTGTACTCGTGGCGACGCGAGACGCCGGCGGCACCTACTTTGTGCCCGGCGCGAACGACGGGCCTGGAGGCGGAGGAGTGGACAGCAGTGATACGATCACCTCCACCGCTCCGATCCAGGTGCAGATGCTGACCGGGGCGTGTTCGCGCGAAATCGTCTCTGCCAATGGTTATACTCTGCAACCTGTGCACAGTTGGGGCAATACTTACTGGGCTCCCGTGCCCGGTTTCTTGCAGGCCTGTAGTCCAGACAATCGCAATGTAGATACGGATATCTACCTCCACAACCCTCACTCTTATGCCATCACTGTGACCGTATCCAGCGATTTGGGCACGACCGCCTTCGGGATCCCCGCCAATACCAGTACCAGCGTCTTGTACGCGACGCCCTGGGCCGATATTTCTAGCAGATACTGGGGGACGAGTCTGTCTTCTTCAGACACCTTTTGGGGCATGTCCGTCATAGACTCCGCCACAAACGGAGCCACCGGGGCAGATGACTACGACTGGGGTTACTCTCTGATCTCAGAACCTGAACTCAGTTCCCAGGTCGTCGTCGGCTACGGTCGCGGCCGGCCCCTTCCCCCATTAGACAATGGCAACCTGGCCTTCGTCACTGCCATCACTGACACGAGGGTCTACGTGGATCTGAACCAGGATGGCCTGCCCGATCCCGTTGATCTGAATGGCGATGGCGATCGGAACGACAACTTGGGAGTGAACGGGTGGAACGAACCCTTCTCTGCTCTAGGCATTTTTCTCCCGGCTGGCCAGGTCCTCCGCGTCGGTGACCCGAACGACCACGACTTGATGGGAGCTCGTATCTATACCCTGAATCTGGACCAGAAGATCGCCGTGGCCTGGGGACAGGACCCGTGCCGGGCCACGTATCTGGCCTACCTGGACTTGGGCTATACTGTTCTCCCTGCCCCCATACCTCGACTGTCCAAAGTAGACGATTTGGCCATTGACGCCGACGCAAGCGGAGGCGTGTCCCCCGGTGACACGATCACCTACACCCTCGTGCTCAACAACAACGGCATGGGCTCGATGAGCGACGTAGTGCTGACCGATCCTCTCCCCTACACGTACACCAACTTCGTGGTGGGCAGTCTGCGGGTCACTACCCCGCCTCTTGTCAACGTCATCGAATACTCTAATGACGGAGTCACCTTTGGAGACCCCGCAGGCCCCGGTATCCGGGCTTTGCGCGTCAGATGGCCATTAATCGAGCCGAGGCAGACGGTGACCGCGACTTTCCGCGTCCAACTACGTCTCGACATGCCCGTGACCGTTACCCAAATCACCAACCAGGCAGTAGTGGACTCGTCCGAAACCGATCCTCGCCTGTCGGAGGATCCCGACGACCCGCCCGACGCAGACACCGACACGCCTGTGCAGCGGCCTCTGCTTGCCATTGACAAAAACGTCTCTCCTACCGTTGTCCAACCTGGCGGCCTCATCACCTACACGCTCGTCGTGTCCAACTATGGCGATGGCGTGGCCCTGCTCACGGCCATCACCGATACGCTTCCTTCGTGGGTCGAGTACGTCTCCGACACACTGGACCTGACCTGGCCTACCGTCATATCACTGCCCCCTGTGCCCTACACTATGACCGAAACATCCTACTTTCATGGTTACTACGCCGACGATTTTGACCTGACCGTCACCCAGACGACTAACTACGCTGGCAACGACGGTTGCCTGACCTGGCTCACAGACTGGATCGAGGTCAACGATAACACCCCCAGCAACCCTGGCATGGGCGAGGTACGGGTCCTGACGGATGGCAACGCGCTCAGCGCGCCAGCCTATCTGTGGATGACAGACACAGATGGCGACAATGCTGGCGTGGTGCGGACGTTGGACCTTTCGCAGTTTCGGGCTCCTCGGCTGCGGTACTATGTAGCCGGTGGTAACACGAACGAGCCCGACGACCGCTACCGGGTGCAGGTGAGCGGGCTCGCTGATATCGAAGTGCAATATACTGGCGCTTACACGATCGCGGAACTGGATATTTCTGCTGCCGCAGGAAATCCTACAGCCACCCTGGGCTTTCTGGCGACGGGTGGTATGGAGAATGGGAAAGACTACCGCTTCGACCACATCTCGGTCTACGAAACAGACCCACAACGGGTGAACGTGATCACACTCACCTATGAGTCCACGGCGCTCACTTACACCACCTCTACGGGAGGCAATCCCGTCTCCTACATCTCAGCCACCGGCCAGATGGTCATCACCGAAGAGGTGCGCCTGCCGGCCGGCGGCGTCATCAGCGCGACTTTCCAGGCCAGGGTGACCGCCCCACTGACCGATGGCCTGACGCTGGGCAACACCGCCTGTACGACGGCGACGAACTGGCTGGAAATTCTCTCGCCGCCCTGCGATACTGCGACCATCCAGGTTCAGAGCAGCCACGCGCTGACGGTCACCAAGACCGCTACTCCATCCCCCGTCGCCATGGGGGGCCTGCTGACCTATACCCTCCACTACACCATCACCGGCAATGAGGCAGTCGAGAGCATGGTGGTGAGCGACACGACGCCGGTGAACACCACCTTCTACGCCGCCACGCCGGCCCCCACCAGTGCCCCGGCCGTGGGGACTGGAGGGCCGGTGATCTGGCGGGTGGCCGGTCTCTGGCCGCCGGGGACTGGCATCACGCAGGCAACCGGCACACTGGCGATGGTCGTGCGGGTAGATAGTGCGCTGATCAGCGGCACGCTGATCTACAACGCCGTCACGATCAGCGACACGACCGCACTGACCGACACCGACGAGATCACGACGCCGGTGCAGGCCTTCGCCGACCTGGCCGTGTCCAAGACCGACGACCCCGACCCGGTCGTCCCTGGTTCGTTCCTCACCTACACGCTGGAGGTGGTCAACCACGGGCCTAACGATGCGGAAGGCGTGATGGTGACCGACACCCTGCCGTTGGAGGTGACCTTCGTTGATGCCACCCCAACGGAGATAAGCGGCCCCAACCCACTGGTCTGGAACCTGCGCACGATGGCAGTCAGCGAGACGCAGACCATCACAGTGGTGGTCCAGGTGTACTCGTGGGTGACCCAGACCTTCACCAACACCGTCCAGGTGGGCAGCGATACGCCCGACCCCGACCCCGGCAACAACCGCGACGACGAGCCGACCCACGTGCCGACGCCCGGCCTGGAGTTGGTCAAGGCGGTGGAACCGAGCCACGCGACGCACGACATGCCCTTCACCTATACGCTGCGCATCGTCAACACCGGAGGTCTCCCCTTCACCGCACTGCGGCTCACCGACAACCTGCCTTCGGCCGACTTCCACTACGTCAACGGTTCCGGAATCCCGGCAGATCCGGACACGATTGCCGAACCCCTGCTGGTGTGGTCCGATCTGGTGACCATCACCGGCCCGCTGGAACCCGGCGAGAGCCTCACCGTCACCTTCCAGGTGACGACGACGCTGGCCAGCAACGGTGCCTACACCAACACTGCCAGCGTGGAAGGCGTTTACCCCGGCGGCACGCTCACCGACACCGACGACGCCGTCGTGTTCATCGCAGACCCGGCGGTGGCGGTGGACAAGCGACTGGCGGGTGCGGATGAGGACGACGTTGCGCCCAACTACATCACGTTCACCATCGCCATCACCAACGTCGGCCCCAGCACCATTGATGTGCTGCCGCTGCTGGATGAGTACGATCCCTTCTATCTGGCGTTCGAGAACGCCACGCCATACCCGGATGAGGATGCCAACGACGGTCTCCTAACCTGGCACGACCTGACAAGGCCAGCACCACGCGGCTTCGGCCGCAACCTGCCTGCAGGTGAGGCGTTTGTCGTGACTACCGTCTTCCGTGTTGTCCGCGACATCCCGTTTACCATCAACACGGCCGTCGTCACCGATGCAACGGACATCTACAGCAATCCGGCCGACCCGGCCGAAGACGACGAGATCATCGGGGGCATACCCACTGCGATCGAACTGCTCTACTTCCGGGCAGTGGCGGAGGAAACGGCCGTCCGGCTGGAGTGGGCCACGGCAGCCGAGGTGAATACCGTCGGCTTCCATCTCTACCGCGCCCCGGATGCCAGTTTTGATGAGGCGCAGCCCATCGCCTACATCCCTGCCACCGGGCCCGGCAGCATCTACAGCCATGTGGACCGGGATGTGACACTAAACCAAGTATACTGGTACTGGCTGGCCGATGTCAGCACCCATGGTTCCGAGACGCTCCACGGGCCGGTACGGGGCGGCATTGGGCCACACACACAGCCGTATCGCTTCTATCTGCCGCTGGTCCAAAAGGGCTTGGGAGATTGATACAACGGGAGCCTTAACAGGTGATCGTAGCCTGTTCACTACAATCGCAAGGGCGGGGATATGCACGCGCAACGTCGAAGAGAGAGCAAGTATGGGAGAGCAGGAAGATGGCTTCTGGTGTCGTTAGTGACTGCTGGCCTCCTGGGGCTGTGGCCGGTGGCGGCCGCAAGCAAGGGGCCAGCACCGCCGGAGCCGGTCGTGCTGCGTACCGATGGGGCGGGGATCGTCGTGGAATGGAGCGCACCTGACTTCTCGTTGCACCAGGTGACAGGCAACGATGGGCGCCCATACAGCGTCCTGGAGACGCCGGGCTGGATGCAGATCGAGGAGCCGGGGCAGCCACAACTCCCGTTTGCCTCCGCGCTGGCGGTCGTGCCGCCCACTGGCGAGGTAGCTCTTCACGTACAGGTGCTGGAAGACGCCTGGTATGCGCTACTCCATCCGGTGATCCCAGCCCGTGCGCCGGTGCCCGTCGGCAACCCTCCCACCGGTTTCGAATGGACCTGGGCGCGGGACGAGCAGACCTACGCCGGGGCAGGACCGCATCCAGCCGACGTCGTCACGTTGGAAGAGGCTGGCTGGCTGCGCGGTCGCCGCCTGGTGCGGCTGACCTTCTATCCGCTACGCTTCGATCCCGCCGAGGGCACACTTGAGATAGCGCGCCAGGCGCGCGTCGAGTTACGTTTCCAGGCTCAGCCTTTTAACACCGCTCAGGATGAAACTGCGAGCGAGGATGGGTGGGACTACGACGATCCGTTCATCTCCGTACTTCAAAACGGTGTCATCAATCCAGCACAGGTGACTCATTTCACCCGCCCCGCGCGAATGGCCTCTGCTTCTGCGGCCCCACCCGGCGCAGGCCCGACGGCCCTGGCCAGTCCCGGCATCGTGTCGAACAGCAACCCGCGCTACAAGCTCATCGTCTCCCGCGAAGGAGTCTATGCATTGACTCGCGATGCGTTGATTGCAGCCGGCATACCGGTGACGACGACTCCGCGTACCGCCTACCGGCTGGAGCACGCCGGGGAGGAGGTAGCCTACCAGTGGGAAGGTGACAGCGACGGAGCTTTCGAGCCTGGGGAGCGCATCCTCTTCTATGCCCGCCCCACCCCCACTCGTTTCGCCGACTATGACGTTTATTGGCTCACCGTGGGGGTTACCGGCACGTCCATGGCCGTGCGTGTAGGCAATCCAGACAGTCTACCCCAAGCCATCGCCTGGACTACCGCCGTCGCCGAGCAGAACAGGAACTATCTGTCGTCGTGGCCCTCTGGCCGGGACGGCGATCACTGGTACTGGGATCGGGTCTACTGGGACTATGCTACAAAAACGGGCGTGCGAGATATGGATTTCAGCGTCACACTGGCGACACCCGACAGCAGCGCTTCAAATGCCACACTGCGCGTGCACCTGCAGGGCAGTACCCGCAGCGACTCCGCCAACCCCGACCATTGCGTGGAGGTCCGCCTGAATAACAGCACCTTGGGCACTGCCAGGTGGGATGGTAAGGTTTACTATACGGCGACGTTCTCCCCGGCAGCCAGCCTGCTGCGGGTCGGGAGCAACACCATACGCCTGCACCTGCCTGCCAACTGCGGTTCTTCCGGCACCGAGGAGGCCTGGCTCGACGCTATCGAACTCCGTTATGGGGTCCGCAGTGTCTCTGGCAGCCAGATTCGAGCCGAAGGGAAAGCAGGGCCAGAGCAGTACACCATCGGCGGATTCGGTTCCGGTAGCGTGCGCATCTACGACGTGACCAGCCTCACCGCTACCCAGGTCGTGACAGGCTTCACCGCGTCTTCTGGCAATGTAACCTTCGGCGACGCCACTGCCGGTACAGCGACGTACTATCTGCTGACCGACAATCAAATCGCCACTCCAGATCAGATTGTGCCAGCACGTACGCTGGCCGACCCACCCGCCGGTGCCAACTACCTGATCATCGCCCACTCGAACTTCATCACCGCCGTAGCCCCATTGGCGAGTCACCATGCGATCAGCGATGGGCTGCGTGTGTTCAGCACGACCGTCGAGGCAGTCTACGACACCTACGGCGATGGACGCACGGCCCCCGGGGCTATCGAAAGGTACATCGCCCACGCCTACCAGGACTGGATGACGCCCACGCTCAAGTACGTGCTCCTGGTCGGCGACGGCACCCGGGACCCACTGAATCGTGCTCAGAGCCCCCACCCCGGCCAGACCTTCATCCCACCCTACTTGTTGATGATGGACCCGCCGTGGCCCCATCTTCCTACGGTTGAACCGGACCCATGGGAGGCAGCCAGCGACAACCGCTTCGTCACTGTGGACGGGACCGACAATCTGGCTGATATTTCAATTGCCCGCCTGCCTGTCAATACCGTTGCCCAGGCTACGACCGTCGTAAACAAGATTCTGGCGTACAACCTGAACCCGCCTCAGTGGCCCTGGAACGAGCGCGTGCTGTTCTTCGCCGGCAACGAGTTGGATGCTCCGTACCACCAATATTCCGACGAAGTCTACGCTACCTTACCTATCACCTATACCGGGCAGCGCGTCTACTTCTGCACATCCGGCTGCAACCAGCCCCACTTGTACCCAACTATGCCCGCCGCCCACGACGCAACAGTACGGGAGCTCACCATCGGCGGGCTGCTGGCCAGTTACGTGGGCCACAGTTCCTGGCACCAATGGGCCGTGGACCCGCAGACGTACGCTCCGATGTTCCACCTGAACGATGTGGCCAGCCTGCACAACGGCGGGGCACTCCCGGTGGTGCTGGAGATGACCTGCTACACCAGTGACTTCTCCGACCCAGCAGGTGATACGTTGGACGAGACCCTGCTACGGCAGCCGGGTGGTGGAGCCGTCGCCACCTGGGGCCCCACTACGTTGGGGTTGTCCGTGGGACACAACGTCCTGCACCAGGAATTCTTTGACGCCGTTTTCAAGGAGAACACCACCGAGCTCGGGGCAGCCACTGAAGAGGCTAAACTTGCTCTGTTTACATTAGGCAACCCTTATCTAGACCTGCTCAATACGTTCATTCTCTTCGGCGACCCGGCGATGGACCTGAACCTGAACATCGTGCCGTGGACGCACGAGGTGTTCCTGCCAGCCACGCTGCGGAACAAGTAGGGCGGGGGCAGCGTTGGAGAAACAGAAACGAGAGGAGAGTGCGATGACAAAAGCACGCATACTTACGACAGCGGGCGTTATCCATATCACCATAGCCACATTGCTTGCCATGATGGCCCTGTTTGGCCGGCCGGCTAATGCAACCGGCGCAGTGTTGGGCTTCACCCCCACGTCTACGGAGTCTCCTCCTACTGACACCCCCACCGAGACCCCACCCACCGCAACCCCACCCACCATCACCCCCACATCCCCGCCACCACCTCCGCCCGCGTGCAAGCTGACAATCACTAAGACGGCCAGCCCGACCGAGGTGTTGCCCGGTGACCAGGTCACATTCGTCATCCGGGTGTGTAACGAGGGCAACGAGACCTGCGAGAACGTCGTCGTCAGCGATGCACTGCCATCCGAACTGGAAGTAGTGAGCGCGTCTGCTTCCCAGGGCCAGGCGATTGTCGTGGGTAACGGGGTGCGCGCCGAGTTCGGCGATTTGCTCCCAGGCGCGTGCGCCGAACTCACCATCGTGGCACGTGTACGCCCGGACGTTCCCCCGTGCACACAGATCAGCAACGTAGCCACCATCGGCGACCTGGTGTCCAACCGTGTCGTGGTGACCACCACATGCTACCCCCCCTTATTACCGGAGAGCGGGGAGATGACGACACACGCCATCCTGGTGGGGTTGCTGGCGGTGGGCGTAGGCCTTTTGACTGCCGGACTGGCGCTGAGAGGCCGAGAACTGAAGAAAACAAGTGAGGACCGCTGAATTCGACTACAACCTGCCACCTGAGCTGATCGCCCAGACGCCCATTGAGCCGCGGGATAGTTCCCGCCTGATGGTGGTGGACCGCCGCACTGGCAAGATTGCCCACCGGCACTTTCACGACCTGCCGAATTTCCTACGGGCGGGCGATCTGTTGGTGCACAACGAGAGCCGGGTCATTCCAGCCCGGCTCTTTGCCCGCAAACCGAGCGGTGGGAAGGTCGAGCTCCTGCTGCTGCGGCAACGCACGGACAGTACGTGGGAGACGTTGGTCAAAGGCCGCAACGTCCGCACCGGGCTGCGCCTGGCAATCCTCGACGGGCCTGACGGCCAACCCGTCGGTGCAGAGGCTGAAGTGACAGAGGTAGGAGAGCGCGGGGCGTGTGTGTTGTCCTTCGACCGGCCGGCGTTGTCACTGGCGGAGCAGGTGGGCGTCACGCCGTTGCCGCCCTACATCCACACCCCGCTGGAAAACGCCGAGCGCTATCAGACAGTCTACGCACGCACGCCCGGCTCGGCGGCCGCCCCGACCGCTGGTCTCCACTTCACGCCCGCACTGCTGCTCAGGCTGCGGGAGATGGGAGTCCGCTCGGCCTTCGTAACGCTTCACATCGGCCTGGATACCTTCCGCCCGGTGAGCGAAGAATACATTCATGGCCACCACATGCACACCGAGTACGGCTCGCTGACGCCCGAAGTCGCAGAGCAAGTGAATCAGGCCAAACTAGAGGGACAGCGTGTCGTGGCAGTGGGGACGACGAGCGTACGGATGCTGGAGACGGCAGCGGTCGAGGCGCAAATCGCAAATCGCAAATCGCAAATCACAAATCACAAATCAGCAAGTCAGCAAATCAGCAAATCGCCATGCGCCATGCGCCATTCGCCATGCGCAGATTCGCCATTCGTCCAGCCATTCGAGGGTGCAACCGACCTGTTCATCTACCCGGGCTACGAATTTCGCGTGGTGGACGCGCTGATCACTAACTTCCATCTGCCCCGCTCGACGCTCCTGATGCTGGTGGCGGCCTTTGCCGGCAAGGCACTGTTGGAGCGCGCCTACGCCGAGGCGATCCGGGAACGCTACCGCTTCTACAGTTTCGGCGACGCGATGCTGATCGTGTAGGACACGGATTTCACAGATGCACACGGATAAGGCCAGAAGGCCATTTGCCATTTGTTATTTGCTGTTTGCCGCTTTGCTCACTCCTCTTCCACAATCGTGTAGTCGTAGGTGATCTCGGCGGCGCTGCGCAACGTCGCGGCAACGGAGCAGTACTTTTGCTCCGAGAGTTCGATCGCGTCGTGTACGGCCTTCTCGCCCAGCGCTTTGCCCCGCACTGCGTACTGGAGGTGGATCTTGCGGTAGGGCCAGGGCGGGTCGGGCTCTTGCTCGCCAGTGACGGTGATCTCCAATCCGGTCAGCCGCTGGCGCTTCTTCTGGAGAATGTCCACCACGTCGTAGGCGGTGCATCCCCCCAGCGCCACCAGCAGCAACTGGGCCGGACTGATCCCGGTGTTGTTCTCCTCGTCCTGCGAGGACATCACGATGGAGTGCCTGTTGCTACCGGTACCGACGAACTGCCGTTTCTCGACCCACCTGACGCGTACCGTTTTGGCCATCAGTCTGCGCCCTCCAGCAACGTCTTGAACCGCCGGGCTGTACCCACCGCCTGCCCCTGCCAGTGGTTGTTCATGTAAACCAGTGTCAGCGGCGCTTCTTCGTCCAACTGGCGCACCTTGGGCACCCATTCCATCAGTTCCTCGTCGCTATAAGTGTAATTGTAGCGTTCCCACGCCTCTTCGTGTTTCCACCACTTTTCGGCATTGCGACCGTGGAAACGCACGTACGCTACCGGCCCCGTGACGACCGCAACGGGCGGCACCAGGCTCTCGAAGCGCGGCTGGTCCACGCAGCAAAAGCCCAACTTGAGCGCGCGCAGCTCGTCGAAGGTGCGCTCGCTGATCCAATCGCGGGAACGAAACTCGACGACGACCGGCAGATCACCGAATCCCTCGCGCACGCGCTTGAGATAGTCACGGTTGGTCTGGTTGGCGTGGAAGGAGTTGGGGAACTGCGCCAACACGCAGGCCAGTTTCTCGGCGTCTAGCAGCGGGGCCAGCGCTGCCGTAAACTGCTGCATCTGGGGCTCCGGCTCCTCTCGTTCGTGGGTGATACCCTGGTAGGCCTTGAGCGCAAAGAGGAACCCGTCGGGGACTTTGGCCGCCATGCGCCCCAGTGTGCGGGTATCGGGGATGCGGTAATAGGTGAAGTTCAACTCACAGGTGGGAAACTCGTTGGCATAGAAGGCCAGCCACTCCTGTTCGGGCAGGTCCTTGGGATAGACCGGCCCGACCCAGTCTTTGTAACTGAAACCACTCGTGCCGATCAACACTGTCATACTAATCTTCCCCTCTCCCATCCCCAGTAACCATGCAATCACAATCGGGCAAGGGTAACACTAGCCCAGCCCACTTCCTGTTTCCCGCAACTCACGCCAAGCGCCAAAAACCCCCACTCTGGCCGCTTCGCGGTCAATATAAGTCACATCCAGTTCCGGTCCCGACACACGCAGAATACCCCTGATGTCATCCAAGTGCCGGGTGGACCCACTATCCTGATAGGCGCGTAGCTTGGTCAGGACAACCGATTCGGGCGGCATGTAGGCTGCCTGGCGAAACTCGTCAAAGTTCTTCACCCTGCGATGTTCAAAAGCCCAGACGTGAATCGGGTCACGTCCAGCGACGCAGAAGTCAATCTTGATTCCAGTCTCGATATGGATCACGTTGAAATAGGCATGTCTGTCCAGCGCATCCTGGATCGCCTCAGTCGAAACGTAGTAACCATCTTCTTCCTCCAGTAGCCTGGCCATAGTACGTGCCTGGTCATAACTCAGGCGGACCATAATGTCCATATCCCGAGTGAAACGGGGCTCACCGTACAGGACCGCTGCGACGCCACCCCAAATCACGTACTCGATCCCGATAGCCTCGAGGATGTCAATGACACCTCCGAAGGCACGCTGTTGTTCAAGGCGCACGTCTGACACAATTGTCACTCTCTTGAGACACTGACTACACCACCAACAGGAAATTCGACCCCCGTTACCAGCCTGCGCACCTCAGCCTCAACCCGCTCGCTATCCCAGTCGGGGCGCCGTGAACGCGTCCCGATCCTGACCTGGTGAAAGGCAAATTCGAACATCTCGAACATACTGCGCATCTTGCGCACGCTGTCCCAAGCACGGTAGATCTCGACCTGCAGGGGATTGGGTTCTCCTTCATAGAGACGCTGGCGTGTCGTCCCCACTGCCGGATCCTTGAGATAGTAACCCTCTGTTTCCGGCGTTTCGCTGTGGCCGATGCGGATGCCCCAGGCACACAAAGCATCAATGTCAGTCTCTAAGGTCTGTCCTGCTTGCGCGCCAAAACAGTCCCCCCCCAAGTACTCCTCAACCGCTGTCCGCAGATCGGGGCCGGGATGCGGACGACCATCCCGCAGAACCTCGACAACGGCCATCCGGCGCGCCAGGTCAGGGTCAGCCTCGGCCTGGGCGGCCAGGATCCACAGCCACGGAACGTCTACGCGGCTCTGTGGCAGACGGTCCAGCGCAGCCTGTCGCCAGGTTGCCAACCACGCCCTTACACGTTGCTCAGCCATATTACTCCTCATCCCCAATGATCACCCTGCGCGTACGCCCGGCCGCCTCGGGCGGGCCGATGATGCCCAGCTCCTCCATCTCTTGCATCAGGCGCGCCGCGCGCGGATGGCCGATGCGCAAATGCCGCTGGAGAAGCGAGGCGGACGCACTGCCGGTCCTGCGCACGAGCGCAATCGCCTGCTGCAACAGCTCATTGTCTATGGAGTCGTCCTCCACGGCCAGCCCGCGCTCGCCCGGCCGCATCATGCGCTCCCAGGGCGCTTCCTCTTCGAGCGGGCCGGTCTGCTGGCGCCAGAACTCGACTACGCGCTCCACTTCCTCTTCCGAGACAAAGCACCCCTGCACGCGCACCGGGTAGCCCGCATCGGCCGCCAGGTACAGCATATCGCCCCGCCCCAGGAGCGTCTCTGCGCCCGGCATGTCCAGGATCACGCGCGAGTCAACCTGGCTGACCGTGGCGAAGGAGATGCGGGCCGGGAAGTTGGCCTTGATCAGCCCCGTGACCACGTCTACGCTTGGCCGCTGCGTCGCGACGACCAGGTGGATGCCGGTGGCACGGGCCATCTGTGCGATACGACAGATGGTACGTTCGACCTCGTCGGGGGCCAGCATCATCAGATCGGCTAATTCGTCTATCAGCACGACGATGCGCGGGAGAGTAGGCTCTCCATTTTGCTTCATGAGGTGGTTGTAGTCGTCGAGGTGGCGCGCGGTGACGGCAGCGAAGCGCTTGTAGCGGTCGTCCATCTCCCACGCCACCCAGCGCAGCACCTTGACTACCCGCTCCAGGTCCACCTCCACCCGCCCATAGAGATGCGGCAGCCCGTTGAAGCGCGCCAGTTCGACCATCTTGGGGTCAATCATAACCAGCCGCAGGTCGTCAGGTGTATTGTTGTAGATCAAACAGATGGTGAGCGCCTTGATACAGACCGACTTGCCCGATCCGGTCGTACCGGCGATCAACAGGTGGGGCATTTTGGCCAGGTCGGCCGTGACCGCCTCGCCCGCCACGTCGCGTCCCAACGCGAAAGCCAGCGGCGCATCGATCTTACGAAACTCGTCCGCATCCATCACGCCGCGGACGCTCACCAGTTGGACCTGGCTGTTGGGCACCTCGATACCGACGATGGAGCGGCCAGGCACAGGCGCCTCGACGCGCAGGCGCGGGGCCGCCAGCGCCAGCGCCAGGTCGTCTGCCAACGTGCTGATCTGGCTCACGCGTACCTTGTGGGAACGCTGCCGGCCACCCGCGCCAGAACGTTCCACGAAGCCGGGCGCGACACCAAACTGGGTGACCGTGGGGCCAACGCGCACTTCGGCAACCTCGACCGGCAGGCCGAACTGGGCCAGCGTCTCCTCGATGATGCGCGACTTTTCGCGGATCTCCTCGTCGGTCAGTGCCGGCTCCTCGGGTTCGTTCAGCAGGTCGAGTGTGGGCAGGGTGAGTTTGCGCTGGCGGGCAGGTGCGGCAGGCGTGGGCACAACCGGTAGCCTGGCCTCGGTCGGGGGTGGCACGGCGCGACGGAACTGATCGGTCGGGCTCGCCTGAGACGGTGGGACGGGCCCCTTCGACGAGCTCAGGGCAGGCTCTGGTGGACGAGGTTGGAGGCGTGCGGCCTGTGCCGGCTGCGGTCGTTCACGCGGCATGACCGGCCTGACCGGAGTCCGTTGAGGCACTTCGCCAGGCCGCTGACGCGGGCGCTCAGGCAAGGTACGTTGCGCCAAAGGACGGCGTACTGGGCGCCCTGTGAGTGCTCCCCACAACACCCTCACAACCCGCACGACGTCGGCAAAGGTGACATCAAAGGTCAGGCCCAACCCCAGGCTCAGCAGGATCAGCAGCACCAGCACAGCCGCCGGCCAGCCCACGTACGTCGAAAGGACAACCGATACTGCCCAGCCGACTACCCCTCCACCCCAACCGTCCTCTACGAGTCCCCAGGGATCACCCCGGCCAGCAATCGTATGCGTCAACGCCAGCAGGCTGAAGAACACCAGTTCCACGCCGACGAACGGACGCCAGCGCCATTTCAGCGGACGATCCAGGTGATGCTGTAGCCAAAACAGCCCGGTCAGCAAGATGGCAACAGCCGCCGGGTAGGCTCCCCAGCCCAGCCAGTACCGCAACAGGCCGATCCACGCATCGGCCCAGCGCCCCCTCGTCACCCCCAGCAGTGACAACAGCGTAATCACACCCAGCGCGATGAGGAGCAGGGCCAGAATCTGTTGCAACAGTGGGTCAGTGACGATCGCCCGCCAGTTAATCCGGGGCTCCGGCTCCTTCTTCCCCCGTTTGGTCATCCGACTCCTTCGCCTGCCGCATACTTAATCCCATGCGCCGCTGTTCACTGTCAATATTGAGGATGCACGCGGTGACCACGTCGCCTTCTTGTACCACGTTGCAGGGGTGGAGAAAATTCCCCTCGGCCAACTCCGACACGTGGATCAACCCTTCCAGCCCATCCTCCACCCGCACGAACGCCCCGAAGTTTACGACGTGAGTCACGCAACCCTGGACGATCTGGCCAACCTGATAACGCTCCTCGACCGACTGCCAGGGATCGGGCTGCAAGCGCTTGATGCTCAACCCCACGCGCCTGCGCTCACGGTCTATATTGAGGACGTATACCTCCACCAATTGGCCCGCTGCGAGGACATCCTCAGGATGCTCCACCCGTCCCCACGAAAGTTCTGAGACGTGCACCAATCCTTCCAGCCCACCCAGGTCCACAAACGCACCAAAGGAACAGAGATTGGTCACCCGACCCTGGCATATATCGCCCGGACAGAGACGGTCCAATAAATCCTGGCGGTAATTCTCGTCGAGGCGAGAAGCCCGTTCCGAAAGGACGAAGCGTCCACGCTCCGGATCCAGTTCGATGATCTTGAGATGCAATTGGGTGCCGACCAGACGTCGCAACTCGCCAAGTCGCTCACGCTCGTCCACAGAGGGTGAGAGGTTCACCAGGTGAGAAGCGGGGACGAAACCGCGCAGGCCATTCCACCCGACCAGTACCCCACCCCGATTACATCCCACCACCGGCAGTTTCAGCACTTCACTCCGTTCCATCGCCTGGCGAGCGTCCTTCCACGGGTCTTCAACGACCATCGGCCTGGCCGACCCCGACACTCCGGAGACGTCAAGGCCCCTCCCACCCCGCGCATCCTGTACAGCAGCAGGAACTGTTCTCCCACTTTCTCCACCTCGCAACAGCGCCTCCCAATACCCCTCATCCAGCGGTGCATCACCAGGAACCCATTCACCCATCTGTCCCATCACTCTTTCGCCTCCCATTGCTCCAGACCTCTGAGGTCTCATTATATGGTGGTGCCAACACCTTGTCAAACGATTCAGACGTCAAGCCGGTTCCGCATTCGCCTCTCGATTGTTCAGTTCCTCCCGTTCCATGTCTGCCAGTACCTGGGCCACCTCCTCGATCGCGATACGCTGCTTGCGGTACAGGTCCGATTCGCTCATCGCCAGCCGCTGTGCCACCTGGCGCACCTGGTGCCCCTGGACAAACTTGAACTCGAGGATGTTGTACAGCAACCACTCCGGTGCAGTCATCTGGCGCTGCCCAGCGGGGCGCAAATGCTCTATCGCCCGCTTGAGCACAGCCCGCAGCCCCCTCATCGCGTTGCCGTCGTAATCCCGCGTCGCGCGTTCCACCACGCGCAGAGCCAGGAGTGGACTGGTGGCCAACTTGGGGCCGCCCCAGTAGTGAGCGAGCGCGTCTCTGACCCACTGCCGGAACTCGGCCGCTTCTGCCAGGCTGAACCCAGAAAGCGCCTGTTCCCCCACGTAATGCACCACCCCCCGGCGGCGCTGAATGTCCTCGATCTCCGGGATAATCCGCTCCAGCGCGCTAAAGATGCCCTGTTGAAGCTGGCGATCCTCGAGTGCCGCGGCCGCCTGGGCCAGCAAGACCTCTACGCCCGCCTGCTCTTCGGGACTCAGGTCTGGCCTGGGCGCACGTGCCGCCACACCGACGACTCCGATGACGCTGTCCTGGCCTTTGATGCGCAAGGGGACCAACCAGTATCCATTCCACACGAAGAGGTCCCCGTATCGCTCGATCTGGCGCGCTTTCGGCGGTTCGGTTTCCGCCGACACCTGCCACGCTTCTGGCGGCAGTTCGTTCGCTGTGCCTGGCTCCAATGGGCCACACACGACCTCCAGATGAGGCCGGCCGCCGTCTATGACAGCCACGAACGCCGTTTCTACTCGCAGCAGGTCACACAGCGCGGTAAGCACGTTCTCCAGAAACTGGCGCAGGTCGGTCGTCGTCAGCAGCCGGTTGCTCAACTCTTGAATCCAGCCGATCTCGGGTTGATCCTGCCGGTAGAGCGCCCGGTCGATCAACGGTTTGGCCAGTTCGACGCCGAGTTGCAGCAACAAAATGACGCCCACGACGCCAAAGAGTGCCAGCCGGCGGCCCGGCAGGCCCAGCCACCCCTCCGCCTGCGATGCGGCGATGATGACCACGACGACGAGTGTGGCGACGAACGGCCCACGGAGTAAGAAACGGATCAACCGGTGCTTCACCACCCGGTCAGGGGTAAGTGCGCCGAAAAAGGCCACGCTGTACGCCAGGAGCACCAGCATCAATCCAATTCCCACGTTCCCCAGGACCAGCAACAGCCAGAACAGCGTGCCGGGGGCGAAGGCTGACCAACCGGTGAGCAGCAAATAGGGGAAGACGCCGGCCGCGGGTGCTGCGAACGTGGCCGTCAGGTAGGCCATGCGACGCCGGGAAGTCGAGGTGAGGCAACGGCGGCGCGCCCACAGGACGTTGAAGGCTCCCCACAGCACGGCCGCGAAAAAGTACACGACGAAGAGCGGGAAAAGTGGTCCCGGCAACAGGTGGGGAGCGCGGCGCGCAAGCACGCCGTCACGGGCGACGAGTTCGCTGAAGGCTACACCCAGGAGCAGAAGCGCGCTGAAGAGGTAACTGACGCGCACGGCCACGTCGCGCACCCGGCTGCGGGCACCGGTGGTAATCAGCAGCGCATTGGAGAAACTCAAGTAAGCCGCCGGCGTGAACGCGATGCCCACCCACTGGATGCGCAGCCAGAGGACAGCCGGGTCCAGGTCTTCGACGCCGAACACCGCCAGGTCCACGAAATACGTGATCAGCACGCAGCCCAGCAAGGTGACAAACGCACGGGCGACGTTGTTGCGGGGGTTATACAGGATGAGATAAAGCACAAGGGCACAGGAGACGATGACGATGCCCGAGGTGAGCACAACGTTGGTCAGTTCCAGCAACCCTTGCCAATCGAACGCCGACAGAAATCCCATCAACCCAACTACGACCTTACACTTACCGCAATGATTCTCCAAAAAACAGGGCGATATCCTGGCTCGGCCAATAGTGGTCGTTGTAGCCGCAATAGGTCAGCCCGCGCGACTGGCAGAAGCGGATGGCCGGATAATTCTTGGTCTGCACCTCGACCACCAGCCGTACCAGGCCAGACTTAAGCCCCCATTGGGCTGCGGCACGCAATAAGGCCGTGCCAATGCCATGCCGCCGCCAGGGCCGGTCCACAACCAAGTCGCCCACCCAGACAATGCCGTGTTCAACCTGGGCAACCAATGCCACGTAGCCGCTGACGTGCCCAGATTCCTCTGCCACCAGGAAAGCATCGCGCCGTCGCCACCCCGCCATCAGATCTTCTCCCTGGCGAAGATAGTTGACCCGCATCTCACGGGGCAGGCGCGCCACCCGGAAGGTGACCGTCAGCACGTCATTCTCTTCTCGCGTCTCCATCTGCCAGACGCGGTCGGTCGTGTAGGAGTGATCCAGCGCCTCACACGCTTCCAGGTCCCTGGGCCACGCTGGCCGCACACGCATCGGTTCCCTCCTCCACAGTCATTGACAACCATTTTACCACCAGGTCATCGTTGAGGCAAACGCGGTCAGTTGGACACGGATGCAATGGACACGGATGCACACGGACGCAACGGATCATCACGGATGGCCTGAAAATATCCGTGCGAATCCGTCTCATCCGCGTTCATGCGTGTCCCGCACGTTCGGTTGTAGCCGCGGCCAGCCATACACTCACGGCTCTATCAATCTCCTCCGGTGTCGTCGTGGCGACGTCGAACCAGCGAATGGCGGGGTCGCTGAGGCGAAACCAGTTGTACTGACGGCGAATGAAGCGGCGCGTCGCGCGCTTGATCTCGACCACGACCTCCTCCAGCGTCGCAAGCCCCTCGAAGTAAGGCCGGAACTGTACGTACCCCAGCCCCGACATCGCCGGGAGCTCCCATCCATACCCCGCCTCGACCAACCGGCGCACCTCGCCTTCCAGCCCGGCGGCGAGCATCGCCTCGATCCGCCGGTCAACGCGAGCATAGAGCGCTACACGTTCCATCGTCAGGCCAACCTGGAGGACACAATAAGCAGGCGGGCATTTGCACTGCTGCTGGGAGACCGGTTGGCCTGTAATCAGGCAGACTTCCAGCGCGCGAATGACCCGGCGCACGTTGTGGGGGTCAAGGCGCTGCGCGGCGTCGGGGTCCAGCCGGGCCAGTTGGGCATGCAGTGCCAGAGCCCCCTCCTCCCTGGCCTGGGCCTCGAGACTGGCCCGCAGCACAGGGTCAGGCGGGACGTGCGGGATAGACCACCCTTCCACGACAGCCCGCACGTACTGCCCCGTACCCCCAACCAGGAGCGGCAGCCGCCCACGGGCGTGGACGTCTCCAATGGCCGAGTAAGCCAATGCCTGGAACTCGGCCAGCCCGACCGTCTCGTCGGGAGCAGCGATGTCAATCAGGTGATGCCGGACACGGGCGCGCTCCTCCAGCGTAGGCTTGGCCGTGCCGATGTCCATCCCCCGATAGAACAGGCGGGAGTCGGCGGAGACAATCTCGCTTCCGAGCGCTGCGGCCAGGTGGAGGGAGAGCGCCGTCTTGCCCACG
>Ga0315296_10000597_pt1 | contig 32957 bp, 29 predicted proteins | sample YL17G14_18_MG_FD_203921 | JGI IMG/M metagenome (GOLD analysis project Ga0315296, IMG submission 203921) | Sediment microbial communities from Yellowstone Lake, YNP, Wyoming, USA - YL17G14_18 | ecosystem: Environmental > Aquatic > Freshwater > Lake > Sediment | place: USA: Wyoming | collected... | reverse complement strand
CATATGATATATCAGTAGTTTTAGGGAGAAGGCCACAGCCTTCGCCACCTGCCTAGATTTCTCTACGCCTTTGTGGGCTGCCATTCCAAAACCATAAATTGAAATGTAGTTCTGATGGGGCTGCCCGAACTCACCGCTCCAGAGCTGAATAAGTACTGTCCTCATTCTGTTTCTCTGATAGCAGCTCGCGTTTTAATGCTTCTTTTAAGGCCTGGCTGAGAATCTTCAATTGATAGTCTTCCATGTCTTGAGGAGTGGCGTATGTTCTAGCCGGCTGTGACAGAGCTTCCCTAGTTAAGACCGATTCAGGGTTAACGCCTAGAGCCCTAACGTATTCCTTGATAAGTTCAATTTTGTTGGTTTTGGTTTTAGATCTTATTGACAGCCCTGCGCTGGCATAGATATTGCGTAGTTTTTCAACGCCTAGGCTTTGGATGTCATGGTATGTGTCCACGGTGTGGCCCATCATATAGTCCACATAGTCGGATTGGGCGCCGAGGGCCATTAGCTGAGTCTTGAAATACTTGCGTATGCTGTGAACTTTGAGGTCATAGATGTGGTCGTTGTTGTGTTTCAGCAGCCCAGCCCTAAAATAGAGGTTGTGGACCAGTTGATAGACCTGTTTCTCACCTATGGGTTTGGGCATTCGACTTGTCTGGTCTCGGATGAGAGGACTCGAGTCTGTCAGTTGTTCAGGTGGAACCTTTCCATCAGAGCTTCCTCGACGCCTTTCTTCCAAGTAAAGCTTCAGAAAGTCAACTGCTTCCTGCCCTAGGAAAGTGTCGTAGTCATGGTACTTGCCCTTCGTAATTTCAGCTTCAACATGGATGTGAAGCGGCACTATGCCTCTTTCCAGTTCATCTCTGACATGCCTGTATTGAAGCTTAACAAGTGTTCCTTCCCTGAATCCGCCTAGAGCAAACATGGATATTGTGACTCTATCCCGTAAGGTTCCAATGTCTAAGAGTTTGGCAAGCTCCTCAGGTTTGGGGGCTCTGTCTTTTCTAACGACTCTTTGGCTGAGGGGCTGAGGCAATTTTAAATCCACTTCGTTGACGCGATATAGGGCTTTTACAGCCTTCACATAGTTGCATATTCGCAAGGGCGCTAAGCCCTGGTCTTGGAGCTCGCCAATGTAGTCTTCCAAGAAGCCGACGTGATTCTGAATCCTTAAAGGATCTGGAATGTTGTCTCCAGCCTTGACATCATGTATGATCATGTCTGGGCTTTGACCTAGCCATCGACTATAGCGGCTGATACATTCAATGTAAAGATAGAGAGTCCCAGGGCTGCCTGTTCGATACCGGAGCAGATACTTAGCCAGCTTCAGAACCGTCCTGTTTTGGAAGGCGAAGGGTATGAGCAGAGGTCTTTCGGAGCTGAGGCTTCGTATGATATAGTCAACTACGCCTCGCTGTCCAGCGTTTAAGACATGTTCTATTGGTATTTTAACCGGCTTCTTGAAAACATGTCCTCGAGCGCTTCTCTCTAAGACGATGAAGTCGTCTTCGATCTTCATTGGTATCTGCAGAGATTTGAGGTCTTCTGCTGTCAGCTGTCGGGGCTTGATGATCAGTTGGGGTTTAGCTGTGGTTTTCATGTGTTTTCCCTCAGTATTCTCTTACTCACTATTAGGTTGCTCGGTTTTGCCGAAAAAGTGGCTTAAGGGTCCTTGAGTTAGATTCGGGTCCTTGTTTAGCTGAGGCAATGCGTTTCATCTCCAAGATGTCTGAGCGCAGCAGAACCAGGCCAGAGGCTTTAGGATCTCCACCCTTTAACGTTGGTGGACCAGCACCCCTATCCCATGTTACTATAATGTAATCCGCGCAGTCGTAGACAAGCCAGCCAATTGTTTCCCTTGTTTCAGGCTTCATGGCAGTAGGGTCTCCTCGATGGTAGAGAATATGGTCTCGGTAGCGGACGAAAACAAGGGATCCAGGCTTAGCCACCGTCACCACTCCTCATCTTAAGCATGCACCTTGATTTCGAACCCCTTCTCGTAAATGGCATAGAGACGCTTCCTGTAGCGGGCATGCTCGTCCTGCGTCATGATGATGATGTGTCCGCCTTGTTTGAAGACGCCGTAGATTCTAAACGTCAATTCATAGATGAGGCCCTCTCGGTCGATGAAACTCCCCGTACAGCTATGGTGAATAGGGTCGACCGTTGACACTTTCTCCTTAAACTCGCGAAAGTCATATACGAACTCCTTAATCATTTCTTGCTCCTCTTTTCATTTCGATGGACATCCTTAGAACGGTTGGTAGACCTCAACTCAGCTTCCTTTATCAGTTCCCGCATGGCATGTTGAAAGAAACTAGACTTTGTCTTCCACCTCAGCTTCTTTAAAGCAGCTAAGAATTCTTCATGAAACTCCTTGTCAACCTTTACGTGTATGTCTTTTTGGTCGCTCAACGACCTCATGTATGCCCACCTCTTTGTCCACTCTCTTTCACGAAATGCCGTTTATTATCCACCTTCACTTTCACCAGCTCTTCTTTTTCCCAGACATCTCTCTCTAAGTTGTGGAGGACAGGGCCGCACTGGTCGCAGTCGTATTGCCTGTAGACGACTCTACCAAACTTTTGGCTTTCTTTAACAAAGTGCAGGTATCCATTGTTGCATATGGGACATACTTTCTTTGGCAACTTCTTCACCCTAACTATGCACTCAAAGTGCGAAAACCTTATACAAAACAAAATCCAAAATGTCGCTATTGAAAGACTTGGATAACTATGAAGGATATCAAAATGGAAAATTTTTCTGATGTTTCCACTCGGGATCTAGTGTTGCTTGCTCTCCTCAAACTGTCAGGACGAGGAAGTGGACTGTGTGTAGAAGCCACAATCAAGAACATTAAAGAAGTTTTGAAGCGAGATTACGGTCGAGTTGTAACGAGAACACGAGTCGAACAGATATTAGACGAGAGTCAGGGTTTTATTTATGGAAAAAGAGGTTTGCTCAGTGATGGAAGAGTACTTATTTACGGCATAAATCCCTACAAAATTGGCCAAGAATTATTTACCATCATTAAAAATTCAGAAAAGGCTGTCGTTTACGGTGACAAATATGCAGGGATAATTTACGATTACGATACTCAGCCCCTATATAAAATCGAACACGATTTACAAGATGAATTTTATGATAAACTAAAGATTATTAGAGATAGTTACTTCAATAGAGACTATCCAGCCATCAAAACTGACAAAATGCGTGGTTTCAATGACTGGGGACCCGACAGCCAAAAGCTGATAGAAGATTTAGAAAATGCGCTTTGGACATGGGCTAAGGGCGCACCTGAGTTGACCTAGATGAGCGATAATCGGCAGTACCATCCGCGAACCCGAGTGAGCCTTCATAGGGTCTCAGAAGATGACCGAACTCTACCTTTAAATTCCCTATTGGAAGTATCCTTCGCACACATAGCTCATTTACGTATCGATCGGGCATTTCAGATAGCAAATTATAAATCGTAACCTGAGAATGGCAGCCCGGGAGTTACCGTTCCCAGACTGTAATTTATACCAAAAACCTCTTTTTTGTCAAGCCTTCAGCCTCCTGTAACCAAGCGAGTTTACACCCTCAACAAAGTGGCGAAATCTCCCGAAGTCCTTATTAATAGTTGGCTTTTCGTTTTGTTTGATATACCCAATAAGGTTAAGGCAATCTCGCATTTAAATCTTGGTAGGCGCACGCTTTCATAAGAATGCATACGCTCTTAATATTAACGAACACTAAGTTACACGGCAAGAAATCCAGAACTCTATTGCTAGGATTAATTAACTCAACCTATCCAACGAAGGTCATAACAAGCTCTTTTTAGAACATAGTGCACAGAACATTCTCCTGTTTCTTCCCCTAAATTTTCCTTCATATTCCTCAGAAAAAACGAGATTGAGACCTAATTCCTTACTAGCCCTTTCTGCTAGTAGTTTGGCAAAAATATTGTTGGCACCGACGGATACTATGTAAAAATGAAGAATCCCTTCAGTAAGTCGCCTTTTTATGAAATCAAGATGAGCCGATATTCCTGTAGCGCTAATCCTTTCCTCTTTTCCAACAGGCACAACAGCCATTTTGATATGGTCCTTAGAAAAAATGCCTGCACCTTCTTCATTTTCAGTTGGTATTTCGATTGTTTCAAATCTATGCATTTCATTCGCGAAACTTGGCGTTTCCTCGTATATCTGAGAAGTCGAATCGATCGGATACAAATTACTTAAACCTTGGATTTCTGGTATTAACACTCTTGTTAGACGCCCAAGATCATGGAGAAAAGTGATCTTCTCGATCAAGCCTTTCATTTCGTCAGAATGTTTCTCAATCTCACGATCGACATAATATTGCATAGCGATAGGATTATCTTCCAAAATCGTTTTAGAAATAGTGTAGTCAATGCTAGCCATTAAGTTTGGATCTACATATCTTCTTGACACTGGTAACAACGCACGGGGAACATAAAGAGAAACAATGGTTGCAAAGTTTTTGGCTTGACTCTTAAAAGGTCTCATCATTGCTATAACCTTGTTTTTCCTCAAATCAATCTCGAAAGAATCTTGATCTGTCCATCTGATCTCAATACCATAAGCCAGAACATCTCTTCCTATTCCTAATTTTTTCCTTTTCTCAGCAATGCACGATTGGATATTTGTGGCCATGTAACCTTTTTCAGCTCTTTCACTGAAGTAAGCGAACAGTTTCAGGAACATTGATACCCATTTTTCAGCTGGGAACTATGGCTTTACCATCCTCTGGAAAGACGCGGTGGTTCAGCAAACAACGGTGCATGTAGATTCAAATGGTCCGTACACCATAAAGACTCAAGTGTATCATTTAACCGTACAAGTTTTCGGAAACAATGGTATGCCAATTCACGGAGCCTACGTCATCGCTTATACCCAGTCAGGGGTGGGATACGGTCTCGACACAACCAACGCAACGGGCAGAGCCTTGTTTAGGTTACCATCTGGAACCTACAGAATCGAGGCTTATTACGCCTCTGATTATTGGCTCATGGTTGTTAAAACCAGCACTGCAGAATCGGTTTCAGTGACTGCATCGACTTCAAAGAATATAATCTTAGCAGATTTTCCGCCGGCAATATGGTCAACAACCGGGTTCTGGCTGCTAATAACGTTAGTTATCGCCGTTGCAGTCGCTGTTGCTTTTACTTTCTACATGATTTACAGAAGAGCTCACATACAAGGACGAACTTAGAGACTACTACTTTCTTTCTCACAACTTTTACGTAAGCAGAAATACGAACTGGGCAAGGAATTTCAAGCTATAATCTAAACAGTAAAAATGACAGCATGCATAATCTTTTCAAAAGGGTTTTCGCCATTCCCCCCTCAAAATGTGGAATATCCCATGACAATCGTAAATCCCTTAACACAAAAGAAACTACTTATTGCGCGCGCGCGCTATGAATAGCCTACAAGAAAGGCGTAGTAGTTGCTCCTAGGCATAAGCAGAATTCTAGGAAGACCTGATAAGTATGCTCAAATCAAGCTGGGCGGGCATCGCTTTCCACGCACTATCGACGCTCAGGTTATCGGAATAGAATGGGCTCATGTCTTGAGAGAGGCGATTTCAAGGCATGGTATTGGTTTCTTGAATAAATGCATGATAACTAAACTCACCTTAACATTCTGGGACTTTGGCAACAAATCCTGGTTTCACGCTTTTCCAAATGGAATCATTGACATCTCTTGTCTTGTTTCTCCGCGAATTAGGCTGCAAGAAGCTTTGAGAAGATGTCATCCAATGAAGAGGTGATAGATCTGTAATTTCATAGATTTAAGACATTATTTTTCTGACACGTTAATCAATCTACTTATATTGAAAATCTGCGAAATTGGCTATGCGAAGATGGGTAGGTGCACGACATTACCTAAGTGCCAAATCCGCTTCATTAGAAGCGTGATCTGGGAGGCATACAGATGAAGTCATATCATCCTTCCCAGAGGGGCAGGTGAACGCCACATGGACCCACAGGCAGCGTGTTTTGCGTAATCAAGCCTGCAGGGGCTGCCATCACAATAGGTATCATATTCACGATGCGTGCCGTGGTGGCCAAAGCGCCTTCTTCCCCAAGAGTTGTGCCTTGTAGCTCAACTCTGATATTCGGCTTCCCGGTGATTTGGATAAACACCCCTGGTTCACAAGTCTTTTCTGCCAGGGGGTCCAAATCACCGATCATTGTAAACGACACAAACTCTTCTCCGTTAAACCTACCATAAACTTTTTGTTCAAACTTGACCACCTTTCCAGGTTCTACCGTGATATAAAGTCCTTTTCTGCGAACCCTGCTGGTGAATGGTTTTAGTTCCTCCACTATGTTTTCAAGTTTAACGCCTAGACAATCCGCAATGTAATATGCAGAACAAGCCATTCCAATTTGTCCGACTTTCCCTTCACGTTTCAATTTCCACCATTCCTCGGGCGATAAACCTACTCCCCACATCCTCATATCCCTCAGACTGTATGGTGATAAATCAACAACTCTCTTTACTTCAACTTTATCAACTTCATGGCATAAAGACGTAAGTACAACTGGAAGGACATCGGCAGTGAAACCAGGATTGACTCCTGTGCCAAGTACGGTCACACCAAATCTCTTAGCTCGTTCATCGATCTCTGCAGCTTCAGGCAAATGCCAAGGATAACACAGTTCCTCACTAGTTGATATGATATCCATATGGGCCTCCATTGCGGGAAGAATATGAGGCAGATGCTCTTTCAACCTTGCAACTGTTGCATAGAGGGCTATGTTGGCTTTGGTGTTTCGAAGATTCTGCAAATCACAATCTATAGGTATTTCTAACCTTTTTTCAATACCAATGACCTCGCCGAGATCCTTCCCTACAATCTTCTCGTCAGAGTCAAATGCTCCTACGATTTTTAGTCTTCTTTCCAATACAGCTCTAGCTATCAGTTTGCCCATCGCACCGACTCCAACTATAGCCACTCTGACCTCTTTGTTCATTTGACTTAGCTCCTTAGGCAAAGCAATATTTTGCCACTACTTAATGCTTTAGTTCATATCTCCTTTCCAGATCTCTTCATACAGATCCAAGATGTTTTTTCTATTTACCTCACGAATATTGTAAGGCCTTGGATACTCTGTCAGAAATTCTTCAGCCAATTCTTTTAGTTGATTTTCTGGCACGCCGATCTCCTTCAGAGACGAAGGAACATCTAGTCTGACCATCAGTGACTTGATTGCCTTAATCGCTTTAAGTGCACCTTCTCTTCTTGTCAAACCTTCTGTTTTAAGCCCCATCTTGGAGGATATGGAAAGACATTTTTCTTCAAATAGGGGAAGGTTAAACTTCATTGCGTATGGCAGTGCTATTGCACACGAGATTCCATGTGGTAATTTATATCTAAAAGCTAAGGTATACCCAACACTATGAGGCAACGTGCATGACGCGTTTTCGCTAGCTATGCCGGCGATAGTTGCTGCAAGCATCATATTGTATCTTGCCATTACGTCTTTTCCCATATTATAGGCTCTCTCAATGTTTTGTGTGATCAGCTCGATAGCCTTGAGTGCTAAGGTGTCTGATAGCGGATTGGAACGTGTAGTCATCATGGCTTCTACGGCATGACATAGAGCATCTGAACCTGTGCTAGCCGTGATCCTCGGTGGCATTGTAACTGAAAGCAAAGGATCAACTACGGCAGCGTCGGGCAGAAGTTTTGAGTCTGCAAGCCAACGTTTTTTCCCATTAACAAACAGAACGGCGTCGCCGGTTACCTCACTGCCGGTTCCAGCTGTTGTGGGGACAAGAACTAGGGGCAAACGTGTATTTTCAAAAGGTTTTTGGAAGTAATCGCTTAATTGTCCATGATTTGTTTTCATGATTGCTACGATCTTGGCCGTATCCATACTGCTTCCGCCTCCGACGCCAACAATTACGTCGCACTCAATCCTTCGAACGAACTTAATTGCTTCTTGCATGCTTTCGATTGTAGGTTCTGTAGTAAGATCATTGAAGATCTCCACGTTTAGCCCCTCACCTTCAACGTGATCGATGACTCCATCAAGTACACCTGAACTAAGAATTCCCTTATCGGAAACTATCAAAGGTCTTTTTCCGCCTAGAACTTTTATTTCTTTTCCGATATCTTGACAAGTATTGAGGCCGAAAAGTATCCTCTTTGCCGTTCGAAATGAGAATGTCTCTGTTAGTGGATCATACACGGTGGTTTTTCCCGGACTTTCTGTCATTTTGATCAACATGCGTATTATCCATTAGTCCAAATCTTTTAAGCTTTTCTTCATGAGTCTTGCTACTCGTGTTGTGTTAAGAGTTTTAATAGTGAGAGCGCATTATGTTATTATTACAAGAGATGTTTGTCTTATTCTCCCAAAGGTCAAGCCCAGTGTCTTCAAAGAAAAGGAGGACCTATTTTATATGTTCGCGAAAATTGAATTGAGGCAACGAGAAGATTCTGACGTGTTTTGACTCTGTAACATATCCTGAATTGCCTTTCAATAAAAGAAACGAAAAGAATGGTGTTATTTTCGGTCTAATACACATAGTCACCCATTTGCTTTACAATGCCATCCAGCCGGAGTTTTCTTAGTTTTTCGTAAGTAGGCATTCCTGTCTCCAAATCCCAACCTCTAACTTCGTAATATTCTCGAATCATTTTCTCAAAATTCTCTCTTGGAAGTTTCCTTCCTCTAGCTATTCCTGATGGTAAAGGTTCCTCAAATATTCGTGGTGGTAGAGTGTCATCTTCCTTTTGTGTTCCCGCTCTCATGTTAAAGACTCTAGTCAGATTCCATATTCTTTCTCCTGTTTCTATGAATCTCTCTGGGCTGTAGTTCCAACCGGTCGCTGCATTCAATAGGTTTATGTATTGACCTGTTCCTATTGCTCCTGTTGCGAAATCGCACGCCACCAGCGAGTACAGGGCTGCGACCAGGTCTTGGTCATATTTCGTGGCAAAAGCTACCCCCTCTGGGCTGTATCTTTCTATGGATTTTCCGTATGGGGTTCTTGAGCCTAATTCATAAGCGATTGGCCACGCTCTTTGGTGACATCCTCCACGATCGGCGGTTGCATATGCTAGCCCCATTGAAGGAGCGGCTCTAATCCCCCAGCCTGGTAGTTCAAGTCCCTTGACATGCATCGCGAATTTCTCAGACCCTTTACCGATTTTCTCTGACGACCTTCTTACCCCTTCTGCAAGTAGGTCTCCTAGGCCTTCTCTCTTAGCTATTTTCACTATGATTCTGTTCATTGCTTTGTGGTTTCCGAAACTGAGTTTCAAACCATTTGTGTCCTTGTTAGTTAGCAATCTCCTCTCGTAGCATTCCATTGCCCACGCTATTGTAGCTCCCGCTGAAATGGTGTCCAAACCTAGTTTATCGCAGAGCATGTTGGCATGTGCCACGGCTGCTAGGTTATCGACTCCGCAGTCGGAACCAAGCATAGCTGTCGTTTCATATTCTACTCCTTCAACTATTGTTCCTTTGTAGTCTGAGGATCTTACAACAGAGAGATGCCCGCAATGTATAGGGCAATTAAAGCAAGCTCTTCTCTTTATCCATAGCTTCCTTTCCATAGATTCTCCCGAAAGATTTTCCGCTCCGCCAAAGGTTGCTTCTTGATGATTTCTTGTTGGATATAGACATTGGTCATTGGATACTATGACCGATCTAGAGGTCCCCCACCTTTTCATAGTGTAAAGGTTCTCGCTATGCTTTATGGCTTCATAAGCTTCCAAGGCAAGTTGTTCGAACTTCTCAGGATCTTTCATTTCGATTGGAACGTTGCCTCGAACAGCTATGGCCTTAAGATTCTTTGATCCCATTACAGCGCCTATCCCTCCTCTTGCAGCCTGTCTGTAGAGATCAGTGTTTACGAGCGCATATCGAACAAGCCTTTCCCCTGCTGGACCGATGCACGCAACCCTTATTGTTCTATCCGCATATTTCCCTTTGATCTTCTCTTCTGTTTCAAATGTGTCTTTGCCCCAAAGCCAATCAGCATTCTGAATCTCAATGTTTTCGTCATCAATCCACAAGTACACCGGCTTTTCGGCCCTACCGCCTATGATGAGAACATCGTAGCCGGCGAACTTCAGTTCATGACCAAAGTGTCCTCCAACGTATGAGTCATTAAATATTCCTGTCAAGGGAGACTTGGTCACAATACACATTCGCGTAGAAGGGCACAGCGTCCCTGTTAAAGGTCCAGTTGCGAAGATTACAATGTTCTCTGGACCCAAGGGGTCAAAGTCTGCTGGTGTCCTTTCCCAGAGTAACTTAGCTGCGTAGCCCTTTCCGCCGATGTATTCCTCGACTTCGTGTACATCGAGAGTCTCGCTAGTAATTTTACTCTCGGACAGATCTATGTTCAGGATTTTACCTGCAAAACCTTCACCCATTCTTTTCGCCTACTTTTCATGCGTCAAAAGTTTTCTTACAAGATCTGACGCTATCTCTTCAGGCGGTCTTCTAGCGTCAAACGGCGTCATTTCATATTCTATTGCCCCTTCAGGGCAGCGCTTTACACACTCAGGGTCTCCGCTGCACAGGTCGCATTTGATTGCTATATTCTTGATTGGATGCATGAAGATAGTCGACGCAGGACATGTTTCAATGCATGCTTCACATCCTGTACAGAGCTCTTCTCGTATCAGAATAGCTTTGGTTTTTTCGTCTCTTACAATGGCACCGTTTGGACAGATTTTGACGCAAGGCGGTTTATCGCATTGATAGCAGACCAAAGCTACTTCAATACCTGGAAAATATGGCAAAATCCTTATTCTTGATGCTCGAGGAAGTACTTTTCCCTCATGTTTTCTTGAGCAAAACAACTCGCATATTCTGCATCCATTACACTTTGCGTGATCCACGATGACAGCCTTATGGGGCAATCAAACCACCACAGAACATTGCGAAATTTTGGCATTTCATGCTTATCTATCTTTCTGTAGCAGGTGTCACGAATTTCGCCCTATATCGAAAGAACGGAAACACAGAGTAGAAAAGCAGCAGGAGAAATAAGAGATCAGCAGAAAAAACTTGCGTGAAATCAAGGCCTGAGAATCTCATAAGGGGAGGGTTGAGGTTGAAGTTAACCAAACGAATACGATTTCGCGATCGTGGCTAGAGAAGAATGAAATATCCTGAACGACATTTTCGGTGAACGTCGAAAATGTTATTTGGCTCAAATCTTACATTTCCTATGATTTCAATGATAATAAAGAACAAAAGAGAGTTGTTCTCTCATGGTAACATTGAGGGGGGAAAGATCCCCCTAGACATTATTGAACACATAATGAAATCGATAGAATGAAATCGATAGACGCCTAGAGACTGACGAAAAGACTGTTGCACATCTAAGAAAATAAGTTGAAGGTCGGCAATCTCACGTACGATTTTGGTTGTACTAGCAAATGCCGGTCAAGGTAGGCAGCAAGACACGCAAAAGCTGATCCCTGCAAATGATAGCTTTTGTTTACCCAAGTATTAGCTTTCCATCATTTCAACTAGCAGGTTGTGAGATTGCTGCTTTCTGATTCACCCCACTCAATTTTTGCTCAGAGGCCTTTGCTAGCGATTTCCAGCTTCAAATCGTGTACACCTGAAAAACAAGAATTCCTTGATGCCCACCACAATGTTCACCTTTGCGCCTCCTTAGTCATTTCAACCAAGACGTGAGTTGCACCTAAAGCGCCAACCCCTTGAACACTGGAATCACTAGCAAACTAATCCTTGTCGGCACCAATATTAAGCTCTTCTCGTAAAAGAGCTTTCGCATCTTCGGAACTAATGGTAAACCTAAACATCTTCCCTACCAAGTTTCGCCCTAATTCTTATGAGTACTTCCAAAGCATTCTTGTCAAAATGGTTGATCTTCATAGGTGTGTTAGTGCTAACCAGCTGGTTGCAACATCTTGAATCAGAGGGGAACCTTGGCCCCCAGATTTGGGATGTTATTAGGATCAAGCATCTTCTTTATTTTCCTCATCAAATCTAGTTCACTCTCTCCTATTGAATAAGATATGCAGTTCAACCAGACTCTGCCTATCCCGTGTCCCCCTGTTATGACCCCCTCCAAGATTGGTGACCGCTTGGTGCACTTCGTCTCTCACTTTCTTGACGTAGGCATGATCCTTCCCTTCGTCTTTTAATATGTGGATATGCAAGTTGCCATCTCCTACATGTCTATATGCAGGCAAGTATATGCCATATTTCTTGGCGATTTCATCCACAACATCTACGAGTTTTCCTACATACGCTGGAGGAACTACAACGTCTAATAGTTCGCGTGTACGAGTCTTTAGAGCAAACCAAACATCACTTCTAATTCTTAGGATACTCTGTTGTTCATCTATTGGTTCAGCGAACAGTATTTCAAGGCATCCGTTCTCTTGACATATTCCCACTATTCTCGAGCTTTCTGATAGCAATTGATCACTGTTTGGCTCTGCAACTATTATAATAAGGTAATAAGTACCTTCCTTACCCGGCTATCTCTCCCCTAATATTCCGGCCGTTTTCTCCATAAGATCCTTACCAACACATTCTATTGCAAGCGGCATTCTCCCGTCCTGCAATATCTTTGGAACAGTTTTTATAGCATCTTCCCTGTTGTTGTATGGAACCAGTAAAGTTGCCGTACCTCCGAATTTTGGGTAGCGTTGAAGCATTGCCTTAGGTATCACGCCAAGTGTTCCTTCGCTTTCTATTATTAATTGCATCAAGTCATAGCGCGCGCGCTCAGCGCACTGCAAGGCAAGTCAGATTCAGGAATAATTGGCAAATCGTTGAAGAGACAGGAAAGGATCCAGAGAACACGTTTAGGCACCTCAAGGCTACAATGGAATACGACAAGACCAAGGACACTCCACATCATGAAATTGCTTGGACATAAGAACATCAGCAATAACTTCATCTACATCCAACTGGTAACATTTCAGACGACGAGCATGTTTATATGCGTAACAGTTATCCCTCGATTGCTTCCTTGCAGTAAACTGTCTTTCCTCCAATTATCGTTAGCTCTACTTCGAGATCTTTAATAATCTCGGGGTCTACTGTACATGGATCATCTGATAAGACGACAAAGTCAGCAAGTTTGCCAATCTCAATGGATCCTTTGATGTTCTCATCAAAGTCGGCGTAGGCACTGTTTATAGTATAAGCTCTGAGGGCCTCCTCCATAGTGATCCTCTGAATGGGGCCAACATCCTTTCCCTCAAAGGTCTTCCTCGTAACCGCTGTATAGATGCCAAGTAAAGGGTTTATTGGTCCCAATGAATCGGAACTCATAGGGACAGGGATGTCTTCTTCAAGAAAAGACCTTAGTGGATATGACCATGCTATCCCTTCATCGCTCAGACCAGCTTTATAACTCTCTCCACTACCATAGAGGAAGATGGGTTGAGGGACAGGGATGATCTTTAGCTCCTTAAGACGTGAAATTATGGTAGGGTTACATATTCCACAATGCTCAATTCTGTGTCTGTGGTCCTCGATCGGCACCTTTTGGAGAGCGGACTCGTAAGCGTCAAGCGCAGAGTTAATAGCTCTATCTCCTATGGCGTGAATGCCTATCTGGAACCCCGCCTTGTGGGCCCGGAGAACCAACTTGTCCAGCTCGTCTTGGGAGTAGTACATAATCCCTGTATTTTCGAGGTCGTCTTTATAAGGATGAGAGACAGCCGCTGTCCTGCCGGTCATGCTGCCGTCGAGCACGATCTTGATGGCCCCAACTTTAAGTCGCTTGTCTCCGAAACCTGTCGATATACCCAGGGCTTCAAGTTGGGGAAGCAGATCCACGGAATACATCATACTCACTCGTAGGGGCATGCCATCCTTCCGTACAGCTTCTTGATATGCTCTCACCTCCGCAGCTGAACTTATACCTGCATCTGTGACGGAGGTTACACCTCTCGAGACAAAATCCCATGAAGCCCTGTTGATAGCTTCTCTAAGCTCCTTCTCCGTGGTGGGTGGGATAATTCTCGACACGATATCTATAGCTCTCTCACGTAGAACACCAGTTGGCTCTCCAGTCTTTGGGTCCTTATCGATCTGACCTCCTTGAGGATTTTCAGTATCCTTTGTTATATTTGCAAGCTTAAGGGCTACGCTGTTTACTACAGATATGTGTGCGCAAATTCTTGTAACAAGAACCGGGTTCTTGGGAGAAGCTACATCGAGATCCCATCTATTCGGATGTCTTTTTTCTTTTAGGCTGAAATCGTCGTAGCCACTCCCAATAATCCATTTACCTTCCTGCTTTTCTTTCGCTGCTTCCCTTATTCTCTCGATGATGTCTCTAATGGAGCCTCCGGGAGGGGTTGTACAATCGACTTGTTTTTGAACCAATCCGAAATACATTGGATGCGCGTGGCAGTCTATGAACCCAGGCAACAAGGTTCTTCCTTTAAGGTCGATAACCTCTGTGTTAGCATCGATTTGACTTATAATCTGATTGTCTGATCCGATAGCGATTATCTTGTCGTCTTGCACAAGCACAGCCTGTGCCTTAGGCCTTTTCTGATCCATGGTGAGCACGTTTCCATGGATCAGAGCCAACCTAGTCATGTTCATGGGAGATGCCAACTTGTTGTATAAATTGGATAGGCGCTTAGAACTATTTCATTATGTATCACCCTATTTAATGCTTTCTCCTTCATCGATCGATCGTTGATTGCAGAAGCTAGGATAGCGCGGAAGAAGTGACTTTGAGAAATTCTGCTTTGATTGCTGAAAGATCCCACAAACCCCAGGATAAGAGACGAAGATGTTGAAACGGCATTTGAAGTGTTCAGAAAGACAAAAAGGGAATACATGCTTGAAAAGTTGGGAGAATCATAGGTTTATTTATGAAATTTTCAAGAAAAATCACCGAATAACTTTAAGCGAGTTAGTTTCAACGTATAGAAGCGAACGCGGAAGAATTGGATTAGGACCAAAGTCTCCCAGGACTTTAAGCAACTACCTGAACAAACTAATTGCTCTTAAATACATAAAATCTGAAAGAGCAAATGTGAGAGGAAACGTGAGGACACTCAAAAATGCAGCCTCTAAACCATAAAAATAAAAGGAAACCTACCAGATAGTGCCTTCCCATATGTATCGGTATAACTTCTCAGCTTTTAGGATGTCTATCTTGCATATGTTGTATGGTCTTGGATATTTCACAATGAATTCTTTTGCTAGTGTTCGCAGTTGTTCCCGTGGTACTCCCAACTCTTTAAGTGAAATCGGCACATCAAGATCGGCGATCAGTCTTCGAATCGCTTCAATAGTCTTCAGTGCTATTTCTCTTTTTGAGCCATACGTGATTCCGAAATAACCGCCTATCACTGCAAACTTGTCTACGCACATGGACAGGTTGTATCGCATGCAATATGGCAACGGAATTGCGCAGGATGCACCATGTGGAAGGTTGTATCTGTGAGATAAAGTGTATCCTACACTATGAGGTAAGGTTGCTGGGGCATTTTGGTTAACTAGCCCGGCTGTGGTAGCTGCCAGAGACATATAGTATCTTGCTGTGACGTCTTTACCTTGATGATATGCTCTTTCAAGATAGTCAATCACCCATTTGATTGATGTGTATGCAAATGCGTCGGACAATGGGCTAGCATAAATAGTCATTAGTGCCTCCACTGCATGACCTAATGCATCGAGACCTGTGTGTGCAGTCACTCTTGTAGGCATGGTTACTGTGAGCACTGGATCGACAAGAGCGATGTCAGGCAGTGCTTTAGAATCACTATACCAACGTTTCTCCTTTGCAACTGAAAACACTATGCCACCTGTCATTTCCGCACCTGTTCCAGAGGTCGTCGGAATGAGTATCAATGGCAGTCTTGGTTTCTCGAACTTTTTCTCGAAGTAGTCCATCGTGTTGCCAGGGTTATATTTCATCAGTGCAGCCATTTTGGCAGTGTCCATGCTGCTCCCGCCGCCCAATCCAATCACGAGCTCGAAGTCACCTTCCCGAACAAATTCTTTGACGGCGTCCATGCTTTCGACGGTGGGCTCTGTTACAACTCCATCCCAAACAGTCGCTGATACTCCGTCTCCTTCCATAGCAATCTTTATCTTGTCTAAAATTCCTGATTGCACTATGCCTTTGTCTGTGACAATCAAAGGTTTGGTTGTCTTCATAGTACTTAGGATCTCGTTCATTTGTTTATGCACGTTTATTCCAAAAAGCAGTCTCTTTACGAAATCAAAGGATGCTGATGTTGTTTCTGCATTGTAAAACTCCTCTTGGCACACAAACAATCGCCTTTCTAGCATTACTTCAAGGAAGTATTGAGCGATGCTATTTAGGTATTTTGATATGGCTTTTTCATCAAGCCGAGCTCGATTTTTAACCATCAAGCATTCAATTGAGCGCGGGCTCCTATAGCAAACAACCGTTCATTATACGGAAGGCATGCCAAACATGACCGAGAGAACAGCAAACGCAAAGTTGACGAATATCGATCGATGCTGTACTAATTAACGATCTGGATAAACATTTATATAATGCGCTATAATAGCTCTTTTTTCGTATGTTTGATGTTGTTGTTCGAAACGGGTTTGTGGTCGATGGCACTGGCAACCCCTGGTTTAGGGCAGACGTTGGCGTCAAAGACGGGAAGATTGCGAGGATTGGCAGGATCTCTGGTTCCGAGGCAGACCGCGTTTTAGATGTGACTGGACTTGTGGTTTGTCCTGGCTTCATAGACGTGCACACCCACTCGGAGCTATCCATTTTGGTGAACCCGAAAGCTGAGACATCTGTAAGAATGGGCGCTACTACACATATTGTAGGAAACTGCGGCTTCTCCGCCGCTCCTCTTGGAGTAGAAACTAGGAAATCACTTCTATTTGAATCGGAATTGAGCAGTTTCATTGAGGTGGACTGGAAGACCTTGAGGGAATATTTTAACCGTTTGGAGAGGCAAGGCACAGCCATAAACATAGGCTCTTTGGTTGGCCACGGAACGGTCAGAAACGCTGTCATGGGACAAGAGGCTAGAACCCCGACAAGTGGAGAGCTCGAAGAGATTAAGAGACTGGTAGCCCAAGCCATGGAGGACGGGGCTTTCGGCTTGTCTACAGGGCTAGTGTACACGCCCTGCAGGTTCGCGGAGACCAGCGAGCTAATAGGACTCTGCAAACTGGTGGCCAGATACGGCGGAATCTACGCGACCCACGTGAGGTCACAGTCTGACATGTACAAAGAGGCGATAGCCGAGGCTATTGAGATCGGCGAGAAGTCAGGCGTCCCTGTACACCTGTCACATCAGGGCGCAATGCCCCCCCACTGGGGCGAAAACCAGGAGTTTTTTAGAGCAGTCTATGAGGCTAGGGAGAGGGGTTTAGACGTGACTATAGACGTTATCGGCGGCATAGAGGGTTTAGGTTCGCTGAACGACATGTTCCCGCCTTGGGCTACAGACGGAGGGATCGAGGAACAGCTCAAGAGGCTGAGAGATCCAAAAATGCGTGAGAGGCTTAAGAGGGAGCTCAAGGGTGAAACAAACTGGAACAGAAATGTACCTGCCCTATGGGCTAGAGAAGACCGGTGGGACATGTTACGCCTACACACCGCGAAGGACGAGAGCCTCCTAGGGAAGACCATAGCCGAAGCAGCTAGATCCAAGGACAAAGATCCGTTCGAATTCCTTTTCGACTACCTGGTGGAAGAGGGTAAACCGAGGGGCACAGTCGAAATAGTTTTCAATGAAGAAGACATCAAATACATGATTACGCTCCCTTTCCAAATGTTTAGTTGCGACGTCTGGCCAGTGGCGCCTTACGGACCTCTATCTAAAAGCGCGTCGTACCCAACCCAGTACGGGTGTTACCCGTGGATCTTTAGAAGGTTCGTGAGGGAGGAGAAGCTATTGACGCTGGAGGAGGCTGTGAGGAAGATGACCTCCCTTCCGGCCCAGAGATTCAAGCTGTGGGACAGGGGACTGATCAGGGAAGGCATGTGGGCGGACATGGTCGTCTTCAACCCAAAGTCAATTGCAGACAAAGGGACTAAGGAAAAACCAAGACAATACCCAGTTGGAATAGAATATGTCCTTGTGAACGGCGGAATAACCGTAGAGAAGGGGGAGCATACGGGAGCACTAGCGGGCAAAGTCTTGAGGCATCCAGTAGAAAACTGAAATTGCACAATTTTTGTACCTTTTTTGCGGCTACTGCCCTTCAGGGTGAGAGTAAGCTTTCGAGTGGACTAAAAATCGGCTGGAAGCCTGCGCACACTTTGAATGAGGAGAAGTACCGCGCCGGGTTCAAATCCGGAGAGTTCGAATTTCTCGAAAGAAAACGTCTCCTCAGATGGTCTTTATAGGACAGAATGGACCTAGGTTCATGGCCTGAAACATGACCACTGCAGAACTAGTATGAAAACACTTTGCTAGGGCCACAACTCAGTCCTTAGATATCATGAGTAACATCGCTCGAATTACGAGAAGACTCTTCAAACAACCAAGAAGAGAACCTTTCTGAAACGTCTTTTGAGGAACCATAAATCTTGAATATTCTGAGAATTTAGTTGATGATATGCCCTTTGAATTTTCCGACGAATTTCAAATTCGAAAATGGAATTGCTACACGCGCGCTGGAAGGAGCATAAAAAAACCGATGAGTATTTTCTGGATCAGTTGGAAGGCGTGGAAAGAGGATTCTATCGACTTGATCAAAATGAATGGATGGAGAAAGCACCCAAGAGATACACAATCCTTGAACAATAGCGCGAGCATTGGGCGTTTCTGCAATCATTGCGCTGTTACAACCATAATCTTCAGAACCAAAGTTGAGAATCACCAAGGTTAAATGCCAGAGGTGAGTTACAAAGGAGTCAGTTACAAAGACAGGGTTATGGCATGTTTAGGGGCTACTTAATTAAAAGAATTGCAACAACACTGATCATTTTTTTTGTTATCCTTAATTTTCAGTTTGTATTCTTTTGGGTGATAACCCTTCTTGTCACCTCGAGATTTTGGGCTCTACTTCCGTATTGGCGCGATTTTGTGGAAACGATTTCGTTCTATGTATAAATCTATTTCTCCAGAAGAGGAGACTTCGAATTCTACAGGAAACTTGCCACCCGGTACAGGGATTGTATAGAATTTGCAGTTTTCAACCTTGTCATTTTCCGGAACTAGTGGAACAATCATGTCCGTTTCTTTAGAGTCAAGGTATAGCATTCCTCCTTTTTGCACAACTGAAAGCCTATCTATCCCTTTGTACTTTTCATATACACCTGTTAACATCTTAAATCTGTTCTCTATCTCAAAGAACGGGATTTCTTTCATCGGATCTTTACCCATGAGAAGAGCTAGGGCGCCCAGAAGAACTGGCTCTGGGCATACAGGCGGATACGTAGATGAACCTCTATTAGCCGCTGCTACAACTCCAATTTTCAGTTCCGGAACAAACGACAAGTGTGCGCTTGACACGCCTGTATCGCCATCATGACCCACAAGTTTGTGTCCAAGGAAGTCTTCTAATATCGTCCAACCATAACCATATCCCTCCCTTCCAAAATCCCCATAAAACCTAACGCCCGTCGGTTTTTCTACATGGATCTTGTGCATTTCTTCTAGCAGGCATCCATCCAAGACTCTCGTACCCTGAAAGACGCCATCGTACATGTTTGCGACGAGATAGTTCGATAATTCTATTACCGAGCTCAATAATCCTCCTAGCGCATAGACTAACCTATGGAACGGGTGCCGAGTTGCAACGGCCTTGATGGTTTCATCTTTGCCTTTTAAGATATAGGGGGTCATAGCGTCTGGGTCCCTCAGGAAGTCTTCTTTCAGAAAGGTGGACCTGTCCATCTTTAACGGCTTCAATATTCTTTCCTTGATGTACTCATCATATTTCATTCTGCTAACTCTCTCTATGATTTCACCTAGAAGTGCATATCCTTCATTAAGATAGAAAAACCTCTTGCCGGGTTCAGCCGCCAACTCTTTTGATGCACTATTGACATGCAAAAACAAATCATCAAAATTGCCCATAGGAATCCACGTCTCGATCTCTTCTCCATTCAATCTGCCAAGAAGGGTATGTGCTGTTCCAAGATCTGGTATCCCTGAAGAATGAGACAGTAAATGATGTATTGTGATGGTTTCTTTGTTTCCTAAATTGATCGGCAGGAACTTGCTGACTGCGTCTTGTAAGTCTATTTTGCCCGCCTCGACCAGTTGCATTATAGCCAAAGCCGTAAGAGACTTGGTTACCGAACCTACCCCGTATAATGTATTCGGTGTGGCTGGAATATTATTCTCCAGATTTCTCGCTCCGAATCCCCTCGCATATATGATTTGATCGTTCTTCACCAACGCCACACTCAATCCTGGAATGTGAGCTTCTGCCATTTTTCCAGCAATCATGTTTTCAAATTGCTGAAACTCGCTAGACGATTCAGATGACATATTCGACACATTAGTTTAATTTGTTCCTAGATTATTTAAACGTTTAAATGGGTTTCTTTGTAACGAGAGCAGCTATCTATGGTCACAGAGTACGTTTTTACTTGGAAGGGAATAGGCTGGTGGTATTTGAAATCTATGTGGAGCGGAGATTATCCAGCTGTGCAAGCGCTGTTCTTTATTTACACGGTTATGCTATTGGCAGGTAACCTTTTAGCCGACATCTTATATAGCTATCTGGATCCCCGCGTGAGAGTAGGAATGAGAAGGTGAAGGCAATGAGAATACGATGTCATTGCATTGATAGCGGCGATTGCACTCTGATTGAGGTTGAAGTATGTTCGACATAATTATAGAAAAGGGACGAATAATTGACGGAACGGGAAATCCTTGGTTCTTGGCCGATCTAGCAGTCAAAGATGGAAGAATCGTGAAGATTAACCGTTTGATCACACGGGACGCTGAAGAAGTAATAGATGCTGAAGGATGCATCGTAAGTGCAGGCTTTATAGACATGCACTCCCACTCAGATCTTACACTATTGATCAATCCTTATATGGAAAGCAAGGTTAGGCAGGGAGTAACAACCGAGGTTATTGGTAATTGCGGGTTTTCGCCTGCTCCAATCAATGATTCGCTTAGGGAGGAGATTTTGAAAACGTCGCCTATGTTTAGAGAAGCAGATGTGGCCTTAGACTGGTCTACAATGGCTGAATACATGGAAAAGATCGAAAAAAATGGCATCGCTCTGAACATAGCTCCGTTGGTTGGACATGGAAATATAAGAAGCCATGTTTTGGACTTTGAAGAGAGGGAACCAACTGGAAAAGAACTTGAGGAGATGAAACGAATCTTGGCTCAAGCGATGGATGAAGGGGCTTTCGGTATGTCCACAGGCCTCATATATCCACCCGGCTGCTACGCAGATACCAAGGAGATCGTGGAACTATGCAAGGTTGTGGCTATGTATGGAGGATTATACTCAAGCCATATTCGAGGAGAAGAAAGTCAACTACTAACATCGGTTAAAGAGGCAATAGAAATCGGGGAAAAAGCTGGTGTTCCCGTTGAAATCTCACATCATAAAGCCTCTGGGAAGAATAATTGGGGAATGGTTAAAGAGTCATTGAAAATGATTGACAAAGCCCGCTCCTGTGGAGTAGACGTAACATGCGATGTCTACCCTTACACTGCGGCAAGCTTCGGCCTAGATTCTCTTCTTCCGCCGCACTCACAAGCGGGTGGCGTTGAAAAGCTTGTTGAAAGACTTCGAAGCGGAGAAGTTCGCCGAATATTGAAGAAACAAATGATGGAGGGTGTGGACGGTTGGAATAGCATGGCGAGGATCGTAGGATGGGAAAAAATAATGGTGGATTATTGCAAAGGACACCCTGAATACGAGGGAAAGATGATTTCGGAAATAACCAAAGAAAAAAAACTTGACCCGTTCGACTTTGTGTTTGACTTATTGATAGAAGAAAATGCATCTGTCAGTGTAGTACTATTCTCCATGTCTGAAGAAGATGTGCGTACAGTATTGAAAAGTCCTTTTTCAATGATTGGATCAGACAGCTCTTCAATTGCACCTTACGGAATATTGAGCGCTGGAAAGCCTCATCCGAGGGCATATGGAACCTTTACGAGAATCTTGAGGAAATACGTAATAGAAGAGAGAATTATGACACTTCAGGAAGCGATCAGAAAAATGACTTCTTTTCCAGCTCAGAAACTGGGACTAAGAAATAGAGGTCTAATTAGAGAAGGAATGTGGGCAGACATAAGCATTTTCAACCCTGAGAAAATAATAGACAAGGCAACCTATGCTAATCCACATTGCTACTCAGAAGGAGTGGAATATGTCATAGTGAATGGAAAGACAGTAATAAAAAGAGGCGAACACACAAGAGATAAACCAGGAAGAGTCCTGAGCAGATCTGATTTGACATCTTGAGACTAAGTTTTTCATTGGACACTTGTATGGCTCAATATATCGAGTTTTCAGAGGACGTAAACGAAATTCTTTTGAGGGTAGGCAACCCCATATTTGTTCTGATATGGATGTTTCCTATGGTGGCTTATGACAAGAGTAGGCTTTTGGAAACAGTGGAGAAAAATGAACGTCTCGAAGTAAAATGCTTGAAAAGGGTGATTGGAGTTCCGACATGTTATGACAAGCAAAACGATATGAAATCTATCATTGCTCTGTTGACTGGGTAATTTGAAAAAAGAGGATACAAGGTTCAAACTTTTCCAACGTCTGGTGTGCCAGTATTGGTAGCTGAAATGAACCGGGGCATGAAAGCAACTTTAGTTTTCTATAATCATTATGACGTTCAGCCTGGAGAACCTTTAGATGAATGGGAGTCTCCTCCCTACGCTCTTACACTGAAAAACGAGCGATTGTATGGTAGAGGTGTTAGTGACAGCAAGGGTCCTCTTGTGGCTAACATCTTTGGCGTTCAGAGCGCTTTTGAGGCTGGTTACGCGCGCGCTATTTGAAACAGCAAAATCCACGTTTGACCACACTTATGATAGTGAAACTATTAACAAAGTAGAAGTTAACGGTATTGAAGCAGGCGAGTTTCTTTTGAATGCCTACGCAGCGGGAGAACTTCATGTTCCGATTATAATGGTTGCTGGCGAAGCTCAACTGCCGAAAGATGACGTTGCACAACACGCCCTATGAGTCGAAAGTGGACGATAAAGTGGCTAACGAAGTTCTGAGAGAGTTCAAGCAACAGAAAGCGAATGAGAACTAGAAAAGTTTTAAGTGTCTTCTCAATACCCTACATAGAAGGGATAGATATGGCACTAAGAGAACTCACAAGATTTAAAGACGTCCGAACGAGGCGAATCTCAAGCTGGGATAAAACCGGCGGAAACCTTGATTTTATGCGAATATCTCGAGGAGAAACTGTTGCCATTGCCGATCTAAAGTGTGCTGGGTGCATCACCCATATTTGGATTACTGTTGACTGCTTGGATAGAGATTATTTGAGGAAGCTACTCCTACGAATGTATTGGGATGGTGAAAAAGACCCGAGCGTAGACTCGCCTCTAGGGGATTTTTTTGGAATAGGCCATGGTATCGTTAAACCTTTCCAATCATTACCGCTTAACACAAGTGGTGGAACAGGGATGAAGGGTGATAAATCAGCTTTCAACAGCTATTGGCAGATGCCTTTTGCCAAAGAAGCTAAGATCGAGATAATAAATGATTGTTATTGTGCGCTTGAGAATTTCTACTACCATATAGACTATGAGGAATATGACAAGCTAGATGATGAAGGCATACTAAGATTTCATGCCAAATGGCGAAGGGAAAACCCTTGCGACGGTGTAAAACATAGAGACGAAGACATCCTACTGATGTATGTCAAGAACAAAAACTTACATGGAGAGGGAAACTACGTCATCTTGGAGGCTGAAGGGCGAGGACATTACGTGGGCTGTAACCTGAGCGTTGAAAACCTAGAGGTACAAGAAAAAACCTTCAAATTGGGCGAGCGCGAATGGTGGGGAGAAGGAGATGACATGATTTTCATCGATGGAGAAAAGGAACCCACAATCAATGGCACAGGTTCCGAGGACTACTTCACTCACGCTTGGGGCATGCAAGATAGGGCATACCTCTATGCCGGTTCTTCACTTTATGAATATGATCCTAACTTTAAAGAGAGAAGAAAATGCACATCCTATCGCTTCCACATCGAAGATCCTATACGGTTTAAGAAATCGATCAAAGTGACCATAGAACATGGTCATGCAAACATTCAAAGCAATGACTACTCCAGCGTGGCTTACTGGTATCAGACTGAACCACATAAACCTTGGGCTCCGATGCTAAAGGTCGAAGAGAGACTGCCTAGAGCTGACTCTTACGACTTCCTAACCCCTGCTGAGAGAGCCTTAGAAAAAGAAATCATTCAGACGCTTGATGACGCGCTGACCCTTATGTGGCCAAGTCTACAAAGAGGAGAATTAATGACTAAAAACAAGCAAATCTTTGCCATATCTAATATGGTAGACCGCGCCCTAAGAAATAAAGAGTATGAAAAGGCTAAGCAGGCAGCTGTCCAAGCTCTTAACGAAGCGCGCGCCCAACGGCTCTAAACCCTTGCTTTTCTGACTCCATCCGATATCTCTCTATTAATACTTTACAACGTGTATGTGCCGTTTATTCCTAACTAAGTCATTTGATATATTCTATTAGTTAACTACCTTTCGCTTGATAAATATGCTAGAGCTTAGACTTGAGCCCAAAGGGGAGTGGACCGGGCGGTTACTTGAGAAAATATTGATAAAATATTAAAAGAGCAGGAGTCAACCATCGTGGAGCATGTTTAAATAAAAAACGGAGTTTTGAGCTGGCTCATAGGTCATTATTTATTTATCCGCAAATCTCAATCCCCATTTTTGGACTGCCAGCTTTAACTCTTCATGATCTTTAGCGTATTCTTCAAGTGGAACGCCTTCCATGGCAGCATCAATAGCTTGATTCATAGCTATCGCGCCCGCTCGGGTTCCCATTGGATGCCCATGAATTCCCCCTCCTGCTTGTAGAACAATGTCTTTACCGAGTTTGTAAATGTTTAGATGCACGATAGCAGGGTGTATTCCACCAGAGGCAACTGGGAACGTGGTTTTTAGATTGTAGAATTTTCCTTTCAAGAAATCATTAATACTAACTATTTCTTCTGCTCTTTTTTCTTTCTCGCCCATCTTCCCTACGGCTGTTCCAGTATGGAGTTGATCACCGCCTGCCAGCCGAACTAGTTTTGCGATAACCATCATCGATATTCCATGTTCGGGGTTTCGGGTCATAGCCGCGTGCATACACCTGTGAACGTGCAGGGGCACATTTATTGAGGGATCTTCCGCTAACAACCTGACAGCGGAAAAACCTGAGGGTAAAACGTCTACCATAAGGGTAGGTGCTCCATGTTTTAATGCAACGTCAGCAAGGTCTAATAGCCTATATGTTTCTGTAGTTATGTTAGGAGCGTACAGAACAGTTCTGCCTGTCTCCGACTTAACCCTATCCAAGGCATCCATTACACTGCTAACTCTAGCGTCTAAAGGACAGAATTTTTGATTCGTCAATGTTTCATCGTCTTTGATGAAGTCAACACCACCAATCGCAGCTTCATATGCAACTTTTGCTGTTTCTTTAGGGTTTAGACCAACTTTAGGTTTAATTATTGTTCCAAGGTGAGGTCTTCCACTTTTAAGTGTGTCTAAAAGTTTTCTAACACCTTCGATTCCAAATTTTGGTCCTTTGAAGGTTCGTACCACCTCATGGGGAAACTGTAAATCAAGTAACCTAACGTTTTTGAGTGAACCAGATCCAAATAAATTGCCTGCGACTATACTGAGAATGTTGGGGATTCCGCCTGTTTCAAAATCGAAGAGAATGTTTGGATACGCTATCTTTATTACGCCGCTATTTCTATTCTCAGTTGTATATTCATAAACTTTTGCGGGTAATTTTTTGATAATAAATTCTGTTGCTGTCGTGACCTCTGTCCATGTGCCAATAGACTCTTCGGCAGCGATTTTTACACCTGCCTCTAGAATGGACATGTCTCGCCCTTCAACGTAGTAGGTGGCAATTATGTTCTTCTCCGGATCAATCTTATCAGGGGTAGTTGTAAAAACTCCGAGCACTTCATCAGACATATAACACACTTTCCTGCGTCTTTTTTTCTCTAGCGTTCTATATATTTTTTGTGTGCTCTCTTTAAATACATGAATACTAATCGAAAAGTTAAAACGAACCTGCTTTAATAGTTGAAAGATGGTGATTTATTATTGAATTATTAATTGGAATTGATCTTGGGACAACTGGAGTTAGGGTCGAGGTTTATAGCCTTAAAGGAGAAGTCCTAGCATCAAAGAAGGCTGTTTTCAATAAGCAGACAGTTGAAAATTGGTTAAAAGCCTTAATTGAAGCATTTCCCTCAAGTATAATTAAAAAGTATGCTTCTGCTGAAAAAATAGTGACAGTGGATAGCACTTCTGGAACTGCTCTTTTAGTAGATGAATATGGAAAAACCATATTTCCTATTTTAATGTATTACGAAAAAGCTGTCGAAGAATCTGAAGAGCTGAAGAACTGTGAATCTGTAAAAGAAATAGCGCGCAGGGGTGCGTCCATATCTTCCACATCTCCTTTACCTAAAATAATGCGTATAAATCGCAGTGATCCAGATAGATTCAGGGAAGTACGTTGGGTACTTCCACCAACATCGTGGCTTCTTTATAAGCTTCATTTTAAGGATGGAGAAAAATGGGAAAACATCGCTGTAGATTGGACAAACGCATTAAAATTTGGAGAGGACATAACACACGTTACTCCCAGTTGGTTTACCCCCGTCTTTGAAGATGCTGACGTTTCCACAGAATTGCTTCCCTCAATAGTTGAGTGTGGGTCATTTATAGGTTTGGCGAAAAGTGATTTGGCAGAGAAAATAGGACTGAAAGGGGCCAAGCTCTTTCATGGAATGACAGACGGAACTGCGTCAGCTCTCGCCACTGGTTGTATTGAAACAGGAGATTTCGGAATAGGCTGCGGTACTGCGACGGTTCCAAAGTATGTTTGCGAGGAATTTAGGCCTCATCACACCATATACTACCATAAACATCCCATAAAAGGATACTTAGCTGGAGCAGCTCCGGTCACTGGTGGGATGCTTGAATGGCTTTCAGAAAAAATATGTGGAATACCCGTCAAAGAGGCATTTTTCCTTGCAGAGAAAATGAAATCTGAAGAAGAATACATGTATTTCCCACAGGGAGATAGAAGCCCATTTGATGACCCTCTATTAGGTGCTACATTGACTGGACTATGGCTGGAAGATAAACCAAGAGATGAAATCATGGGAAAAATTTTTAGATCAGTAATGATTGGAATAACCTTCCTCGAATATTACTACATTGTCTTATTTGAGCGTCTCTTCAACACTAAAATAGCAGAAGTTAGACTTACAGGCGGAGGTACAAGAAGCAACCTATGGAATAAAATGAGAGCAGCCATTTATGAGCGCCCCGTGAAAATCATGAACGATCAAGTAGTGGTGGGCGCGTTAATACCTGTTGCCCTAAAACTACAGCTTTACAAGGACGCTAAAGAAGCTGCAAACACACTGCTAAAAACAGTAGAAGAGATAAACCCAAACTCTGAAGTAACATTAAAGTATATATCACAACGTGATCTTTTTATGCAACGCTGGGAAATTTTACGAAAAATCCACCACATTTAAAAGAACCTCAAAAGAAGCTTTCCGTTGACCCCTAACGGCATCATCCTAAATGTTTACAGATAGTAGCATATAACAGTATAAATCATCTTCAATCGCTTTCAAACATTTTCCAGATTGCTCCATTCTAAATGCGACAGCAATGGTTAAATTCTATAACAATTTTATTTGCATAAGGTAGGTTTATTGGGATATAAGGTTGGTATTCTGACTTTCTCGGATGGAAGACCTCATGCACATAATGCTCAAGAGAAGACTGTGAAAAGAGAACATGAAAAGCTGGCCAATGCGTTAAAGAAAACGGGAGAAGCGGAGGTAATTGAGGGAAGTAGATTTATAACGTCTCATAAGATTGCCGTTGAAGAAGCTAAAAGGATGGTTAGAGAGGACGTTGACTGCACGATACTGAATACACCCATATGGGTTTTTCCCCATTTCGTAGTTATTGCGGCAAGAAACGGTCAACAGCCATACTTGTTATTCGCTAATGATGATCCTTCCACTTCCGCTATGGTTGGCATGTTAGCATCATCTGGATCGCTAGACCAGCTCGGAATTAGGTACAAAAGGGTTTGGGGAGACGCTGCGAATGAAAAAACGTTAGGGGAAATGATGGTTTTCATTAGAGCTGCTTATGGAGTGAAAAAACTGAAGGGACAAACTTATGGTTTGTTTGGCGGGAGAAGCATGGGAATGTATACAGCAATCTCTGAACTTGCAACATGGCAAAGAAAGTTTGGAGTCGATATAGAACACGTAGATCAACTTGAAATCATTAGAGAAGCTGAAAAAGTTTCAGAAGAGGATGCTAATAGGCATTTAAAATGGTTGAAAGAAAATGTAAGTGAAATAGTATATGACGGAAAATTCGTTACGGATGAAATGTTAAAAAAAGAACTCAAATGCTACATTGCAACTAAGAGGTTAGCTAAGAAATTGGATTTTGACTTCATTGGAGTGAAATGCCAGCCTGAACTTTCAGATGGCTACTGCACCCAATGTTTCACATCTGCATTCATGAACGACCCCTATGACGCGGATGGAAAGAAAGAGCCGATGGTGATGGCGTGTGAAGTAGATATGGACGGTGCTTTAACTATGCAAATTTTAAAACTTTTGAGCAAGAAACCGGTTTTATTCTTTGACTTCAGAGGCTATGATGAAGAAATAAAAGCTTACGTATTTGCTAATTGTGGGGCAATGTCGACATGGTATAGTGCACGGTCGAATGACCCTAGAGAAAATTTGAAAAAAGTTAGAATAGAGCCTGCACCATGTCAATATTTCCTAGCTGGAGGAGCAAACATACAATTTATTTGCAAAGAGGGCGATGTTACTTGCGCAAGATTGCTTAGAAGAAATGGAGAATACTTGATGATGATAATGCGCGGAAAATTCGTTGAAATGCCACTAGAGAAACTCAGGCAGACAACTTGGCAATGGCCTCATGCATTCGTCAAGATAAACGTAGAGCCGGAGAATTTGATTAAAAAATACGGGTCAAACCATGTACATGCTGTCACCGGAGATTACGTCAACGAATTAATTGAAGTATGTAATTTACTAGATATTAAATATGAGGTATTCGGTTAATCATGCTATCTACTCTTTCCCTAATTTTCAGGGAAAGTAGAGAGAAAATGTAAAGATGAGAATATTGGGTGCATGCACGCGATTTTTGGTTCAAAATTCGCTTTTAGGCCAAGAACAATGGAATCAGTGTCCATAAAAAAAGATATATTTTCCACACGTTAGAAATGAGATGGCATCTATTCAGTAAGAATTTTTGCAATGGAGGCATGAGAATGGTTAAAACTATAGCTATTGTGTTGGATTGCGGGGCCACCAAGCTTTCAGCTACGGCGTTTGACAGTAAAGGCTCTATCATTAAGAGGATAAGCTATGCGAATGAACCCGTGGCTCAACCTGGTGGCGAAGTGGATTGGCGAATCTGGGATTTGGATCAGATTTGGCAGAAGTTGTCTCATGCTTGCCTACAGGTCTGTGCTTCGATAGATAGAAGTCGAATCAAAGCTGTTACTGTTTGCACGTTCGGTGCAGATGGCGCGCCAGTGCGCAAGGATGGAACGCTAACCTATCCCGTTATCTCTTGGTATGACCCACGAACTAGATCCCTGATGAAGGAGATCAAAGAGTTAATGCATCCCTGGGATATCTTTGTTGAGACAGGCTATCAATTAATTCCTTTTAATACGCTTTTACGCTTGATGTGGTTGAGAAAACATGCGCCAAAAGCATTGAATGATGCGGAACATTGGATGATGATGCCAAGCTTACTCAGTTTCAAGCTCTGCCGCGTGTTCTCCATCGAGCCTACTGCTGCAGGAACGATGATGGCCATGGAACAAGGGAAACGCGATTGGTCTGAGAAGATGCTCACTCTAGCTAAGCTAGACCCTTCCTTCTTCCCTAAGTGGGTTGAACCTGGAGCTATTATCGGCCACGTGCACTCAGAGGCGAGTAGACAGACAGGCCTGCCAAATGGGATTCCGGTGGTTGCGACTGGGCATGATACTCAGTTCGCAGCCATAGGCAGTGGAGCTCAATCGGGCGAAGCTATACTCAGCTCGGGCACATGGGAGATCTTGATGTTACGGATCAACGAATTCAAGCCTACTCGCTTCGGATTCGATGAGGGAATTCTTATCGAAAACGATGCGATAGCTGGATTCTGGAATCCGCAGTTATTAATGATGGCTTCAGGAGTAATTGAATGGGTGCGGCGACACTTTTACGCAGATTTGACCGATTTAGAAAGGGCTTATGCGCAGATGATAACGGATGGACGAAAAATTGGCGCTGGCTCAGCCGGTGTCATGGTTTTGCCAAGTTTCATAGCTGATACAGGACCTATGAAGAAGTTTGGTACTTGGGGAACCATATTGGGTTTGAACATTAACACGGAACGTGGCCACCTTTACCGTGCCACTTTGGAGGGACTTTCATTTCAGTTGAGACATGCTTTGAGTATCATCATTCAAGCCACAGGGGTTAAGGTCAAAGGTGTACGGGTGGTAGGTGGAGGGTCGAAGAACGAACTCTGGAATCAGATCCGAGCGGACGTTATAGGACTGCCAGTAACAACAATCGCCCAGAAGGAAGCTACCAGCCTTGGCGCAGCTTTATTCGCTTTTGTGGGTGCAGGAACCTTTGCCTCTATCAGAGAAGCACAGGCAAACGTCGCCTTTGAGGAAACAGTCTTCGAGCCTTCGGAAAACAGAGTCATCTATGAAGATCTTTTCGCCAAGTACATACAAGTTCCTAGGGCTCTAAAAGGGTTCTACCAACCCACAGTCTAGCATACTCTTGAGACTGATAAAAACTCAAGTATTTCCATCTAATCTGCAACTTGTTTTTGCAACAGCCGTCCGTTAACGGTTCTTCAAAAAATATTTCTATAAAACTCAATCAGTGCCAACACCAGTATAAGCGAATGGAAGGAAGAAACAAAAGTCAAATACACCTTAGGAATTATGCCGCTTCCCATCATTTTTGCAAGCGTTACGCTAGTGTCTGCAGAACCAACATTAGATACCACATCAGACACATTGCGCTTTCCGAACAGAACACTTACACCAATTGAAACATTCGATTGCGAGAAAATACGAGATAACTCTGCTTCGTGCAATCGCTTGTTTCTATGCCTAAGAGTCTCTTCCTCACAATTCTTTGAAGTTCTTCATCGCTTATAGAGGACAAATCCATGTCATCTACTTCGTCCTGATTAAATCCTGCTACCAGGAGAAGCTGTTTTCTGAAGGCTTGCACTAGCCTTTCCTCGCTTATCTCCTCAACTCTTGCCGCTTGAAGGTATTCTTGACTTCTTCTATACGCTTCTCTTATGTCGTCGATTATGCTTTCGGGAAGCTTGCACTTGTTTGTCGTGTAGTGGTTTTCGATATCGCCTTTGTGGCCCATCCAGAACTGCCTGTAATCCCTGATAACCAATCCCTTTGATTCAGCTAGCATTAGCTGCATGTCGAAATATGACCTAAGCACGTACGGTCTCCATGAGAAGCCAGCTCCTCTTATCGATTCTCTGATCATATCGCCTACATTTACAGCTCCTAGTTTTGTTGTGTAGTAAGGGACAATGTCTCTTACACGCCATTCTTTTGTCATTTGCTCACCCAAAGCGGGTCTAGCGGGCTACTTTAGAGGTCTCACAACTATTACAAGTTTTCCATTCTCAGTTAAATAAATTTCGTATCGGCTATATTTGGGAATATAAACCATAATCGACGGATCTAACTCCTAAGTAGCATTAAAGTTAAATGTGGGAAAGTCAGTTGAAAGGATAGGTGTGTGGGATGTTTAGGGGTTACTTAATTAAAAGAATTGCAACAACACTGATCATTTTTTTTGTTATCCTTAATTTTCAGTTTGTATTCTTTTGGGTGATAAATCCTATACGACCCGTGCAGTGGATTATACATCCAGGTTTTAATCAAGAGGTTGTGAAGTATTTAACGAAACTATATGGGCTTGACGACCCGCTTTATGTGCAATATATCAGGTATATTACAAACATGTTAACCTTAAATTTTGGGATATCATTCATCAGTCGGCGGCCCGTGACTGATTTGTTAATTGACTATTTGCCAAATACGTTAGCATTGGTACTCACGGCGACAATAGTCCAGATAGTTATTGGCATATTGGCCGGGCTTTACGCAGCCGCAAAGCGTGGCAAGATAGCTGATTTTTCAATAATTGGATTGGGACTGGTGTTGTACGCCATCCCAGCTTTCGCATTTTCTCTGGCTTTCAGATACGTTTTTGCCGAAAAGTTACGTTGGTTTCGAGTTATTGGAATTCCATTTCCCCAAGCCAACCTCATCGCGTATTTAGGCGAATACATGTACTGTATGGCCTTGCCTCTGATCACACTAATTGTTATGGGCTTTGGTTCATGGGCATTCTTCGCACGGAATCTTTCGATGGATGTTCTAACTCAAGACTTTATACAGACGGCCAGGGCTAAAGGGGTTGAGGAGAAAAAGGTGCTATTTAAGCACGTTTTTCCAGCCGTATTACCCCCTCTACTCACTTTAATTGTAATTACCCTGCCCGAAACAATTTTTGGAGCCATGATAACTGAGTATATTTTTACGTGGAAGGGAATAGGCTGGTGGTATTTGAAATCTATGTGGAGCGGAGATTATCCAGCTGTGCAAGCGCTGTTCTTTATTTACACGGTTATGCTATTGGCAGGTAACCTTTTAGCCGACATCTTATATA
>Ga0315296_10000596_pt1 | contig 32966 bp, 25 predicted proteins | sample YL17G14_18_MG_FD_203921 | JGI IMG/M metagenome (GOLD analysis project Ga0315296, IMG submission 203921) | Sediment microbial communities from Yellowstone Lake, YNP, Wyoming, USA - YL17G14_18 | ecosystem: Environmental > Aquatic > Freshwater > Lake > Sediment | place: USA: Wyoming | collected... | reverse complement strand
ATTTCCTGCCCAGGGTGTTGCGGGTTAGCCGCAGTGGTCGCAGTGAACAACGAGATATACGGAAATGTGACAGCCGGGAAAGTCCCTAACATACTTCGTAAGTACCGCGTGAGTAAAGCGTGAGGCATAAGCCGGAAGGAAGAATTGGATGGGGGTTACTCACGAACGGATAAGGAAGGCCTTACGACTACTTGGTACCCTTTGGCGTCTGAATGAAGTTCTTTTGAAGACCATTTTAAAGGCCGTTCGGAAAGAGACAAGGTTAAGCGTTCAAACGGTTAAAAAATAGCTTCTTCCCCTATGTTACCCCAACATTAGCCATTCGAATGTGGGTTATTAGGGTGCCAGGGTCAAGAGATAAGGCCCTAAACGAAGGCTTTACAGTATTGCAAAAATTGCTTATGTTCCAAAGTTTGGGGAATAACAAAGTCACGGCTTATTTGAAAAAGGATGAGAGGGTGATATGCCGAAGATCAGAGCGGAGGACTTGGAGAAGATCCGCGAGAAGGTGCGCCAAAGCACCCTTCTCCGGGAGGGAAGCGGGGCCCGGGCGCGGGTCACGGTGCACATGGGCACGTGCGGAATCGCGGCCGGGGCACGGCCGGTCATGGAGGCCCTGCTTCACGAGATCGATACCCGAAATGTGAAGGACGTCTTCGTGACGACCTCGGGCTGCGCCGGACTATGTAGCCGTGAGCCGATGGCCACAGTGGAGTTGGCCAACGAAATGGCTCCGGTAAAGTACGTGGATCTGAACCCGGAGAAGATCCGGCGGATCTTCGCAGAGCACGTCCTGGGGGGAAAGGTGGTCAAAGAGTACGCCCTGGCCGTGGGCAGCGAGCGGACGACTTGACGTTGGCCCATTCTTATGACGCTTTTTAGATCAACGAAACGGAGATAGGAAACCATGGCATACCGTACACACGTGATGGTTTGTGCGGGGACGGGTTGTATGTCCTTCCGATCCTTCAGGGTCAAGGAGGCATTGGAGCAGGAACTCAAGAAGAGCGGCCTGGACAAGGAGGTTTTGGTGGTGCCGACTGGTTGCAACGGATTCTGCGCGGCCGGGCCGATCGTGATCATCCAGCCCGATGGGATCTTCTACCAGAAGGTGACGGAAGGAGATGTTCCCTATCTTGTGGAGGAGCATCTGCTCAAGGGCCGGCCGGTGACGAAGTTGTTGTTTACGCCTCCGGTGGAGAAAGTGCCAATTCCGAGGATGCAGGACATCAACTTTTTCCGCAAGCAGGTGTTGATTGTGATGCGAAACCGGGGGGTCATCGATCCGGAGAAAATCGAGGACTACATCGCCCGGGACGGGTACACGGCCCTGGCCAAAGCCCTGTTCAGCATGGAGCCGGAGGAAGTGATCGATGTCGTCAAAAAATCCGGACTCCGGGGACGTGGCGGAGGGGGATTCCCCACGGGGATCAAGTGGGAAACCTGCCGCAAGGCCGGCGGGGAACCCAGGTACGTCATCTGCAATGCGGACGAAGGGGACCCTGGAGCCTTCATGGACCGGAGCATCATGGAGGGTGACCCGCACTCGGTCTTAGAGGGAATGATCATCGGTGCCTACGCGATCGGCTCTCATGAAGGGTTCGTATACATCCGGATGGAATATCCCCTGGCGCGGGAGCGCCTACAGAAGGCGATCGAGCAGGCCAGGGAGTATGGGCTCCTGGGGGAAGACATCTTGGGTAGCGGATTTTCCTTTGATGTGGAGGTCCACCGAGGGGCTGGATCCTATGTATGCGGAGAGTCCACGGCCCTGATGGCTTCCTTAGAAGGACGTGTGGGCGAGCCCAGAGCCAAGTACATCCACACCGTAGAGCACGGGCTCTGGGACAGGCCCTCGAATTTAAATAATGTAGAAACCTGGGCCAATGTTCCTGTGATCATCAACCAGGGCTGGGAGTCCTTTGCCAAGATCGGTACCCGAAAAACCGGGGCCCTTGATCCCTGGGGCGGCTCCACCGGGACCAAAGTCTTCTCCTTGGCGGGCAAGATCAATAACACCGGGCTGATCGAAGTCCCTATGGGGATCACGCTGCGGGAGATCATCTTCGACATCGGCGGCGGGATCCCCGGGGGACGGCGGTTCAAGGCCGTGCAGACCGGGGGGCCTTCCGGAGGTTGGTTGCCGGAGCGGCTCCTGGACCTGCCCGTGGACTTCGACCGCCTGACCGAGGTCGGCTCGATGATGGGCTCCGGCGGGATGATCGTGACGGACCAAAACTCCTGCATGGTGGACGCGGCTCGGTACTTCGTAGACTTCCTGAAAGGGGAATCCTGCGGGAAATGCGTGCCCTGCCGGGAGGGTCTGCGAACGATGTCCGAGATCCTGAACCGGATTATCAAAGGGGAAGGGAAAGAGGGGGACGTCGAACTGCTGGAGGAGATCTCCCAGGTGATGATAGACAGCGCGCTCTGCGCCCTTGGAAATTCAGCGCCGAATCCGGTGCTTTCCACGATCAAGTACTTCCCAGAGGAATACGCGGCCCATATCAAAGACAAGTTTTGCCCAGCAGCTATGTGCCGCACCCTGACCCCATGTCCCTGCCGCATCGCCTGTCTTTTGGACGTGGACGTGCCAGGGTATGTGGGCTACATCGCCCGCGGAGAGTTCGAAAAGGCCGTGGCCCTGGTGCGAGAGGAACTTCCTCTTCCAGGCATCTGCGGAAGGGTGTGCCATCGTCCCTGCGAATTGAGGTGTCGGGTCGGGGAGGTGACGGATTCGATCGCCATCCGGGAATTGAAGCGGTTTGTGGCGGACTACGAGATTGCCAAGGGAATTAAGCCCGCGATCAAGAAAAGGCCGCCCAAGAGCGAGAAGGTGGCGATCGTGGGGTCAGGTCCCGCTGGACTTACAACGGGATACTACCTGGCCCTTGACGGCTATCCCGTGACGGTCTTCGAATCCCAGCCTATGGCCGGAGGGATGCTGGCCATTGGCATCCCGCATTATAGGTTGCCGAAGAAGATATTGAACCAGGAGATCGAGGCCATCAAGTCCGCCGGGGTGGAGATCAAAACCGGCATGACCGTGGGCAAGGACATCACGTTCTCGGATTTGACCAAGCAGGGTTACAAGGCGATCTTCATCGCTACCGGTGCCCACAAACCGATGAAGTTGAACATTCCCGGAGAGGAGGCCCAGGGCGTGATGTCGCCCATGGCCCTTTTGAAACCTGTGAACCTCGGAGAAAAGGTCAAGATCGGAAACAAGGTCGCGGTCATCGGTGGCACAAACACCGCCATGGACTGCGCCCGGACCGCCTACCGATTGGGGGCCACGGAGGTTACCATCGTATACCGCCGTAGCCGGACCGAGATGTCAACGGGGGAGGAGGAGATCGTAGCGGCCTTGGCCGAGGGAATCAAGATCGAATTTCTGACTGCTCCGAGCAAGATTTTGGTCAAAGACAACAAGGTCGCCGGGCTTGAGTGCCGGAGGGTGAGGCTCGAAGGCATCGACACCACCGGACGCAAGCGGCCGTTTCCCATCCCGGGCTCGGAGTTCATGATACAGGTGGATACCGTCATCCCGGCAGTGAGCTGGGAGCCGAACCTTTCGTTCCTGCCGGCTGGCGATGGGTTCCAGGTGACGAAAGTCGCGACCCTCGTGGTGGACCCGGAAACCTTCCAAACCAGCCAAACCGGTGTGTTTGCCGGAGGTGATGTTGTCTCAGGCCCGGGCACGGTGATGGAGGCCATCGCGATGGGAAAGCTGGCCGCGAGGTCCATCGGCTACTATCTGCGCGGCGAGGCCATGCCCAAGGAAAAACCGGCCAAGGCTTGGACCCAGGTCGAGGCTGTGGTGCTCTCCGAGGAGGAGATCGAGAAGATGAAGCGGCCGGAGATGCCGGTCCTCTCTCCGGAAAAGCGCCGGGGGAATTTCGAGGAAGTGGATCTGGGATTTCCCACCGAGATGGCCGTGGCCGAGGCAAAACGCTGCCTGCGCTGCGACCTGGTGAGATAGCGAGAGAAGGAGAAACCTGTGGTCACCTTAACGATTGACGGCAAGAAGGTTCAGGCCGAGAAGAACACTCCGATTCTGAAGGTAGCGAGGTCAGTCGGGGTCGAGATCCCAACCCTCTGCAACCACGACATCTTAGAGCCTTACGGAGTCTGCAGGCTTTGCGTCGTGGAGGTCATCCGCGGCAAGCGCTCCCGCATCGTCACGTCCTGCAATTATCCGGCCCAGGAGGGAATCGAGGTCAAGACCAAGTCTGACCGCGTGATCCAGAACCGCAAGATGGTCCTGGAATGGCTCCTGGGGCGGTGCTCCGAGGTCGAGATCGTCAAAAATCTGGCCAAGGAGTACGGGGTCACCGAGTCGCGGTTCGGAAAGGGAAAGGAGACCTGCATCCTGTGCGGGATGTGCGTTCGGGTCTGTCACGATGTGGTGGGCGCCAAGGCCATCGGGTTCTCGAGCCGGGGGGTGGATCGGGCATTATCGCTTCCCTTCAGCGCCGATCCCGAAGCCTGCATTGGGTGTGGGGCCTGTGCCTATGTCTGCCCGACCGGGCACATCACCGTGGAAGACCTCTACGGACGTGACGTCCTGCACCACGAGGCCCGGCTGGGGGCCTACAAGCCGATCGCCACGCCCTTCATGCAGGCCGTGCCCAACAAGCCCCGGATCGACACCGAGACCTGCATCCATTTCAAGACCGGAGGGTGCAAGGTCTGCGCCGAGGTCTGCGAACCCAAGGCCATCAACCACGACATGAAGGAGTCCTTCGAGGAGGTGGATGTGGGCGCGATCATCGTATCTACCGGATTCCAGCTCTTCGACTGCTCTCGGATGAAAGCTTTCGGCCACGGGGTTTTGCCCAACGTGGTCTCTAGTTTGGAGTTCGAGAAACTCTGCCATGCCTCGGGTCCGACCGGGGGGAAGGTCCTGATGGAAAACGGGGAAATACCCAAGAGCGTGGCCATCCTGCACTGCGTAGGGAGCCGGGATACCCATTACAATGAGTGGTGCTCGCGGGTTTGTTGCATGTACTCCCTGAAGTACGCCCACCTCATCCATGAGAAGACCGGGGCCCAGGTCTACCAGCTCTATATCGATATGCGCTGCCCGGGCAAGGGCTATGAGCAGTTCTACCGCCGCCTGATGAAGGAGGGCGTGATCTTCGTCCGGGGCAAGGGTGCGGAGATCACCCGCGTGGCGGAGACCCCGGAGGAGAAAGGCAAGCTGGTCGTCAAGACCGAGGACACCCTCCTCGGGATGGTCCGCCGGATCCCGGTGGACATGGTCGTCCTGGCCGCGGGAATGGAGCCGGGCAGGGACGCCAAGGACCTCGGAAGAGCCCTCTCGATCAGCTGCGGAGATACGGGCTTCTACACCGAGAAACACCCCAAGCTGGGGCCGGTGTCCACGGCCACGGACGGGATCTTTCTGGCCGGGGCCTGCCAGGGACCCAAGGACATCCCGGACAGCGTGGCCCAGGGCGGGGCCGCGGCGATGAACGCCCTGGCCCTGATCGACTGGGGCAAGGTGGACATCGAACCGATCACGGCCTGGATCGACGAGACCAAGTGTTCGGGGTGCAAGACCTGCATCGCGATCTGCCCCTACAAGGCCTTGTCCTATGACGCCGAAAAGAAGACCTCGGTGGTGAACGAGGCCCTGTGCAAAGGATGCGGCTCCTGCGTGGCGACCTGCCCGTCCGGAGCCTCGGATCAGCGGGGGTTCCGCGACAGCCAGATCTTCGCAGAGCTGGAGGGCGCCCTGCTCACGCCCATCGGGGCGGGGGTGTGACGATGCTTACCATCTACGGGAAGGAGAACTGAAGGATGGCCAACCAAACCTTTGAGCCCCGGATCATCGGCTTCCTCTGCCGGTGGTGCACCTACACCGGAGCGGACCTGGCCGGGACCAGCCGGATCCAATACCCTCCCAACGTCATCCCGATCCGGGTGATGTGCTCGGGACGGGTGGACCCCACCTTCGTCATCAAGGCCCTGGTGGAGGGCGCGGACGGGGTGCTCATCGGGGGCTGCCATCCCGGAGACTGCCATTACAGCGTGGGCAACTACCGCTGCTGGGGGCGATTCCACCTGCTCCTGAAACTCCTGGATCAGTTCGGGATCGAGCGGGAAAGGGTCCGGCTGGAGTGGATCTCGGCCTCGGAGGGAGACCGCTACGCTCAGGTGGTTGGCGAGATCACCGAGACGGTGCGGAAACTGGGTCCGCTCGACTGGAAAGAGAAAGTCATCGCCAAGGAGGCCGCAGCATGAGCAAGGGAAAGTTAGCCCTTTATTGGGCCGCCTCCTGCGGGGGGTGCGAGATCGCCGTCCTGGAGCTGCGGGAGAAGATCCTCAAGGTCGCGGAGGCCTTCGACATCGTGTTCTGGCCCGTGGCCGTGGACTTCAAGTACAAGGACGTGGAGGCCATGGCCGACAAGGAGATCGACCTCTGCCTATTCAACGGGGGAATCCGAACCTCGGAGAACGAGCACATCGCCAAGCTGCTGAGGAAGAAGTCCAAGGTCTTGGTGTCCTTCGGGGCCTGTGCGACTTGGGGCGGCATCCCAGGTCTGGCGAACGGCTTCAAGCGAGAGACCATCCTGGAGCGGGCCTACTTCGAGACCCCTTCCACCGATAATCCCCAGAAAACCCTTCCTCAGACGTCTTACAAGGTTCCGGAGGGAGAACTGACCCTCCCCAGATTCTACGATCGGGTGATGCCCCTGAAGTCGGTTGTGGATGTGGATTACTTCATCCCGGGGTGCCCCCCGATCGCGGATCGGATATGGGATGTCATCGTGACCCTGTTGTCCGGGAACCTGCCTCCCAAGGGGGCGACCGTGGGAACCCTGCCCAAGACCTGTTGCGACGAGTGTCTGAAGACCAAAGAGGAGAAGAAGGTCAAGAAGTTCGTGCGGCCCTGGGAGATCATCCCGGACCCCAAGAAGTGCCTCCTGGAGCAGGGCATCGTATGCATGGGCCCGGCGACCCAGGCGGGCTGCGGGGCGCAGTGCACCAGCGCCAACATGCCCTGCCGGGGTTGCTACGGCCCGGCCGAGGGCGTGGAGGATATGGGGCTTAAGATGCTCGGCGCGCTGGGGGCCATCGTGGATTCCACGGATCCCGATGAAATTCAGAAGGTGGTATCCGAGATCGAAGATCCCATGGGTACGCTGTACCGGTTCACCTTAGCGGATTCGCTGCTCAGGCGGGCGAGGACGTAGGAGAGATAAGATGAAAAAAGTCAGCATCGACCCGATTACCCGGCTGGAAGGCCACGGCAAGATCGAGATCTTCCTGGACGACAAAGGGGATGTAGCCAACGCTTATCTGCAGATCCCGGAGCTCCGGGGCTTCGAGAAGTTCTGCGAGGGCAGACCGGTAGAGGAGTTGCCCCGGATCACCCCGCGAATCTGTGGGGTCTGCCCGGAGGCTCATCACATGGCCGCTACGAAGGCCTGCGACGCCGTGTTCCACGTGGAGCCTCCCTCTGCGGGGAGGAAGGTCCGCGAACTCCTGTACAACGCCTTCTTCACCGGGGACCACACCACCCACTTCTATGCGCTTGCCGGGCCAGATTTCGTGATGGGGCCGCAATCAAATCCTGCGGAGCGCAACATCCTGGGGGTCATCGGCAAGGTGGGCCTGGAGATCGGCGGGCAGGTGATCAAGTGCCGTGCCCTGCAGCATGACATCGCCCGGATCATCGGGGGACGCCAGATCAATCCCACTTGTGGTCTTCCCGGAGGGGTCTCCAAGGCGATTACCGAGGAAGAGCGGAAGACCATCGAGGAGTCAGCGACCTTTTTCGTAGAGTTCGCCAAGTTTTCGCTCAAGCTCTTCGACGACATCGTGCTCAAGAACAAAGCCTATGTGGACCTCATCCTGTCGGATGCTTTCAAGCAGAGGACCTACTACATGGGCCTGGTTGACAAGAACAACAAGGTCAACTTCTACGACGGCGAGGTGCGGGTGGTGGACCCGGACGGGAAGGAATTCGTCAAGTACAAGCCCTCGGACTACCTGCAGCATCTGGCCGAGCACGTCGAGCCCTGGAGCTACCTGAAGTTCCCGTTCCTCAAGAAAGTGGGCTGGAAGGGCCTCGTGGACGGCAAGGATTCCGGAATCTACCAGGCTACCCCGCTCTCCCGCCTGAACGCCTCGGACGGCATGGCTACGCCGCTGGCCCAGGAGCAGTACGACAAGATGTATAAAACCCTGGGCGGGAAACCGGTGCACGCCACCCTGGCGATCCACTGGGCCAGGCTGGTGGAGTTACAGTACGCTGCGGAACGGACTTTGGAGCTGGCCAAAGACCCCGAGATCACGAGCCCGAACGTACGGACCATTCCGACCGAGACCCCCACCGAAGGGGTGGGGATCGTGGAGGCCCCCCGGGGAACCCTGACGCATCATTACATCACCGACGAGAAGGGGATCGTCAAAAAGGTCAACCTGATCGTTGGCACGACCAACAACTACGGCTCGATTAACATAGCCATTAGACAGGCAGCCAAGGGCTTGATCAAGGCCGGGACACAGGTCAGCGAGGGCCTTCTGAACATGGTGGAGATGGCCTTCCGGGCCTACGATCCCTGCTTCGGCTGCGCCACCCACAGCCTACCGGGGAAAATGCCGCTTACCATTGAGATCCACGACTCGGAGGGAAAACTCACCCAAGTGTTGAGCCGTCCTTAACGACATCCGTTGTCTTAAAAAACAAGGCCAAAGATGAGGCGGCGAGGTCAGGAATCTGGCCTCGCTGTTTCATTAACACGGATTGGTCTTGGGTTACCAAGATTTTTTTCAAAAAAGCAATTTGGCATCTTGACAAAACAAAGAGAAGAATGGTATAATAACAATGTAGATTATTTAACCCATGTCGGTGTGTTAAATAACCACATGGTGTTATTTTAACATCTCGATACATATTATAAAAATATTAGAAGTTTCACTTTTATTTCGTAATTACAATAATATCAAGGAGTTAAAATATAAATAAATATTGTTTATGTATATTTAATGTGCTCTATTTTGGTACAAAAATTGCATATCCAATCAAATGGTGATTGTTGCTTTTTACACTTCTCATGGGTCGTTTTTTATATTCTAATATGTGAATTTGTTCACTTTATCTGGGAACCTTTCTCAAAATTATTTTTTTGATGGCTTCTTCAGGCCGTTTTAGGAATGGCTTTAAAACAGCATAGGTTTCAGGAGCGAGTAAGTGTATGAATAACAAACTAGAAAACAAAAAAATCGGCGCAGTTCTGATTGTTGGGGGTGGAATCGGCGGAATGCAGGCCGCCCTGGATCTGGCTGAGTCCGGAATAAAGGTCTACTTGGCGGAGAAGGAATCCGCTATCGGCGGCGTCATGGCTCAACTGGATAAAACCTTCCCGACCAACGACTGCGCCATGTGCACCATGGCCCCACGTATCGTGGAAATCGGTCGTCACAAAGATATTGAGATCATTACTTTGTCGGATGTTAAAAAGGTCGAGGGTGAAGCGGGTAATTTTAAGGTAATTTTGAATAAGAAGGCGAGATACATAAATCTGGATCAATGCACAGGATGCAGCCTTTGTGTCGAGAAATGTCCTATCCAGGTAGATAGTGAATTCGATCAGGGGATTATTAAACGCACAGCAATCTATCGAAGATACCCACAAGCTGTCCCCGGAGCTTTTGCGATTGACAAGCAGGGTATTTCACCTTGTAGATTTGCCTGTCCGGCAGGAGTTAATCCTCACGCCTACGTTGCCCTAATTGCCCAGGGTAGGTTTGCAGAGGCCTTAACAGTTCAACGGCGTGAAAACCCTTTTCCAGCTATTTGTAGCCGTATTTGTCCTCATGCCTGTGAAACGGAATGTCGAAGAAACGATTTGGATCAGCCTATTGCTATTGCAGGGCTGAAGAGATTTCTGGCGGATTGGGAATTTACTAACCCTGATAAAAAGGAATCTTTACCTCAGGCTCTTAAGACCAAAAAGGAAAAGGTCGCCATCATTGGTTCCGGACCTGCAGGACTTTCTTGTGCCCATTATCTTGCTCACAAGGGCTACCATATCACTGTTTTTGAAGCCTTGTCGGTAGCAGGGGGAATGTTACGGGTTGGCATACCTGCCTACCGTCTGCCTCGAGATATCCTCGAAAGAGAGATTGCAACAGCAGTTACTGCCCTTGGAGTCGAAATTAAACTTAACACCCCTGTTGATTCTTTAGAAGAGATAAGGGCCCAGGGCTATAACGCCATTTTCATTGCTGTAGGGGCACATAAGGGATTAACACTCGGTGTTCCTGGTGAGGATTCTGAGGGTGTTGTCGATGCGGTCGCATTCTTAAAAGATGTTAATCTTGGGAAAGAGATGAAACTTGCGGGTAAAAAAGTAGTTGTGGTTGGGGGTGGAAATACAGCGTTTGACGCTGCCCGTAGCTCGCTTCGCCTTGGGGCAAGTAAAGTAACGGTTGCCTATCGACGGTCTAGAAAAGAGATGCCCGCCAACCCCTGGGAGATAGAAGAAGCAGAACAGGAGGGCGTAAAAATCCAATACCTTGTTGCCCCGGTTGAAATTTTCTCCAAAGATGGGAAAGTCGCTAACGTCAAATATATTAAGATGCAGTTAAGTGAACCTGATTCATCGGGCAGACGGCGTCCCGTGCCTATCAAAGGCTCTGAATTTACAGAGTCCGCAAATGTAGTTATTCCTGCACTCAGCCAACAACCCATTTTATCATTATTATCTAAAACCCCTGATATCGAAATCTCAAGAGTGGGAAACATAGAGGTTGATCGGGTTACTTTAGAGACAAACATTCCTGGTGTTTTTGCGGGTGGCGACGCTGTGACGGGTCCTGCAACAGCGATCGAAGCCGTACAAGCAGGAAAGATTGTTGCAGAATCTGTAGACAGATACCTGAGAGGTGAAGATCTAAAATCAGGTAGAGAGAAAGGGGAGTGGATAAAGGCCGAAAAAGATATTGAAGGGCTTCCTAAAAAGCAACGGGTAGCTATGCCTGAAATATCTGTTAATGAGAGAAGGGATAATTTTAAAGAAATCCAGCTTGGGTATACAGTTGAGCAAGCAATTGAAGAGGCGAAAAGGTGTCTCAATTGCGCAACCTGTTGTGAATGCCTACTCTGTATAGAAGCCTGCGGGCCGAAGGCGATCAACCACGGGATGGATATGGGAGGACTGGTAACAATTGATGTTGGGGCGATAATCCTTTGTCCGGGTTTTGAAATATTTGACCCAAGTGTTAAACCCGAACTGGGCTACGGACGTTATCCTAACGTCATCTCGAGCCTCCAGTTCGAAAGAATCCTATCGGCCTCGGGACCATTCTTGGGGAAAGTTTTGAGACCATCGGATAAAAAGACACCTAAAAGAATTGCGTTCATACAATGTGTCGGTTCCCGCGATTACGAACGGGATTATTGTTCCTCTGTATGCTGTATGTATGCTACAAAAGAAGCGATCATGGCTAAAGAACATGTTGGCGAAGACCTTGAATGCGATATATTCTTTATGGACGTACGAGCATTTGGTAAGGGTTTTGAGCAATATTATGAAAGAGCAAAAAAGGAAGGGGTAAACTATATACGATGCCGCATACCTTCGATTAAAGAGGCGCCGGAAACAAGAAATCTTGTCATTGAATATCTAACCGAGGATGACAAGAAGGCCTCTCGAGAATACGATTTGGCTGTTTTGGCGGTTGGATTGCAACCGCCAAAAGGAGTTCAAGAAATCAGTGAAACATTCGGGATAAAACTAAATAAATACCATTTCTGCGAGACCCCTTTATTTCGTCCAGTCGAATCGGGTCGAGAAGGTATATACGTCGCTGGGCCATTCACGGAACCCAAGGATATACCTGAAACAGTCATGCAAGCTTCAGCCTCTGCTTCAAAGGTACAATCGCTTTTGAAGGAAGTAAGAGGCAGCTTGACTGGACCAAAGCAGTACCCGCCTGAGATGGATGTAACGGGGCAAGAGCCAAGAATTGGGATATTCGTATGTCACTGCGGAACAAATATCGCCGGTGTAGTCAATGTTCCGGAAGTGGTGGAGTACGCAAAATCTCTACCGAACGTTGTTTTTGCTACCAATAGTGTGTATACGTGCTCTACGGATTCCTGCGAAAATATTAAAAATATGATAAAAGAGCATAGTCTTAATAAGGTCGTTGTGGCTTCCTGTACCCCAAGAACTCATGAGCCGCTTTTCCGGAGTGTCCTTCAGGAAGCCGGGTTAAATCCCTATCTTTTTGAGATGGCGAATATTCGTGACCAGTGTTCATGGGTCCATATGCACGAGCCTGAAAGGGCAACAAGAAAAGCAAAAGACCTCGTTCGTATGGTGACCGCTAAAGCAGGGTTATTAGAGCCTTTATATAAAGGTTCGATGTCCTTAAAGAGGTCTGCGCTTGTCCTTGGAGGCGGTCTTTCTGGAATGGTATCCGCCCTAGAAATAGCCAATCAAGGATTCGAAGTATATTTGGTTGAAAAGGAGAAAGAGTTAGGAGGGATAACCAAACGCGTTCGTTATTTGGTAAACGGAGAAAACCCGCAGGAAGAATTAAAATCTCTTATAGAAAAAGTAAAGGAAAACAGTAACATCCATTTATTTACCGATGCAAAAATAGAAAGTGTAGAAGGTTCCATCGGCAATTTCAAGACAACAATTGTAACGAAATCTGGTCCCTCTACTACCTCTCACGAAATAGAGCACGGGGTAGTGATTGTGGCTACAGGCGCAAAGGAGTACAATCCCCAAGAGTATTTATATGGTCGAGACGAAAGAGTGATCACACAATTAGAATTGGAAGAACGGTTGGCAAGCAACGGTAAACCCAAAATCCAAAAACAACAGCCGACAACCGTTGTGATGATCCAATGCGTTGGTTCGCGTGATGAAGAAAGGCCGTACTGCTCACGGATGTGTTGCACCGAAGCGATAAAAAATGCCTTGAAAATTAAGGAGAGCACTCTTAATGTAAATGTATATATACTCTACAAAGACATCAGGACATACGGATTCAGAGAAGGTTATTATACAAAGGCAAGAGAAAAGGGCGTGGTATTTATAAGATACGAAGACAATAAAAACCCCGAGGTGTCCATCAATGGCAACCATTTAAACGTTAAGGTATTTGACCAGATTTTGGGGATGCCAATGGTGATCCCAGCAGATTTAGTAGTATTGTCGGCAGGAATAGTTGCCGAAGATCATAATAAGATAGTGGCGCAATTCCTAAAAGTTCCCTTGACTCAGGATAACTTCTTTCTGGAAGCACATATGAAACTAAGGCCGGTAGATTTTGCAACCGATGGGGTATTTTTATGCGGCTTAGCGCATTCATCGAAATCAATTGAAGAGAGCATCATTCAGGCTCAAGCAGCAGCGGGGAGGGCGGGCACGATACTTTCCAAAGATCGAATAGAATTGGAAGCAAACATATCCAGTGTTATAGAGGAAAATTGTGATGGTTGCGCATACTGTGTAGATCCCTGTCCGTTTAAAGCGATAACTTTGATCGAATATATGAAAGAAGGTGCTATAAAGAAAACCGTCCAGGTAAACGAAAGTCTATGTAAGGGGTGTGGAACGTGTATGGCGACCTGTCCGAAGAAAGGTATATTTGTTAAAGGATTTAAACTTGAACAAATTGCTGTCCAGGTTGAAGCAGCATTGCAGCCCGTATAGTAAGAGGGGGTTAGGCAAAGAAGATGGATAGCGAAGTTCAGATAGACCCTGCTTTGGTCACCAGGGTTCGCGACTATGGCGAGTTTGATAGCCAGGGTTGCTATGCCTGTGGAAGTTGCACGGTAATCTGTCCTTTGACAACTCATTCGGGTTCGTTTCCACGCCGACCTTTACGTTTTGCGCAGATAGGAGCGGAAAAACCTTTGATTGGAAGTTTGGAACCCTGGCTTTGCTATTACTGTGGAGAGTGTTCTACGACCTGTCCCCAACAAACCGAGCCCGGCGAATCCATGATGACACTTCGGCGATACCTCGCTGGGCAATATGACTGGACTGGGCTCACCTCAAAACTATATCAGTCAAAGATATGGCAAATTGCTGCACTGTTTGTAGCGGGTATTGCAGTTATGATCCTTATGGCAATATTCTCTCCTACCTATGGACTTATGAAGTTTGGAGAAAACCTTGAGAGGGCCCTTATTGCTACCATAGCCATAGCCGTGCTTACCCCTAACGTCCTCCGGATGTTCTGGTTCACCGTGATACGTGAAAACCTCAAGGTTAAAATACCCCTTCTCTTATACATCACCGAGCTAAAGACGTTGGTGTTACATGGTCTATTTCAACTAAGATTTTGGGAGTGTAAGCAAAATGCTCGCTGGTTAAAGCACTGGTTTATAATGGTCGGGTATCTTACCACATTAATCCTGACTGTCTTTTTTGGTTGGTTAAATACTGCTCATGAGCCCATTTTTCATCCGTTACGACTTCTGGGTTACCTTGTCATCATCGTTTTGACTATCTTCACAGTAGAGGCTATCATCGGTCGTATTAGAAAAAAGGAGCAACTCCATAGGTTTTCTCAATTGAGCGACTGGCTGTTCCCCTTGTGGCTGGCTTTCTTCATCTTTGCTCTTTTTGTTGTTCATGTATTTCTCACCATGGGTCTTGAGACGCCCGCCCATTATGTCTACGTCTTCCATTTGATAGCTCTAGGACAGTGGGCTCTGGTCATCGTTCCATTTGGCAAGTGGGTACATTTTCTTTACCGTCCACTGGCGATTTACTTTCATGCGATTAAAGAAAAGGCGTTGCAACTGCAAGTGAGCAAAGAGGTCGTTCCTGCCACGGAGGCACTATAAATGGCAGAACAGAATGATTTCGAACCATTGATTATCGCTTTTTGTTGCAATTGGTGTTCGTATGCGGGTGCGGATCTGGCCGGGGTGTCGAGGATGCAGTATCCCCCGAATGTAAGGATTATCAGAGTCATGTGTTCTGGCATGGTCCACCCCAATTTGGTCATGGACGCTTTGACGAAGGGGGCCGATGGGGTCATCGTTTGCGGGTGCCATCCGGGAGACTGCCATTACCTATCAGGGAATCTGGTGGCTGAGAAGCGGGCAGACGCTATCAAACTCATGCTGCAAGACCTTGGGATCGAAGAAGAGAGGTTCAGACTGGAGTGGATCTCGGCATCCGAGGGCCAGAGATTTGCTCAGGTGATGAAGGAGATGACCGAGTCCGTAAAAAGCTTGGGGGCGAGTCCGTATAAGTCATGAATCCACCGCAGGCCCGAATCGTCGAGGGTAAAAAGTTTATGTGGGATGGGCGGGTATGCGAATCGGAGGAGGATGCCAGAGCCGCCATGTCCGCTTATCAAAAAGATGGCTTTGAGACGTTGGTATTTGAGGATCAGGGACAATACTTTGTGTATTCGAGAAGGGTACCTACGGTCGTTGTGGTTGATCAACAAACTTAACAGACAGGAGGCGTTCCATGGTAAGAGTCGCTGAAGAGTGGTTTGCGATCTGCGGAGGATGCGAGGTCACGATCTTGGACATCGGGGAGCCTTTGCTGGATCTCCTGCCCCAACTGCAGTTCGTCCACATGCCCGTGCTGATGGACCACAAGCTCTACGGCCAGACCGGGGAGAAGGCGAAGATGGAGATCCCCGAGGCCGATGTGGGGATCATCTCGGGCGGGATAAGAAATGAGGAGAACAAGGAGCTGACCAAGGAGATGAGGGAGAAGTGTAAGGTCCTCATCGCCCTGGGGAGCTGCGCCTGCTACGGAGGGATCCCGGCCCTGGCTAATCAATACCAGGTGGGCGAGCTCTACGATAAGGTCTACCGCGGGTCCAAGACCACCGAGTCGGCCCCCACCCCGGCCCAGGGGATCCCTCCTCTGTTGGATAGGGTCTACGCCGTGGATGAACAAGTCAAGGTGGACATCTACATCCCGGGCTGCCCGACCCAGCCCGAGATCGTCGCCGATGCCCTGGGGGCGTTGCTCGCCGGAAAGCCCTTCACCCTTCCCGAGCGGAGCGTCTGCGACGACTGTCCGACCAAGCGAGAAAAGAAAGCTATGGCAACCGTTAAACGGCCCCTGGAATCTTTCTTCCCTCTGGGACAGAAGCTGGAAGAGACCCGTTGCTTCATGGAGCTGGGCTACCTGTGCTTGGGCCCGGTGACCAAGTCGGGGTGCGGAGGGCATGAGAAGACTCCGCGGTGCATCAAAGGCAATATGGCATGCCGCGGATGTTTCGGCCCGATCAAGAAGGGGGCCAATCCCATGGTCGATATGATGGGTGCCCTTTCAAGCATCGGGTTGGATGCGAAGGTCATCTCCGATCGCCCGGCGACGTTCCAGAGATATATCGGCTCCCACAACAGGCTCAGGCCTCTGCCCGGGAAAAAGTAAAATAAGATTCTCCCCGATGAAGTGAGAATCCATTAGGGAGTTCATCGATCCCTCCCTCCGAGGAAGCGAAGGGAGGGTCCACCTAAAGGTTAAAGAGGAGAAACATTATGGGAAAGAAGATTGTCATCCAACCGGTCACTCGAATCGAGGGCCACGCCAAGGTCACGATCCAGCTCGACGACAGCGGCAACGTTCAGGATTCCTGGGTCAACGTCATCGAGCTCCGGGGGTTCGAAAAGTTCTGCATCGGGAGGCCCGTCGAGGAGTTACCGCGGATCACCACCAGCATCTGCGGGGTATGCCCTTGGTCCCACCACCTGGCGAGCGCCAAGGCCTGCGATGCGGTGTTCGGCGTGGAGATCCCCTCGGCGGGAAAGAAGCTTCGGGAACTCTGCAACTGCATCGCCTTCACCGAGGAGCACATCCTGCATTTCTACTTCCTCGCCGGCGCGGATTTCGTGATGGGTCCGGATGCGGATTATTCGGTCCGGAACGTCATCGGGATCGCACAGAAGCTCCCCGATGTGGCCAAGCAGGTCGTCCGGTGCCGCTGGCTCGGATCCCGTATGCTGGACATCGTTTCGGGGAAATCGATCCATCCCGTGACTGCCGTTCCGGGAGGGTTTAGCAAACCCTTGAGCCCCAAGGAGAGGGACGAGCTGAAGCCCTTGTCCCAGGAGGTCCTGGACCTGGCGAAGTTCAGCATCGACTACGCGAAAAAGACCATCTTCCCCCAGTACCTCGATGTGGTGAAGACCCTGGGGGTCATCGAGACCGGGTTCCTCGGAACGGTGAGGAAAGAAGATGGCGCCCTGGAACTCTACGACGGGATCTTGAGGATGATGACCCCGGACGGGAAATACGAGGACTTCACCTACGATCACTACACCGACTACATCACGGAACACGTCGAGCCGTGGTCCTATCTCAAATTCCCCTACATGAAGAAGGCCGGGAGCTTCTCCATGGACCTCGCCGAGCCCAAGGGGATCTACCGCACCAATACCCTGGCCAGGATCAACGTCTGCGACAAGATCTCCACCCCGCTCGCCCAGGCGGAGCTCGAGGAGTTCCGCAAGAATTTCGGGAGGCCCGCCCAACTGACCTTGCTCTATCACTGGGCCCGGCTGATCGAGCTCCTCTACAATGCTGAGAAAGTCGTGGAGCTTTTGAACGACCCTGAAATCACCAGCACGGACATCCGGAAAGCTGTGACTCCCAGGGCTGCCCGGGGGATCGGTTGCACAGAGGCGCCGCGGGGGACGCTGATCCACGACTATGAGACCGACGCCAATGGGATCGTAACCAACGTCAATCTCATCGTCGGGACCACCCACAACAATGCGCCCATCAACATGTCGGTGAAGAAGACCGCGATGGATGCGATCAAAGGGGGGAAGTACGACCAGGGGGTCCTCAACAAGGTCGAAATGGCCATCCGGGCCTATGACCCCTGTCTCTCCTGTGCCACGCATAAACTGGATGGAAGCCTTCCGGTCAAGATCGAGATCGTAGATAGGGAGAGGAATATCCTCGGGACCCTGGCGAACTGCTAAGTCCGTCTATGACATCGGCCCTTGTGATCCCCGAGTACTGCCGGGCGAAGACTCTGGTCTTGGGATGCGGAAATATCCTTTTCGGAGACGATGGGTTTGGCCCCCGAGCGGTGGATTACTTGAAGGAGAATTTCCCTCTTCCCGTGGACATGTGCGTCATCAATGCGGGGTTGAGCGTGCGGGAGATCCTTTTCACCCTCGCCTTAAGTAGTTGGCGGCCAGAGAAGATCATCGTTGTCGATGCTATGGATGTTGGCCGGACGCCCGGAGAGGTCTTCAAGCTCGACCTCGCGGATATCCCCGCAAAGAAGATTGATGATTTCTCCATGCATCAGTTGCCCACCTCCAATCTGCTTCGGGAGTTGAAGGAACTGTGCGGGGTGGATGTCACGATCATCTCCGCTCAGGTTGAGGCCATTCCTGAATCGGTATGCCCCGGGCTCTCACAGACTCTGGTTGAGGCCCTGCCTGCTGCGTGTAAGATGATTCTGGAAAAAGGGACGAGGTGATCTGCCCGGGCGGACGATCCCCGCGGTCCCGAAGTCGGTCATGACCAATTGAACCCAGGCAGAAGTCGCCAAGGCTTAGACGGCCGTCTCTGGTGAGTTCAGCGGGGCTTCCCCGGGGGGAGTTCCCCGAGTAGAGACAGCGAGGTCAAGGCGTCTTGGCCTCGCTGTTTCCTTCAACGAACAAATGCTTATTTCCTTAACTCACCCGGTTTTCACAACCGAGCAAATGGCCGAATATGAATGTCTTATGATATATCCAGTAAAATTATCAATTGCCTTCAATATGGCGATTCCAAGGACTTTTGCCTCTTGTAAAGAGGATTTGGTTGTTATATAATTTCCGTATACCCACATGCGAATTCCTTGTTGTCCTCATGCTTGTATATTTCAACGAACAAATATCCTATAGGAACCCATTTACATGCTGAAAGCTTCCACTCTGATTTTGGGGTTGGGCAACCCCATTCTCACTGACGACCAGGTGGGCATCGAGGTGGGAAGACGGGTCCATGAGTCTTTGGGAAAGGGCGGAGTGGATTTCCTGGAGGCGTCGGCAGGTGGATTAGCCCTTCTGGACGCGGTCTGCGGGTATGAGAAGGTCATTCTGATCGACGCCATTCAGACCGATAGTCGGATCGGGATGCTTCACGAGTTCAAGGCGAGCGTTTTCGTCGGCAGCATGAGGCTGACGTCGGTGCATGGGGTAGACTTTTTCACGGCCCTGGAGACCGGCAGGAAGTTGGGCATGAAGGTCCCGGATGATATCAGGATTTATGCCATTGAAGTCAAGGACCCCTTTACGTTTGCAGAGGACATGACGCCGGAAGTAGCCAACGCAGTTCCCGGAATCGTAAAGGAGATCCTCCGCAGGGAGTTTGGGGGAAATGGATGAGGTCCTTTCGCCCCTTCGTACTTGCACGTCTTTCTATCTTCATACTATAATTTAAATTTAGACATGGGCGAAGTTTCAACCATCCAAGCCAAGTGCCGCAGGTGCTACGCCTGCGTCCGGAACTGCCCGGCCAAGGCCATCATGGTCAGGGAAGGTCAGGCCCAGGTCATTGATGAGCGGTGTATCCGTTGCGGGAGCTGCGTCAGGGTGTGCGCCCAGAAAGCCAAGCAGATAGAGAGCGGGGTGGAGCAGGTGGAGGCCCTGCTGGCCTCTAACCAGAAAGTCATCGCCATCCTGGCGCCATCGTTTCCGGCCTGCCTCAGAGAAGCTAAGCCGAGACAGTTAGTGGGCGGTCTTCTGAAGTTGGGGTTCAGCGAGGTCATGGAGGTGGCTTTTGGCGCCGAGCTGGTGACCCATGAGTATACTCGCCTTTTAGAGACAAACAGCCGCCGGACAATGATTACGACCCCTTGCCCTGCCGTGTGTTACTACATTCAGCAGCACGTCCCGGAGCTGATCCCCTATCTTGCGCCGGTGGTCTCCCCGATGATCGCCCTGGGACGGGTCATCAAGTGGGAGTATGCGCCCGAGGCCAAAGTCGTGTTTATCGGCCCCTGCATTGGCAAGAAGCGGGAAATGAAAGATCCAGAGGTGGCCGGGGTGGTTGATGCGGTCCTGACCTTCAACGAGATGCGCACGATGCTGGAGACTCGGAAAATCGCCCTCTTGGACATGCCGGAAGCGGATTTCTCGGGCCCCAGGCCAGCCACGGCCAGGATCTTTCCGGTTTCTGGCGGGCTCTTAAAGACAGCCGGAGTTTCGGCCGATATTTTGGAAAGCGACATCGTGATCACGGAAGGAAAAGATCGGTTTCTTCAGGTGATCGAGGAGGTAAGGAAGGGGAGACTCAAAGCCAAGTTCCTGGATGTGCTCTTCTGCGAGGGCTGCATCAACGGTCCGATCTTGGAAGAGGAGGGCAACGTCTTCACCCGCAAAGATAAGGTCGTGGATTACCTTTTCTCCGAGAAGAACGGGGTAGCGGAACGGCGCGCCGAGCAGGACATCCAGCGTTACAAGCGGGTGGACATGCACCGGACCTTTGTGGACCTGCGCGCCTCTCTGCCTGTGCCCACCGAGGAGGAGATCAAGGCCATCTTGGCAAAGGTGAACAAGACCAAGCCCGAAGACGAGCTGAATTGCGGGGCCTGCGGATATGCCTCCTGCCGGGAGAAGACCGTGGCCGTGTTCCAGGGGATCGCAGAGTTGGAGATGTGTCTGCCCTACCTCATTGACAAGACCGAGGAGGCCTTCAAGGAATTGGGAAAGACCCACGAAGAGATGAAGGGCTCCTATGCCATGCTGGAAAAAACCTACCGCACTTTGGAGCAGACCCAGAAACAGCTCATCCAGTCCGAGAAGCTGGCTTCCATCGGACGGCTTTCCACCTCGGTGGCCCACGAGGTCAACAACCCCCTGGCCGGGATCCTCACCTACACCAAGCTGCTTTTGAAACGTCTCGAGAAGGGCCCGCCCGCGGGCAAGGAGTTGGCGGATCTTAAAAAATATCTCGCCACGATCGAACGCGAGACCACGCGCTGCGGAAACATCGTGCGCGGCCTCTTGGATGTGGGCCGTCCCACCGAGCCGGCGATGAAGCTGTGCGACCTGGGGCCGATCGTGGACAAGACGGTCGCCCTGATTCAAAACCAGGCAACCCTCCAGGGGGTTGAGATCGTTAAGACGTTAGGGGCAAGTTTGCCTCAGATATGGGCTGACCCCGGCCAGATCCAGCAGGTCCTGATCAACCTGACCGTGAACGCGCTTCAGGCCATGCCCCAGGGTGGGAAGTTGAAAATCGAAATCGAGACGGACTCCTTACAGGGAGAGGTTCTGATCAAGGTCATTGATACCGGTTGCGGGATCCCCCAGGAGGATATGACGCACCTTTTTGAGCCCTATTTCACCACCAAAAAAGGCGGGGTGGGGATCGGGCTTTCGGTGGTCTACAATATTGTGACCAAGCACCGCGGCCGAATTGAGGTGGAAAGTGAGGTCGGTAAAGGATCCACGTTCACGGTCAAGCTTCCGCAGTTGAAAGCGATGAGCGAGGGGCCTTGACGGAAATCGGTTCGCCGACTCCGAGATGAATAGATGGAAGCGGGATGAAGAAGGGGATTGGGCTCGTGCCCTTGGGGAAGGTTCCGGAGACGCTGTTGGATGGGATCCGGGTGCCGATCGAGGAGATATTCGGATGGCCGACGATCCCGATGGAAGGGATCGGAATACCCCCCCAGGCCTTCATCGAGAAACGAAACCAGTTCTATTCCCATGTGCTGCTCAAAGCGATGGCTGATGCCCGATGGCAAAGTTCTTACCCGGAGTGTGAAAAAATCCTGGGGATCACGCGGGCGGACCTGGCGACGCCGGTTTTGACCTTCGTGTTCGGGGAGGCGCAGTTGGGCGGAAGATTTGGGCTCATCTCGTTGGCCAGGCTGGGGCAGGAATTCTATGGGCAGCCTGAGAATGAGAACCAGCTCCTCGTCCGGACCGTTAAAGAGGCGGTCCATGAGTTGGGGCACACGTTTGGACTGGTCCACTGCACCTTCGAAAGCTGCGTGATGTATTTTTCGATCAACATCCGGGATGTGGATGACAAAGGCGTAGATTTCTGTAGTGGCTGCTGGCCGGTTCTGGCTAAAAAGATGGAGGTGTTCTAATGGCTCACACGCGCATCCTGATCGTGGACGATGAAGAGGTCATGCGGGATTCGCTCTCGGACTGGCTCCGGGAGGACGGCTATGACGTTGTGGCTGTAGAAAGCGGCGCAGAAGCCATCGAGAAAGTGAAGGCCGAGGCCTGGAACGCCCTGCTGGTGGACCTCAAGATGCCGGGCATGGATGGGATCGAGGTAGTGAGGCAGGTCAAAAAGATCTCCCCGGAGCTTCCCATGATCATGGTCACGGCCTATGCCACGGTGGACACGGCGGTCCAGGCCATGAAGGAGGGGGCCTACGACTATATCGCCAAGCCTTTCGATCCCGAGCAGGTGGGTCTGGCCATCCGCAAGATCATCGCCCACCAGGAGCTCCTCGAAGAGAACGTGGCCTTGAGGCAAGCCCTCCGAAAGAAGCATGAGTTTCAGAACCTGATCGGGAAGGGTCGGAAGATGCAGGAGATCATGGAGACCGTTCAGACCATCGCGGACTCCAATGCCAACGTGCTGATTACCGGGGAGAGCGGGACCGGAAAGGAGGTGGTCGCCCGGGCGATTCACCAGGCCAGCTCCAGGCGGGAGAGGCCTTTCGTTGCCGTTTCCTGCGCCGCGATCCCGGAGACGCTCCTCGCGAGCGAGCTCTTCGGGTACGAAAAGGGGGCCTTCACTGGGGCTACGGCCCAGAAGCGGGGCAGGTTGGAGCAGGCCGAGGACGGGACGATCTTCTTCGACGAGATCGGGGATATGAGCCTCGCCACCCAGGTTGACCTCCTGCGCGTGCTTCAGGAGAGGGAGTTTCGCCGGGTGGGAGGGGAGGTCCTGGTGAGGCTCGAGGCCCGGGTCATCTCGGCCACGAACAAGAACTTAAAGAAACTGGTTCAGGACGGCAAGTTCCGGGAGGACCTCTACTACCGGCTGAACGTGATTCCCATCCACGTCCCGCCCCTTCGGGAGCGGAAAGAGGACATCTCGCTTCTGGCTCTGCATTTTCTGAAGAAATACAGCGTCGAGAATGGGAAACATTTAACTGACTTTTCGCCTGAAGCCATGGAGTTGCTCCTCAAGCACGACTGGCCAGGGAATGTTCGGGAGCTTGAAAATTCCGTAGAAAGGGCTGTGATCGTGGCCTCAGGAAGCCTTGTCCAGGCCGAGAACCTGACCCTTGAGATGGGCTTAGGACCGAGGGGGGGAACTGGAGTATCCCTTTCTTCCGAAGGAGCCTCCCTTGAAGATGTTGAAAAAGTCCACATTTTAAGGGTGCTCAAGGCCAACGACTGGAACGTAAAGAAGAGTTCCGAGATCCTGGGGATTGACCGGACGACCCTCTATAAGAAAATGAGGGAGTACGGAGTAGAAAAGGTCAAAGAAGAGTGATGTAATATGCTACAATTAACTGTTTAAATTATCTACATCTATAACATGATGAATAACAAGATGTTATGAAAATAAGAAAACAATATTTAGTGATCATGTTGCTTTATTCAACCTCCTTTTTATATAAATACCACATGGTAGAATTATACTACATACCATAAGTTTCTATATGTCGTTGAAAAAAAGTGTCTTATAAGAACCTTGTGAAATATTTGACCAAATACGTTTTCTGGCATGAGCCTTGCTTCTTTACTTAGAGTGGAAGCGGAATGGTAAATCTCAAATCGCAAAATTCTAAGGAGGAGGTCAGTAAAATGACGAACAGAGGGAGTGGTCCTGAGTCAGGTGCGACGACGAAGGGTGAGAAACAGTGTATCTGGGCGAAGGCAGGGGTGGTTTCCTACCGGGCCTGTACCCTGGATTTTGACTGCACAGCCTGCGAGTTCTCCCAGAACATGCTGGACGGGACCTACGGCCAGACCGGAGGCGATATGTTTGCCAGTCTGAGAGCCCTTCCCCCGGAGAAGCGGCACTGCCGCTACATGCTCACTGGCGATGTGGCCTATAAGATTTGTCCTCGGAACTACGAGTGCTACCACTGCGAGGTGGACCAGCGGATGCAGGATGTGATCGCGGATCACCCCTTCACCCAGCAGCGTCTGGCCCAGGCCAAGCGGCGGAGAACGGTCAAGGAGTTCCCCATGCCCAGCGACCTCTCCTTCCACCAGGGCCACACTTGGGTGCGGGTGGAGAAGGACGGGACCGTGACCGTGGGCGCGGACAACTTCGTGGAAAAGCTCCTGGGCGAGCTGGAAGACGCGATCCTGCCCGAGGTCGGGAAATATGTCTGGCAGGGTGAGCAGGCCTTCGCGGTCAAGCAGGAGGGTCGGATCGGAAGGATGACCTCTCCTGTGACCGGCAAGGTCGTGGCCATGAACCGGACCGCGGACAAGACTGGCAAGGATCCTTACGGCACGGGCTGGCTCTTCAAGGTGGAACCCTCCAAGCTGGATGAGGACCTCAAGGCCCTGATGAAAGGGGCCAAGGCCCAGGAATGGATGGATGCGGAGCGGGACAAGTTTTTGGACCGTTTCTCGAGCGTCTCGGTAGCCGGCACGCCCACCCTGAACGACGGCGGAACGATCACACCGGGGATCGTGGGTCGGTTCGGGGAAGCGGAGTGGAACTACTTCGTAGATCTGTTCCTGACCGTCAAGAAATAGGAGGTGGAGGAAGCGGAGAACTGGTTTGAGGGGTCTGATGTAAGCGGAGTTCTGGAGAGGGTAAAGCGAGGTACCCTTAGGGGGGCCTCGCTTTGCCTTTTGGATAAGGCCCGCTCTCTCTCCGGACTGACCCTGGAGGAAGCGGCAACCATCCTTCTTTCCCCGGATCCCGAGCCTCTGTTTGAGGTCGCCCGGGAGGTTAAAGAGAAGGTCTACGGGAAACGGTTGGTCCTGTTTGCGCCGCTTTATCTCTCCAACCGCTGCGCGAACAACTGTCTTTACTGCGGGTTCCGGAGAGATAACCTGGGCCTGGCAAGGAAGACTCTTACTCTTGATGAGGTCGCTCGGGAGACCGAGGCGCTTATCAAGCAAGGGCACAAGCGCTTGCTTTTGGTCGCCGGGGAAGGGCAGGGGGGTGACCTGGACTACCTCGAAAAAGCCATCTCCACTGTTTATGCGACCAAGCCAGAGCATGGGGAGATCCGCAGGGTCAATGTCAATGTGGCCCCCCTTCCGCTCGATGGTTTCAGGCGGCTCAAAGAGGCGAAAATCGGGACCTACCAGCTTTTCCAGGAGACCTACCACCATCTCACCTATGAGCGGATGCATCCCTCAGGCCCTAAGAGCGACTACGATTGGAGAATTGCAGGCATGGACCGGGCCATGGCGGCCGGGATCGAGGATGTCGGAATAGGCGCCCTGTTCGGGCTCTACGACTACCGCTATGAGGTTCTCGCCCTTTTGGCTCACGCCAAACATCTTGAGGAGGCTTTCGGGGCTGGGCCGCACACGATCTCTGTTCCGCGGTTTAAGCCGGCACACGGGGCTTGTTTTTCCGAGGCTCCTTATTCGGTCAAGGATGACGACCTGATGCGGATCGTGGCCGTTCTGCGCTTGGCCGTTCCTTACACCGGGATCATCCTCTCTACCCGTGAGCCAGCTCCTCTCCGGGAGAAGCTATTTGAACTGGGCGTTTCCCAGATCTCGGCCGGATCCAGGACGGATGTGGGAGGGTATGTTTTTGAGAAGAAAGGGGAGCGGCAGTTTGAGATCGATGACCGGCGCAGCCTGGAACGGGTGATCTGCGACCTCTGCGAAAAGGACGGCCTGCCCTCCTTCTGCACGGCCTGCTACCGCCGGGGCCGAACCGGAGAGAAGTTCATGGCCCTGGCCAGGCCCGGCGAGATCGGGGATCTGTGTTTGCCCAACGCGATCCTGACCTTAGAAGAGTACCTTTTGGACTATGCCTCGGAGGAGACGAAGGGCAAGGGAGAGCGGGTTATTTCGCGGTATCTGCGTGAAATCGGCTCGCCGGTTCTGCTCGAAGAAACGCAAACACGGCTGGCGCGTTTAACGGATGGCGAGCGAGACCTTTATTTTTAAAAGTTGCCATAATCCCAAATCCAAAGTCTAAAATCCAAAGTTAAAAGCGATGTGGACCAAAGCAACGATCGAGGACCTGCTGTTCGGGACTCCGGACGAACTCCTGTTCCGGGAGGCGGACCGCGTCCGGCAGGAGGTCTGCGGGGACGAGGTGCACCTTCGCGGTATCCTGGAGTTCTCCAACCACTGCTGGAAAAACTGCCTCTATTGCGGCCTCCGCCGGGACAACCGAAGCCTTCAAAGATACCGCATGCTTCCTGAGGAGATTGTGGCTCTTGCCGCGAAGGCCGCCGGGGATGGGATGAGGACCATCGTCCTGCAAAGCGGCGAGGACCCGTGGTATACCAAGGATCGGGTGACCGCAATCATTCGAGGAATTAAGAAAAAGGCCGGTTGCGCCCTCACCCTGTCCCTCGGGGAACGGAGAGAGAGGGAATTGCGGGAGTGGAAGGAGGCCGGCGCGGACCGCTACCTTTTAAAGCACGAGACCGCCAATCCTAAGCTCTTCGGCAGTCTCTGCCCGGGGACCACCTTGGAGAAACGCCTGGGATGCCTGCGCTTACTGAAGTCGTTGGGTTATCAGGTGGGCTCGGGCATCCTGGCCGGCCTTCCCGGACAGAAGCCTGAGGATTTCGTGGACGATCTTATGCTGCTTGCATTTCTCGATGTGGATATGGTCGGGATCGGACCCTTCATCCCGCATCCCGAGACCCCCTTGGGCCACGATCCCGTTGGCGATTCCCGGAATGTTCTCAGGTTGATCGCGGTAGCCAGGATTATCCTCCGCGAGGTCCACATCCCTGCGACCACGGCCCTGGGAACCGTGGAGAGGGAAGGAAGAGAAAAGGGACTCAGGGTAGGGGCCAACGTGGTCATGGCGAACCTGACTCCTTTGAGATTCCGCAAACGATATGCGATTTACCCCAGCCGTATCTGCGCACAGGAGAGCGCGGAATGGTGTCCGGAATGCTTGAAACAGCGTATAACAAACCTGGGCCGAAAGGTCAGCCGGGATTACGGCCACAGCCTGAAAGGAGAACGCCATGCTGCCTAAGAGCGAACGTCCGCACGTCGTCATTTTGGGTCGGAGGAATGCGGGAAAATCCAGCCTCCTGAACGCCCTTTGCGGGCAGAACGCGGCCCTGGTTTCCGAGATTCCAGGAACCACCACGGACCCGGTTTACAAGACATCCGAACTGTTCGGAGTGGGTCCCGTGGTGTTCGTAGATACCGGAGGTCTGGATGACGGAGGGGCCTTGGGTCGCCTGAGGGCCCAGAAGGCTAGGGCGATGATCGGCAAGGCTGATTTTGCCCTTTTGACCGTTGATCCGTTTTTAGGATATGGTGATGAGGAAAGAGAGATCGAGCGTCACCTAATGGAAAGCGAAGTTCCCTTTCTCCGGGTAGCTACTAAAACCGACCTGGATGGGGATGCCCTGGACGTTCCAGACGGTCTCCGGGTGAGCAGCGTAACCGGGGCTGGGATTAAGGAATTAACCCTCGAGCTCGCCTCCCGCTTGAATAGAGATAGCGAGAGATGGATTGTGAAAGACTTGATAAAACCTGGAAACCTTGTGGCCCTGGTGCTTACCTTTGACAAGGCTGCGCCCACCAGCAGGCTCAAAGCCCTTCAATCCCAGGTCTTGAGGGAGATTGTCGATGTCGGTGCCCTCGGCGTGGTCGTTGGGCCCGAGGAACTGCCCAGCCTGCCGAAGCGTTTTGTTAAATGGCCGGATTTGGTCGTCTGCGACTCACAAGTTCTCAAGGAAACTCTCGCCGCCATTCCGGAGGAGACGCCCTTGACGACCTTCTCCATTCTCTTAGGGAGATACAAGGGAGAGCTCGAGTATTTCCTCTCCGGCGTCGAGGAAATCAGGAAACTGAAGCCGGAGGACCGGGTGCTCCTTGCCGAGGCTTGCAGCCATCAGGCCGCAGAGGAGGAGATCGCGAGGACGATCATCCCTAAGAAACTCAACCAAGCCATAAGCGGAGGGTTGAACTACCTCTGGGTCCAGGGCGGCGACTTTCCGGATGACCTCACAAAGATTTCTCTGATCGTTCACTGCGGAGGGTGCATGATCACTCGGCAGGAGATGGCCAGCCGAATAGCCCAAGCCAAACGGGCCGGAGTTCCGATGGTCAATTTCGGGGTGCTCCTGGCTCATCTGGCCGGGGCCTTGGAGAGGACCACCTCTTTGTTGAGGTAAAGGACGAGACATGACCAGCGAAGATATGGGATTTTGGCTGGGGCGGGAGCCCTGCTGGGTGATGACGGACTGCTCGTCCATCATTCACAAAAAATGCCCCGCCTACCTGGATCGCTCCCAACCCTGCTGGGAGCACCGCCGGACGGCATCCGATAAGGTCTTCCCAGGATTCCGCGATTGCCAGGGCTGCAAGGTCTTCCGCCGCTACGGCCCGGAATGGAAATTAGATCAGGCCTGGTGAGGTCTCGCCTTGCATGAGATGGGTATCGCCCAGGAGGTCCTGCGGCAGGCCCTGACCGCTGCCGAGGCCAACAGGATCTCCCACATCGCAAGGCTGCAATTGAAGCTCGGAGCTTTTTCCGGGGTGGTGGAGGATGCCCTGCGCTTCTCCTTCGAGGTCGCCAGCCGGGATACCAAGGCCGAAGGCGCCGTCCTGGAGGTGGAAAACGTTCCCCTGACGATTCGCTGCGCGGACTGCGGGAAGGAGTCCGCGATCCAGCCCCTTCTCTTTCAATGCCCCTCCTGCAACAGCCGTCGTGTGGACATCCTCACCGGCCAGGAACTCAGCTTGGACTCCATCGAAGGGGAATAAGCCGGACTTCCTTCCCTTCGCTAAGAGTTCCGGATTGGGCCGCCTTATTGAGCGAAATGACCCACCACATTATATAGGGGTGGATGTCCGAAAATGGGGTGGAGAGGGCGTGAAGTAGTCGTGAGGTAGTCGTGAAGTAGTCGGAAACCCCCTTGAGATTTCGGAGCTTTTTCGGCCCTCCCCATTTCTAAAAGGTTTTGGTTAAACAGACGTAACCGAGCGTTGTTGGCCCTACTTAGGAGACAAAATCCAGGTGACCACAATATATTGTGTGAGTAACCATAAGTTTATGCCTAATCTTCTCCATTTAAAACCCGGAAGAGCTTGGACTGGAGGGCTTAGGAAGTAACCAACTCCTCGTTCTTTACCCTAAGAATGAAAGCAAAGAGAATATGGAAGTCAAGGTAGTGCAGAATGTCATGGCGGTCAATGACCTCTTCGCCCAAGAGTTAAGGGAATCTTTTGACCAGAACAAAAATTATGTCGTCAACTTGCTTTCCTCCCCAGGGTCCGGGAAGACGAGCCTCTTAGAGGAAACGATCAAGCGCCTCAAGAAGGACATCCGCATGGCCGTTATCGAGGGAGACATCGTCGGGGACCAGGATGCCAGGCGCATCGCGGCTTTGGATATTCCTGCCGTGCAGATCAACACCGGAGGCACCTGCCACCTGGATGCCCGGATGGTTAAAAGTGCCCTCCCCGAGTTGGCCCTCGCTCAAGTTGACTTGCTGTTTATAGAAAACGTCGGTAACCTCATTTGTCCGGCTTCCTTTAAACTGGGAGAGGATCTTCGCGTCGTCATCCTTTCCACTCCAGAGGGCAATGACAAGGTGAAGAAATATCCCCTCGCTTTCAGGGAATCCCAGGTCGTGGTCATCAACAAAACGGACCTCCTCGGGGCCGTGGACTTTAACATCGAGCAGGCGCGCTCGGAGGTGGGGGATATCAATCCCCGAAGCGAGGTCTTTACGGTCTCCTGTCGAACCGGCGTGGGCCTGGATGCTTGGGTCGATTTCCTGAAACGAAAGGTGCGCGGCTCGGGCGGATGAGTGGGACGAATGATGAGAAGGTCCGGGTTCGCCTGACGGTCAAGGGCCGGGTGCAGGGGGTGGGCTTCAGGCCCACGACCTACAACTTTGCCCAGTCGCTTCAGTTGAGCGGCTGGGTTTCGAATTCCCCGGAGGGCGCCCTGATCGAAGTCGAGGGCTCCCGACAGACCGTAGGAACCTTCATCAAAGACCTTCCCCATAAGCTTCCCCCTCAGGCAAGGCTCCATTCCATCGAGCGTCGTGAGCTCGTGCCGGTGGGCTACGAGGGATTCGAGATCCGCTCCAGCCAGGAGGAAGGGGAGACCCAAGCCCTCATCCCTCCGGACCTGGCTACCTGCGAAGATTGTCTCCGGGAGTTGCAGGACGTAAGCGATAGACGGCACGGCTATCCTTTCATCAATTGCACAAACTGCGGCCCAAGGTTCACGATCATCCAGGAAGTTCCTTATGACAGACCCCGGACGACGATGGCCCCTTTCAAGATGTGTCCGGAGTGCCAGAGGGAATACGAAGATCCGCGGGACCGACGATTCCATGCTCAGCCCGACGCCTGTCCGATCTGCGGCCCCAAAATTTGGCTCGAGGACCGCCACGAAAGGATAGAGACCAACGACCCAATCGCCCGGGCCAGAAAGGTTCTCGCCGAGGGTAAGATCCTTGCTCTCAAGAGCCTGGGGGGATTCCACCTTGTCTGCAATGCGTATGATGTCAAAGCCGTCCGGGAATTGCGCCGACGAAAGCAGAGGCCAGACAAACCTTTTGCGGTCATGATGCGCTCCCTGGTTGACGTGACCAAGCTCTGCTCGATTTCGGAGGATGAGAAGCTGCTACTGACCTCCGTATCACGCCCCATCGTCCTGATGACCAAAAGGGAAATGGGCACAGAGACGCTGGAAACCATCGCGCCGAGAATCCCGAGCCTGGGCGTGATGCTTCCCTACACCCCACTGCATCATCTCCTATTCGAGGGGCCGGAGCGATTCCATGCCCTGGTGATGACTTCTGGGAACCGACAGGACGAGCCGATTTGCCGGACGAACAAGGAGGCCAAGGAAGTCCTTGCTGAGATCGCAGACCTTTTCCTGTTCAATGACCGGGAGATTCACAGCCGCTGCGATGACTCCATTGCCCGGGTCTTCGAAGGGACCATTCAAATATTACGCCGGGCGAGGGGATATGTTCCTAATCCCGTGCCCCTGGCCCTCAGCGGGCCTTGCGTTCTGGCCACAGGGCCCGAACTGAAAAATACCTTCTGCCTGACCCGGAGGGATGAGGCTTACCTCTCACAGTATATCGGGGACCTTAACGATCAGGGGACCCTGGAGTTTTACCAAGAAGCGTTGGAAAGGATGAAACGGGTCCTGGACGTTGAACCCAAGGTCTTGGCCTATGACCTGCATCCCGATTATTTGGCAACACGGTATGCCCAAGGTTTTCCGGAACTTCTGAAGATAGGGGTTCAGCATCACCATGCCCATATCGCCAGCGTAATGGCTGAGCATCACCTGGAGGGCCCGGTCATCGGGGTCTCCTTTGATGGCACAGGTTACGGAACGGACGGTCAAATATGGGGAGGGGAGTTTTTGCTCGCAGAAGAAGGTCGCTTCGAAAGGCTGGGTCATTTAGCCTACCTCCCCATGCCCGGAGGAGAGGCGGCCATCCTTGAACCCTGGAGAATGGCTGTAGCCTATATGCAGTTAACAGGCTTCCCCGTGGAGGAGTGTCGGAATCTGCTGCCGGGAATCGAGGAGGAATCCTTGAAGGTAGTCTTCAGACTGGCGGAAACCCGCTTCAACTCGCCCCTCACCTCAAGCGCAGGGAGGCTGTTCGACGCGGCAGCCGCCCTCTTAGGGTTTCAAGGCCAGGTCACCTATGAGGGGCAGGCGGCCTGCGAGTTGGAGGCTCTGGTCGAGTCAGCGGATGGTGGGGACCATTATCCTTTCGCCCGGGTCGGAGAAAAACCATTTGAGCTGGATCTTAGGAGCATGTTCCGGGAAATGGTGGATGACCTGAGGAGGGGAGAGGGCAAAGGAACCGTCGCAGGGAAGTTTCATGCCACGCTTACACGAGCTATCGTAGATGCCTGTGCTGGTCTTTCACGGGCCTTAGACCTCAAGACGGTGGCCCTTTCGGGAGGGGTCTTTCAGAACCGGATTCTCCTGGAAACTGTTCGACAAAAATTGCTCGATATGGGCCTAAATCCTCTTTCAAACCAAGCGGTTCCTGTAAACGATGGAGGGATCTCACTGGGGCAGGCCTGGGTGGCGCTGAAATGGTGGGAGGAAAGTAAAAGAGGATAGTTGAGGAGAAATATCCTTCTCCCGCAACTATTTTATTTGGCTAGTCGCCATATCGAGCGGGCAATCCCTGAATGAGAGTCACATTAACCTAAGGGGTCGTCTCTCCAAGAGAAATAGGCCAACTTTGGGCATTTTCGCCTAAGATAAGCCCCCTTCCGGGACTTACGGCAATTTTCGCATAGGAAATATTATTTCTGGGATGGTCCCTCTGTGAGCCCCCACAACCTGCATTTTGGGGGACCACCAAACACCCACTAAACACCCACCCAACACCCACCCTACCCACTTCAGGATCTGGGATGAGGTCACAAGATCCAGAAAGGGATCGGGAAAAAGGTCAAATAGTCTTCGCATCATGTTTCAAAATAGATGGTTAAGTTCTTTTTATCAGCTCTATTTTTCCAATCATTAAAGTAGTAAAGCCCCAATTTTTTGAATGAAATGAGTCCTCTGCCTTGACAAAGGGGGGATTCTGCGGTATACTATTTAAGCTAAAGTCGTCAGGGGGAAAGGAGGTGGAGTAGAAACCCCTAATCTTGAGGTCTTTTCGGGCAGAACTTTTTAAAGGGAAGAAAAGGAGATAGGGACGATGAGACGTTGGATAGGGTTGGTTTTGGCTTTGGGGCTGCTCTGGGCTACCGGGGCGTGGGCCGGGATGATCGGTCCGCGGCTGCAGGGGATTCTCAGCAAGGCGGGGCCGGATCAGAAGATCCCTGTGAATATCGCGTTAAAGCAGCAGGCGGACAACGCGGCCTTGGAGAAAGCCTGCGCGAGGAT
>Ga0315296_10000595_pt1 | contig 33019 bp, 29 predicted proteins | sample YL17G14_18_MG_FD_203921 | JGI IMG/M metagenome (GOLD analysis project Ga0315296, IMG submission 203921) | Sediment microbial communities from Yellowstone Lake, YNP, Wyoming, USA - YL17G14_18 | ecosystem: Environmental > Aquatic > Freshwater > Lake > Sediment | place: USA: Wyoming | collected... | reverse complement strand
CGACGGCCTCCAGACCCTTCGTGAAGCGGCCGGCGTGGGAGCGCTCCGCCTTGGCCAGAGTCTCGAACCACTCGGCCAGCTCCTCGAAGCCCTCGTCGCGGGCCGTCCTGGCGAAGCCGGGGTACATCTGGGTGTACTCGTAGGTCTCGCCCTCGATGCCGGAGCGCAGGTTATTCTCCGTCGTACCGATGGGCACGTCGGTCACAGGGTCGCCGACCTCCTTCAGGAAGTCGAGGTGCCCGAAGGCGTGCCCCGTCTCGGCCTCCGCCGTGTCCCTGAAGAGACCGCCGATGTCAGCATACCCCTCGATGTCGGCCAGGCGGGCGAAATAGAGGTAGCGGCGGTTGGCCTGCGCCTCACCCGCAAAAGCCGCCTTCAGGTTCTCCAGACTCTTCGTCGCTTTCAGGCTCTTGGCCATGGTAGGTCCCTCCTTCTGCTCCTGAGTCCGCTATGTCCGGCCAGACCCCCGGCACTCTGGGCAGAGCCCGTAGAAGTCCAGACGATGGCCGAGCAGCTCATAACCCGTCTTCTCGGCCACCTCAGTGGCCTCTCGCATCAGGGCTGGGAGCTCCAGGTCCTGGATGCGTCCACAGCCCCGACAGAAGAGGTGAGGATGGGGCTCGACCCGCCTGCCATCGTAGCGATTGCCAGCCCCGCTGAACTCCATCTCCAGCACCTGCGCCATCCCCTTGAGGGTCTCCACGGTCTTGTAGACGGTGGTTCGACTCATCATGGGGTATTGGCGCCGCACCTTGTCATAGATCTGCTCGACGCTGGGATGGTCAGGGCTATCGGCCAGGACGCGGAGGACGGCGAGGCGCTGAGGGGTAAGGCGGTGCCCGTTCGCCCTCAGCGCTGTCACCAGCTCTTCCGCTCGACCCTCAATGCGTGGCATGTTATGGCAACCAGGTACTTCTTACGAACGATTCTCTGCCAGTATAAGTTCTCTGAGAGCGCCTGTCAAGACTCACCCCGGGCACCCACGAGCCAGACGTTTCCTTCTTCCCTAAACGTGGTCTACACTGTCGACGCGCTCCGCGCCGGCACCGCGGCCCGGCTTGCCGGCAGAGGCGACCGCTCGGAAGGAGCATCTCGATCCCGTGCGCGAAACACCTGTCGTGACCTGCTTCCTCCTCCGCACCGGCCCACACGGCCATGACGAGGTGCTCATCCTCCGCCGAAGTGGGCGTGTCCGCACCTATCGGGGCCGCTGGGCGGGCGTCAGCGGCTATCTGGAAAGCACGCCTCTGACGGCAGAAGAACAGGCCCGGCGCGAGGTTCAGGAGGAGACGGGGCTCTCGTCCGCTGACATTGAACTCGTGCGGGCTGGCGATCCCCTCACCTTCGAAGACCCGGAACTGGGCACACGCTGGACGGTGTACCCGTTCCTCTTCCGGGTACGGCCGGGAGCGGCCATCGCCATCGACTGGGAGCACACTGAGGCGCGGTGGGTGAGGCCGGGCGCTCTAGGGCGCTACCGCACCGTCCCCCGCCTGAGGGAGGCCCTGGCGCGCGTGTATCCCGCCAGTCGGGACGACGCGGCGTGAAGGGTGGGGGATGCCCTTATTCTGGGGGGTCAGCCGGCGATGGCTGCGCCGCCTCCCCAATGATCGGTGCATCCGCTATGCGTACGCCCACGGCAGCGGGCTCTTCGCTGGTGGCGGGCACCGCCACCTGGCGCATCGTGCCGATCGCCTCCTTGTCGTCGATTAGGAGTACGGCGGCGGCAACGCCGAGGACGGCCAGTGCTATGGCAGGTACGAAGGCGTCGTGGAAAGCCAGCACGGCTCCACCCCGCGTGGCTGGACTGCCAAGAACGGCTCCATAGTGGAGAAGGCGATTGCTCAGCGCCGTCGCCAGGATGGCTACGCCAAAGCTCGCAGCGACCTGCTGGCCGGCGTTGAAAATGGCGCTCGCCCGGCCGGTGTCTTCGGAGCGTATGGTGGCGAAGACCGCCACCTGGAGCGGGATCATCGTGAAAGCGAACGACCAGCCGCGAAAGAGCATGATGAGCCGGATCCACCACTGGCTCGTGTTCAGGTCGATTGAAAGGAAGGCGATCGTAGCCAGGGTGGCGCCGGTCAGGCCGAGCGTCATCATGCGACGCGGCCCAATGTGGCGGTAGAGCCGCCCGGCGGGCTGCGCCATCATGGCCACGCCGATGGCCTGCGGGAAGGTGGTGAGGCCCGACTGTAGCGGGCTGAGCCCCATCTCCGCCTGGAGAAGGAGCGGCAGCAGGAACAGCGCACCCGCGAAGCCGCCAAAGCTCACGTACGAGACGGTATTCGCTGCCCTGAACAGCTTGTTGCGGAACAGGCGGAGGTCGACCATGGGCTGCTCAGTCCGCAGTTCGACGGCGGCAAAGACACTGAGGATAGCGACGCCGACCAGACCGACCAGGAGCACTCGGGTGTCGCCCAGCCCGCGCGTGCCCGCCTCGGCCAGGGCGTACATGAGGGTGGCGAGGCCAGCGGAAGCGAGCACGAAACCTGGCATGTCGAGGCGACCGGGGTTCTTCTGTCTCTCCTCGCGCAGCAGGAGCCCCGCCACCAAGAGAGCCACGATGCCGATGGGGATGTTGATCGCGAAGATCCAGTGCCAGGACTGGTACTCCACCAGGTAGCCGCCCAGCACCGGGCCGCTGGCCGGTGCCACCACCATGGGTATGGCAAGCACCGCCCCGGCTTGCGCCCGCTCCGAGGGGGGGAATGCCCTGAAGAGCATGGCCATACCCACGGGCGTGAGCATGCCGCCACCCACGCCCTGGAACACCCGAAAGGCGATCAAGCTGTGGATACTCCAGGCAGAGACACAGAGCGCCGAGCCCAGTGTGAACGTAATGAGGGCGAACATGAAGATGCGCTTCGTGCCGAACCGGTCGCCGGCCCACCCGCTGACGGGGATGAAGACAGCCAGGCTCAGTAGATAAGCGGTCACCACCCATTCGATGGTAGTCGGAGAAGCACTGAATTCCTTGGCGAAGGTGGGGAGCGCGACGTTCACTATCGTCTGGTCGAGCAGGGCCATGAAGAGCCCGAAGAGAAACACAATGGCCACACGCCACTTGTATTCCAGCCGGCCGATCACGCGGGGTCTCCTTTCCTGTGAAGGCAACGGCTATCACTTGACGAGGGCGACGGGCCGACCATGCCCCGGCTGAGCATGGCGCCGGTGCGGATGGCAAGCCGACGCACATACTTGCGATCCATGGCGAAGGCAATCTGGGCCACGAAACCGAATAGAAAGCCCAGCCCGGCGACGGCCTGCGCGACCGCCTCGAGGTCGACATCGTCGCGAAGGTGGCCGGCCTCTTGATGTCGCCGTAATCTGTCCCTGATGAAGCCAACGCGCTGGCTGTTGATACCGTCGGTAATGCTACGCCCTAGTTCGGGGTCGACTATTGCCTGCGAGACGGCGACGCGCATCAGGTCCCGGTGCTGCCACAGTGCCGTGAGGTGGAACAAGATGATCTGGTTGATCTCCTCCTCAACCGTGCCGCACTCGGGCAGCCCTGACCTGATGGCCTCCACGGCCTTTGCGACCCGTCCTTCCATGATTGCCAGGAGAAGCCCCCGCTTGCCGCCGAAGTAGCGGTGGATCAGCCCTTCCGAGCAGCCCGCTCTCTCCGCCACCTTGCGGGTCGTGGCGGCATCGTAGCCGTGCTCGGCGAAAACGGTGGTCGCCGCCTCGATGAGCGCCCGCTGGCGTTGGTCCTTGGCATGCTTGCCCCGCGGAAGGGGAGCCATTTCAGCCGCGCTGGAGATAGCCATGGGCCGCCTCCCAAGTGCGTGTTTTCCTATTTTAGGCCGCGCCGCGCTTGTTTTCAAGTGCGTACGCACTTAGTATCTCCGCAGATTGTGCCGCCGGCGCTTCACCCCTTCCTGCATGAGTGGCGCAGCGGCCCAGGGCGGCCACCACTAGACATCTCGAAGGCCAGGCCTCGGCCTGGCATGAGCCAGCCTAAAGGCCGGCCTTCGGGGGAGAGTAGGCGGGGGTCTTCAGACCCTCGCGAACTCCCAGCTCTGAAGGCCAGGCCTCGGCCTGGCATGAGCCAGCCTAAAGGCCGGCCTTCGGGGGAGAGTAGGCGGGGGTCTTCAGACCCTCGCGAACTCCCGGCTCCCAAGGCCAGGCCTCGGCCTGGCATGAGCCAGTTGAGCGCTGCCCTGGGGCTGCGGCGGCTGCTCAGCGGCGCTTTTCGAAGCGGCCAACCGCAGTATTGCTTGACACCCCTCTTGACAAGTCTCCGATGTAGGAGTAGTTTGCGACCGCACACACAAAGGGACCGCCGGTGACATCACCGACGGCCCCAGGTGCCGAGCCCTGACGCGGCCAGGGTCGGCCCACCTGCCTTAGCACGGTAGGCCCCGACTGCGGAAGGGTCGGGGCGTATCTATTTGGTGACCCCGCCAGGGTCTGCCTGTAATAACTCCGCCTGTGCTCCACCGGGTGGCGGGTGGAGACCAGGACAGCGGAATCCCCGCCCGATCAGCAGGCAGTGAGGAGGACTCCGATGAAGGCACATGTCTCAAGCAGAGCGCTCGTGGCAGCAGTGCTGCTCGCGCTCGCGGGGGTCTTTTCGACCACGAGCACCGCCGAGGCCGATACGGTGACCGTGGTTGATTGGGGAGGCAGTTATCAGGACGCTTTTACGTCGCTGGCCCTGGACGCTCAGGCCCGTCCGGTAATCGCCTTCCACACGGACCTCGGCGGCGTCGCTGGCCAACTGCGGGTCGTCCACTGCGGGAATCCGAGCTGCACCGTCGGCAACACAACCAGTGTCGCGGACGTGGGCGGCGAGTACGCATCGCTAGCCCTGGACGCCGGCGGCAACCCGGTGGTCAGCTACTACGAGCCCGTCAACGGCGACCTAAAGGTGCTGCACTGCAACGACCCCAACTGCTCAGGCGGCGGCGAGAGCATCACCTCCCCCGACACGGGGAGCGGAATGTTCGACGTTGGCCAGTACACTTCCCTGGCCCTGGCAGGGGGCAACCCCGTGGTCAGCTACTACGACGTCACGAATGGGAACCTGAAGGTCCTGATCTGCGACGACCCCAACTGCGCGCCGGGCGGCGACAGCATCTGGGCCTGGGACCAGGGCGGCGATGTGGGCCGGTACACCTCGCTCGCGCTGGGGAATGACGGCTGCCCGGTGGTCAGCTACTATGACGCCACGAACGGGAACCTGAAGGTCCTAGTGTCCCTGTGGACGGGCACCGTCTGCTTCCCAGCGGCCACTTCCCCCGACACGATCGGCGATGTCGGCTGGTGGACCTCGCTGGCCCTGGACACCAGCGGCAGGCCTGTAATCGCCTATCATGGCGATACCTTTCACGACCTCCGCCTGCTACGCTGCGGCAACGCCTACTGCACCTCTGGGAACACCAGGGTCATCGTCGACACCTCAGAGGATGTCGGGTACTACAACTCGCTGGTCTTGGACAGTCATGGCTGGCCCGTGGTCAGCTACCACGACGCGACCAGCGGGGCTCTGAGGCTGCTGCGCTGCGGCAACGTTACGTGTAGCACCGCCGGCAGAACCGTGGCCGAGCCCGACCCCGACAAGGGCGCCAGCGTGGGCGGTTTCACCTCCCTGGCTCTGGATGGTGCGGAGAACCCCGTGGTCAGCTACATCGACATGACTAACAACTGGGTGAAGGTGCTGCACTGCAGCAGCGCCACCTGCAACAGTATCGCCGCCCCAGACCCGGTCCACATGGGCGAGGGGGCGCTTGCCCTCGACGCCAGCGGCTACCCGGTGGTTGCCTATCAGCAGTGGCCCGTGGGGCCCGGTGAGAACGGCGGGGTGAACGTGCTCCACTGCCGGGACCCCAACTGTACGTGGGCCGACTATTGGATCAATGAGGCCACCATTGGAGCCTGCCTAGACTGTGGCCCCAGGATGGTTCTCGACCCAAGCGGCAACCCCGTGATCGCGTATTTCGAGTGGAGCACCGAGAACATGCACGTGCTCCACTGCCTCGATCCGTACTGCGCCGATCACGACTCGAGCAACACCATCCCCGACCCAGGAGACGAGCGGTACGCTGGCGATGTAGCGGTGGACGCTAGCGGCAACCCCGTCATTAGTTACCAGTACAGTTTGGACGCCCTCAGGGTCATGCACTGCAACGACCCCAACTGCGCCGGCGGCGACGAGAGCATCGCCACCGTAGACAGCGGCGGGTATGTCGGCCAGTGCTCGTCGCTGGAGTTGGACAGCGCGGGCCGGCCGGTGGTCAGTTACTACGGCCTACACAACGGTGACCTGAAAGTGGCGCGCTGCGGCAACGCCAACTGCACGGCGGGCAACAGCGTCGTTACCGCCGACTCAGGGGGGTATGACGATGTCGGCCAGTGCTCGTCGCTGGCCCTGGACGCCAGCGGCAGACCGGTGATCAGCTACCCCAACAATACGACGGGCGACCTGAAGGTTCTCCACTGCGGCAACGTCTATTGCAGCGCGGGCAACGTCATCACCTCCCTCGACACAGAGGGGGAAGGCCACTGGGGCCTGTACACGTCGCTGGCCCTGGACGGCAGCGGCAACCCGGTGGTGGCCTACAGCGAGTTTGTCTTCGGAGAGGCCCAATACTTGGGGTTGCTGCACTGCGGCAACGAATTCTGCACGTCGGGCAACGTCATCAGTTACCCCGAGCTCCGCACCGCGAGCACGGGCGGCCCTAGCCTCGCGTTGGACAGTAACGGCAACCCGGTGGTGGCTTACGGCTCTGATTACATGACCCACGTGCTCCACTGTGGCGACCCCTACTGCGGGGCTGGGCCTGGGGCCGGCTGCCTCGACCGGCTGGGCGACACCACCTGCGACGACCCACTGAACGACTCGGATGACGACGGCTGCACGACCTCGGAGGAGCAGGCCGGCGCCGCCGCGCCTAAGCCCGGCTCCACAGGCGCCTACAACCCACTCGCCTGGTACGACTTCTATGACGTGCCCGTGCCCGCCAAGGCCGACGCGATGGGCGCCAACGGCATGAGGAACAGGGCCGTGAACCTGCAGGACGTGGTCGCGGTCCTGAAGTACGTGGGGACGTCCGTCAACGGCGCCCCCAACAGCAACGGTGTGGACTACGACACGATCAAGGGCGTGGACCTGAACGGCGACAGTACCAACGACATCCCGTCGCCGCACCAGATAAAGGAGGGCGAGAAGTACGACCGCTCGCCGGGCCCGCTGCCCAACCCGCCCTATGACGCCGGCCCGCCTGATGGCACCGTCAACCTGCAGGACGTGGTGGTGGTGCTGAAGCAGGTGGGGCTGGCCTGCACCGGCGTGCCGTAGGACGTCGACGGCGTACGCGGGAACGACGAGGGGCGGTCGCGAAGGCCGCCCCTGGTCTTCATGCTGGCTGCAGGCCTGCGGGAATGCACACTATGGGGGAATCGTGCGTGGTGACGCTCGCACTATGAGCCGATGATGCGCGGCGCGAGGCAGCGTGCCCCGACCCGCAGTCCCTGCGAAAGAGGGACCCCCGCAACCCGCCGGGTAACTCGGAATCGAGCCCCTTGACATGCGTGGTAAGCTTGCGGGGACCGTGGGGGCTGGGGGGCGGTATTCGAGAGCTATACAGTATCAGCGATCATTTGGTGGCGGGAAGGTTCCACTTCCCAGGGGTCCGGGGCACAGTGTACGCGACCGTGCGGCCGTTTCTGCTCCGCCGTTTGTGCGGTGTGGAGTCGGCCGAGCCCAGCCGCAAGGGTGGCACGAGGGCTCGAGACGAGCCGCACCAAGAGGGGGGTGATACGCGTCGCCCATAGCTTAGGCTCCGGGAATCGGAACAGGGTCGAGGGTATCAGCCCAAGGGAGAGGTGATATGGCGCCAATTCGTGTCGGGCGATGGGCGTGGCTACTAGTTCTGGCCCTGCTGGCCGCCCTGCTGGCGATGTCCGCCTGCGGCGGAGGGGGAGGAGGTGAGGGGGAGGGGACACCGCAGGCGACGAAGGCCGCCGGGGAGACCCCCTCCGCTGAAAAGGTCCCAGGGGTCACCGATACAGAGATCCTCCTTGGATCTCACCTGCCCCTGAGCGGGCTGGCCGCCGCCTGGGGAGTCGACCTGAAGGCGGGCATGGAGGCCTACTTCAAGTACGTCAACGACCAGGGGGGCGTGAACGGTCGCAAGATCAAGCTTCTAGTCGAAGACTCCCAGTTCACCGGGCCCGCGGCCACCGAGGTGGTGCGAAAGCTGGTGGAGCAGGACAAGGTCTTCGCCATCATGGGAGGCCTGGGCTCGGCGGCGCACGCTGCTGTCTGGAAGTACCTGGAAGAGAAGGGCGTCCCGGACATGTTCATTCTCGCCGGCGACACGAAGTGGACCGACCCGGTGGTGAAAACCCGCTTTGCTTTCCTGGTGGAGTACCAGACCGAGGGCAAGATCCTGGGCAAGTACATAGCGGACAACTTCCCTGGGAAGAAGCTGGGGATCATTGCCCAGAACGATGAGTTCGGTAAGGGAGGCGAGCAGGGCCTTCGCGAGGGTGTCAAGGACGCCAACATGGACATCGTGGTTGAGTACTACGAGGAGACGCAGAGCGATCTCATTGCTCAGGTGCAGCGGCTGAAGAACGAGAACGTGGACGTTATCGCCGCCTACACTATGCCCATTCAGGCGGCGAGCGTGATCAAGGGTGCGCGTGAGACGCTTGGCTGGGACGTGCCCATCGTGATCACCGGCCTTGACGCCGTCGAAATCATAGCCCAGCTCGCCGGCCTGAACAACATCGAGGGCACCGTCAGCGTGGTCTTTGCCCATCAGGCTTACGAGAAAGAATATCCGGGCATCGCCAGGCACCACGAGATGATGGCCAAGTATGCGCCGGGAGTGATGCCCACCAACCTTACCCTGGTGGGCGCTACGGTTGCCGAGGCCATGACGCAGATCCTAGAGAAGGCCGGTCCGGACCTTACCCGCGAGAAGTTCCTCGATACGGCCGAATCTCTCTGCCGCTGGGTGTGCTCTGTCTGCATGGTGCCGGTGACCTTGAGTCCCACCGACCACCGCACCATCGAGGTGGAGGTCTACGCGCGGGCTACGGTGGACCGCTCCACCGACCCGCCGACCTTCACGTGGCAGCCGTTCGGCGAGCCCTACGGCTTCGAGAGCACGAAGGAGTGCCCTGAGGAGGAGTAGCTGGCAGCGGGCCGGGGACTTGGCGATGGTTCGCTCCGCAGGGGCCGTGCCATGGGAACGAGCTTAAGTCGGTGGGCATGGGTACCAGCCATCGGGCTGATCATCACCCTTGCGATCGTCGTCCACCCCACTGGAGGGGTCGGACCAGCCGGCGCTCAGCAGAGCACCGCCACGCCTACGCCAGCACCCGCGATCGCACCCGACGCTGTCGCTGACTACATTGCAGCAATAGAGGGCCCACGCCATGGTCTGGGCACGGAGGCTGAGAAGACCAAACTGGGTGATGTCGCCACCTACATCCACAACCAGCTTGCAGGCTTTGGGCTGACCACAGTCCAAGATGACCCCGTGACCTGGAGGGGCGAAACCTTCCCGAACGTCATCGGTACCCTGCGGGGGACGGGATGTCCCGATGTGTCCTTCATCATCGGTGCCCACTACGACACGGTGAACTTTTCGCCCGGCGCTGACGACAACGCTAGCGGCGTCGCTGCCATGCTCGAGATAGCCCGTGTCCTTAGCAACGAGTCTTTCCAGCCGTCCATAGAGTTCGTCGGCTTCTCCTTCGAGGAGGACGGGTTGGTAGGGAGTCGCCAGATGGCGGCCCAGGCCAGGGCTTCAGGCAAGGAAATCGCTGGTGTTCTCGTGTTCGACATGATCGGCTACACGTGTGACGAGCCGGGATGCCAGACCTACCCGCCTGGTCTTTCCGGCCCCGATATCGGCGACTTCATCGCGGTCGTCGGCAATACCGCCTCTGCGCCGCTCCTACAGATATTCACAGAAGCGTCAGCCTCCGCCGTGCCCGCTCTGCCAGTATCGCCGCTGGAGGTGCCGGGAAAGGGGGAGACATTCCCCCATTCCAGGCGGAGCGACCATGCCCCTTTCTGGGATCAGGGCTACCGGTCTCTAATGATCACGGACACTGCCAACTTCCGGAATCCCAACTACCACCAGGCTACGGACACTCTGGGCACGGTCAACGTGGATTTCACCGCCGACGTGGCGAACGCAGCTCTGGCCGCCGTGATCGAGAGCGTGATCCCCGACTATGACGCTGACGGCATGGTGAACGCCTGCGATCCCGATGATGACAACGACGGCTGCGCCGACGGTGAGGAGGTAGCCGCCGCTCCGGCGCCCAAGCCCGGCTCCACAGGCGCCTACGACCCTCTGGCCTGGTACGACTTCTACGACGTGCCCGTGCCCGCCAACAACGACCCCACACCCAACGGCACGCGGAACAGGGCCGTGAACTTGCAGGACGCGGTGGGGGTGCTGAACTACGTGGGGAGCAGCGACAACGGCCCTTCGAACGGCAGGGTGGACTACGACAGCGACAAGGACGGGGACACAATAGATGACGGCCGCGACTATGACCGCTCGCCGGGCCCGCTGCCCAACCCGCCCTATGACGCCGGCCCGCCCGATGGCACCGTCAACCTGCAGGACGTGGTGATGGTGCTGAAGCAGGTGGGGCTGGCGTGCACCGGCGTGCCGTAGGAGAGGGCGCATCGCCAACACCCGAAGGCCAGGCTCCCGCCTGCCGGCGGGCAGGTAAGCCTGGCCTTCGGCGCTTCGTAGCCATACGCCCGTCCGCCCGCCGTCCGCTGATGCCCTCCGTTTGCCGATCTCAGGGGCGGTTGCTATACTAGGCGAAGCTCATGACCACCACGGTCGCCGCCAAATACGAGATAATCATCGGCGTGGAGGTGCACGCGCAGCTCACCACCCACAGCAAGATGTTCTGTCGGTGTAGCGCCGACTATGCCTCCGCCCCCGCCAACACCTACGTCTGTCCCGTCTGCCTGGGCATGCCCGGCGTCCTGCCCGTCATCAACCAGCAGGCCGTCGAGTACACCATCATGACCGCCCTGGCCCTCCACTGCACCATCCCCGATCGCTCCAAGTTCGACCGCAAGAACTACCCCTACCCGGACCTGATGAAGGGCTACCAGATCTCCCAATATGACATGCCCTTCTCCCGCAACGGCTGGCTGGACATCGAGGTTGACGGCGAACGCAAGCGTATCGGCATCACCCGCGTCCACCTGGAGGAAGACACGGCCCGCCTCGTCCACCGCGTCGACGAGTCAGGCCAGGCCTACAGCCTGGTGGACGTCAACCGGGCCGGTGTCCCCCTGATGGAGATCGTCTCCGAGCCCGACGTGCGCTCACCGGAGGAGGCACGGCAGTATGCCGTCAGGCTGCGCCAGATCCTCCGCTACATCGGCGTCGGCACCGCCGACATGGAGGAGGGCAGCTTCCGCTGCGAGCCCAACATCAGCCTTAGACCCGTGGGCAGCGACAAGTTCGGCACCAAGGTGGAACTGAAGAACATCAACAGCTTCCGCGCCGTCTATCGCGCCCTGGAGTACGAGGTGCGCCGCCAGATGGAGGTCCTGGAATCGGGAGGGCGCGTGGTCCAGGAGACGCGGGGCTGGCGCGAGGACCTGGGGCAGACGGTGTCCCAACGCAGCAAGGAATACGCCCACGACTACCGCTACTTCCCGGAGCCCGACCTGCCGGTCATGACCTTCAGCCGGGAGTATGTGGAGAGCATCCGCGCCCGCCTGCCCGAGCTGCCCGAGGCCAAGCGCGACCGCTTCATCGAGCAGTATGGACTCACGCCCTATGAGGCCGGCCTGCTGACAGAGGCTCGTGATCGCGCCGACTACTTCGAGGCCAGCCTGGCGCCGGTACAGGGGGAAGAGAAAGCCATCCTCCACCAACAGGCCAAGGCGGTGGCCAACTGGATGCTGAGCGACTTCGCCCGCCTCCTCAACGCCACCGAAACCGAAATCGCAGAGGCCAAGGTTCATCCAGAGCAGCTTTATGATATGATTCGCCTGGTCGAGGACGGCACTATCACCGGCACCGCCGCGAAGGCCGTCTTCGAGGAGATGTTTGCCACGGGCAAGGGGCCCGGGCAGGTGGTCGAGGAGCGGGGCCTCACCCAGATCAGCGCCGCCGGCGAAATCACGGCCGTCGTCGAAAAGGTGCTGGCGGAGAACCCCAAGGCCGTGGCCGACTACCGCGGCGGCAAACAGGAGGCCGTCAAGTTCCTGGTGGGCCAGGTCATGCGGGAGACCCGCGGCCGGGCCAATGCCGGAGTCGTCCAGCAGCTCCTGCGCGAGCGTCTGGACCGGTAAGCAGGGAATTGCTTAGAGAAGTATTCCCTTATCCAGAGCAGGTGGTATAATCCGGCCAAATGCGTGCCCTAAAGGACCCTGACTTCATAAAGTGGCTCTACTTCGGCATGCACATCAAGCGGTGGCTGCTCCTGCTGCTGCTGGGCGTCGCCGCCATGGGTCTCGGCCTTTCCTACATGCTGCGAGAGGTCTACGTTTCCTACACATTCCCCGGGTTCGTCTATTACCTGACCATCCAGTTCCTGCCGCGCTACGCGAGGGGCGCCCTCTTCATCACCGGCAGCACGGGGCTCATGCTCTTCGCGATCTGGAAGCTCAACAGCTCCCTCCTCTCGGCCTTCATCCGGCCGGGGCGGGAGGAGAGCCTGGTGAACATCATCTACAACTACCGCTACCTGAGTCGAGGTCCGCGCATCGTGGCCATCGGCGGCGGCACGGGCCTTTCCATCCTCCTGCGGGGCCTCAAGGAGCACACGGCGAACCTGACGGCGGTGGTGACGGTGGCCGACGACGGCGGCAGCTCGGGCCGCCTGCGCCGTGAGCTGGGGGTCCTGCCCCCCGGCGACGTGCGCAACTGCATCGCCGCCCTGGCCGACGCCGAGCCCCTGATGACCAGCCTCTTCCAGTACCGCTTCAGCGAGGGCTCCGGCCTGGAGGGGCACAGCTTCGGCAACCTCTTCATCGTCGCCATGTCCGGCGTCACCGGCAGCTTTGAGGAGGCGGTCCGCGCCACCAGCCGCGTCCTCGCTGTGCGGGGCCAGATCCTGCCCTCCACGCTGGCTAACGTCACCCTGTCTGCCCGCACCGAAGACGAAGAGACCATCCACGGCGAGTCCAACATCACCGAGCGGGGCGGCGCCATCCGCGAGGTGTACCTGCAGCCTGGCAACGTTCAGGCCAACCCTGAGGTCATCCGCGCCATCCTCAACGCCGACCTCATCGTCGTCGGGCCGGGAAGCCTCTTCACCAGTGTCCTGCCGAACCTGCTGGTAGAGGGCATCCGCCAGGCCATCGCTGTTTCCTCCGCCCTTAAGGTCTACGTCTGCAACGTGGCCACGCAGCACGGCGAGACAGACTCGTTCGCGGTGAGCGACCACTTCCGCGCCCTGATGGCGCACACCGGCCGTAACCTGTTCGACTACGTCCTGGCCAATAGCAACGTGCATGAGCCCCTGCCCGATGTCTGGCACTCCGAGCCGGTGCGGGTGGACGACCTTAGCCTCGACGGCGCCCGCGTCATGACCGCCGACGTGGTGAGCGTCGAGAACCGCTACCATCACGACCCTAAGAAGCTCGCCGACACCCTCATCCGCCTCTACTACCAGCGGCCTGAGGCAGAGGCCCTGACCGAGGAGTCGCGGGCGGAGACCGCCATCGTTATGTAATGTACATCCACGAGAGAGGTTCCTGCCGGTGTCCTTTAGCAACTATCTGAACCTGGCCCAGATTGTCGTCTCCGCCGCCCTCATCCTGGTCGTCCTTCTCCAGGCCCGAGGTTCGGGCTTCGGCGGAGCCCTGGGGGGTAGCTCCACCTTCTTTCGCACCCGCCGTGGCGCCGAGAAGACCCTGTTCCAGCTCACCATCGTCCTCGTCGTCGTCTTCATCCTCATGTCCGCCTGGAGCGTCAGGAGCAGCTGAGCCCGGGCGAGGGCCCATGTTTGAAGGGCGCGGGCGTTGAGTGCCGGCGGCGCCCCCGATTGCGGGTAACCCCGTGAATCGCTCTCCCATCATCACCCTGACCACTGACTTCGGCCTGGCCGACCCCTACGTGGCCGCCATGAAGGGCGTCATCCTCTCACTCAACCCGGCCATCACCATCGTGGACATCACCCACCAGGTACGACCCCAGCAGGTAGCCCAAGCGGCCTTCCTCCTGGGGCAGGCCCTGCCCTACTTCCCGCGCGGGACGATCCACGTGATCGTTGTGGACCCAGGGGTGGGCACAGCACGGCAGGCGCTGGCCCTGGCCACGCCGGAGATGCTGCTGGTGGGACCGGACAACGGCGTCCTCTCGGCCGCGCTGCCCGAGGAGACCCGGCGCCGGGCGCTTCCCGGGCCTGATCCCAGGGGCGTCGAGCTACCGGAGGGCTATCGCGCGGTCGCTCTCAGGCGACGGCGCTACATGCGGAAGCCGGTCAGCGCTACCTTCCACGGCCGCGACATCTTCGCGCCGGCGGCGGCCCACCTCTCGCTGGGTGTGGGACTGGAGGCCCTGGGGTCAGCCGTAAGGAAGGTGCGGGTGCTGCCGCCCTTCCGAGCCCGCCGCCGGCCTGACGGGGCGCTGGAGGGACGCGTGCTCCACGTCGACCACTTCGGGAACCTGGTGACGGACGTGCGCGCTGAAGACCTGCTGGCGGGCCGGATCGAGGTCTCCATCGGCGGGCAGCGCATCGAGGGGCTAGCCCGCACATACGAGGAGGGGCCCGATCTGAAGGCCCTGGTGGGCAGCGCCGGCTACCTTGAGGTGGCCTGTCGAGGGGGAAGCGCCGCCTACCGACTGGGAGTGGACGCCGGCGCCGGCGTGCTGGTCAGGGAGGGGGTCGGCTAAGGCGACGGCGCCAGGGCTATCGGCACCTGCACCACGTCCATGCGGCTGCCGTCCTTCGCGCTGAGGTCGTAGACCCAGAGGCAGGCGGGCTGCTCCCGGCTCACGGCGAAGGTCAGTTCCGCCTGGAAGGAGGAAAGCACCTGCCCCTGTTCCGTCATCCCCGTTGTCTCGGCGATGACGCCGCCGAGCTCGCCGTAGAGGGTGACGTTGAACTGGGCCTCGAAGACGCGAGCCTGGCCGCTGATCACGAGGGGGCTCGTCACCACCGCCCCCTGCTCCGGCGACCGCACGATGATGTTGGGCTCGGCGGGGTTGACAGGGCTGGGGTTGGTCTTGCAGACGTCGGGGACCGCGGTGGAGGCCGGCGTCGGCGATGGCCCGGCCAGCGTCGCTGTGGCCGCAGGCAAAGGGGTGAGCTGAGGGCTGGGCGTGGCCGTGGGAGACGGCGCCTCCGCCTTCCCGCAGGCGACCGCTGCGAACACCAAGACAAGGCTCGCCGCCAGAAGGGCGCCCAGCCTCAAAGGAGAACTCCTTTCGCCGTCTGCCGTGCCCAGGATAGGCAGCAAGCCGCCCTGAGGCAAGAGGGGGTGGTGTCTCAGGACATGTGCGACAGGCAGCGCGTGACGAAGGCCGGGCCGGAACACGTAGGGGCAGGGCTCGCCCCTACCCCTGAGGGCGCCCGCGAGGGGCGCCCCTACGGCGGCCCGGCGCAGCTCAGGCCGACCTGCTTCAACACTACTACTACGTCCTGCAAATTGACGGTGCCATCGGGCGGGCCGGCGTCATAGGGCGGGCTGGGCAGCGGGCCCGGCGAGCGGTCATAGCGAAGGCCCACCTGGTCTCCCTCTTCCGTGACGACCGTGTCGCCGTTCCAGTCGCCGTCCTTGTCGCTGTCGTAGTCCACCCTGCCGTTGTCAGGGCCGTTGTCCGAGGTGCCCACATACTTCAGGACGCCCACTACATCCTGGAGGTTCACGGTCTGGTTGCGGCCGCCGTTGGGCGTGGGGTCGTTGCTGGCGGGAATGGGCACGTCGTAGAAGTCGTACGGATTTAGCGGGTCGTAGGCGCCGGTTGAGCCGGGCTTGGGGCTGGAGGCGCCGGCAGGCTCCTCACCGTCGGCGCATCCGTCGGCGTCGGTGTCGGCGACGCACGGGTCGCTTGAGTAGAGTCGGTACTCAGTCAGGCTCGGCAAACCATCGCCGTCCGGGTCGAGTGCCGAGTCATCCGCCCCCGCGTCGAGGCAGCCGTGGGCCGCCTCGAAGGGATCGCCCATCCCGTCTCCATCCGAGTCGGGTAGGATTTCCAGGTCCTCCTCAGGGGTCTCCGCATACGCGGAGACGTAGGAGTCGAGCGCGCCCGGTTCGATGGAGCCTTCTACCTGTGGCTGGCCGTGGCCTTGGATGTGGACGTCCTCGCCGAGGAGCGTGTACGAGCCCGTATCGGTGCCTACAATCTGCACCTGCCAAGGCCCAGACATGTCCTCAATAGAGATGAATTGGGGCTCGACTTCGGCACCGCTGTAGAACGCTCCAGGAATCTCCTCCACTACCTCGCCGGTCACGGGATCGACGCCAGTGTGCCTGCCCTGGGGATCGGTCACGTAGAGGTCGCCGGGACTGAGCAGCCGAAGCAGTGTCCTTCTTAGCCAGGTCGCTACTCCCGGGCGCTGTTCAACCACCGTGGCATCTGCGTCGAAGTAGAGGTCATCAGGTGGGACGGCCAGGATCACTCCCGTTGCGGTCTCGATTTGGGCCCACGGCCCCAACCAGGGCCGCGATACGGTACCCAATGCGCTCAGATTGGAGTCGAGGTCTATCCCTTGGGTCTCGTAGGCCCGCCACGCCAACTGGCTGCAGTAGAACGAGTCCTCAGTCTGCTTGTTCAGATAGTCCCAATTGTAAGGCTTGCCGGTCTGTGCCATGGCGTACCGGGCGGCGCTGTCCCGCTGGGCAACGGTGGCGGAGGGCCACAGGATGGCCCAGTCAGTCGCATCCCAGAACCCGCTCTCCAGTATAGGGTGGGTTTCCACCCCAGGCTGGGGCGACAGACATGTCCACGGCTGCCACCAAGGGCTGCACTCAATCCTGCCGCTGGACTCAGTGATCAGGCCCTCGCCCACGTAGATACCGGCATGGGTCCAGTAGCCGTTGAAGAGGGCTTCCTGAGCCACGTAGAGGGCACCCAGGCGATGTGAAAGCAGGATATCGCCTCTCTGCATGTCACAGGTGTTCAATTGGTTGGGAGCCTCCTGGCACGGGGGCAGCGCACAGGGGTCCGTGCCGTACTCCGCGTACTGGTACTCCTCCAGGTTGGTCAAGCCACCGCCGTCTCGGTCTTCTTCGCCATCGGCCACCGAAGAGTCGAGGCAGCTGTGGACGTTCTCGTACCAGTCGGGGAGCCCGTCGCCATCGCTGTCGAGCCCCGCGCGCTCCGTGTACGACGGCGCGGCAATGGGAGGACAGGCAGTCCACAGGTAGTTGGCCCCGCACGTTGAGGTCGCGTTGTCCCCATCTGGATAGTCGTCACGGACTCCATAGATGTCATACGGATCCCTGCGGTTCGCGGTATGGCCTGAGTAAGTCTGGCTTTTGTTCTCGGCTGCTTCGAAGTGCAGGTGAGGGTAGAAAGTTGCGCCGGTGCCAGCGAACCCGATAACCTCGCCTCGCTTGACTTGGACCCCCTTTTCACACGTCCAACGTTCGTTCGGAGGGTAGCAGACGTTCCCATGGAAAATCTCGGAGAAGCCGCTAAGGTGAGCGTAGAGTGTCGAATAACCGTTACTACCGTGCCGGATCAGGACGAAGTTGCCGTAGTAGCCTTCCTTATCACCACTGGGCTTCTTGGTCCAGCAGGACTCCGGATCGTCGCTGTTCTCGTCGTTGCTGTCCCACGGCTGGCAGGATGCCATGGCCCAGCCATCAGCCGCCGCAACGATGGGGGTGCCCGCAGGCAGCTTCCAGTAGCTCGGGTGGTCAGGATCAAGCTGCGTCCCGTAGTCTATCCCTCCGTGTCCACAGTCGCCCGGCTGGTACCAGCGGCACCAGCCATCGTCCACATAGTGTTGGGCCTCTTGGATAGGCAAGGTGAGGAAGCGCGGTACGGGTGTAGGCGTGGCGGTGGGCGTGGCCGTGGGCGTGGGCGCGGCGGGCGAGCACGTGACCGAGGCGTCGGTCAGGCCGGTGGCAAAAGCAATGCCACCGGGCGCAAAGGTGGTCGTGGCAAAGTGAAGGTCCTCCAGGGAGGTGGCCAAGTGAAGTGCACTGGCGCCATTGGCCAGGCAGTGAAATGTCAGCGTATTGACTGTGCCCGTGAACGTGGTAGTGCCGCTGGGACCGTCGCAGCCGCCGTACACCGTGTTCTCGGCAACGGTCGGTCGCGCGCAGAGACTGAAGTCAGGGGGTGCCAGATTCGTCTGGCCGTCGAAAGCCAGGACAGAGGGGTCCCACTGCAATTGGTACTGGTACCCCTGGTAGGCGCTTGAGCCGTTGGTGATCGCGATGCCTACGCCAAAGGGGGCACCCCCTGTCACCGTTCGGGAGAGATCGACGCCTCCGCCGGAGATAGCGTCTACAGCCATGGCGTTGTTCGATGGAAGGACAGGAACTGGGGTAGGCGTTGGCCCTCCAGGCGTGGGGGTCGGGCCCGTAGGGCCGTTGGGCTCCCCGGCGCAGCTGAGCCCGACCTGGGCCAACATGACCAGCACGTCCGCCATATTGACGGCGCCACTCGGCGGGCCGGCGTCCCAGGGCGGGTTGGGGGACGGGCTGGGCGAGCGGTCGTAGTCGCGCCCGTCCTCAACGGTGTCGCCGTTCTTGTCGCTGTCGTAGTCCACCCGGCCGTTAGGGGGCCCGTTGTCGAAGGTGCCCACGTACTTCAGGACCGCGACCATGTCATGCAGGTTCACGGCCCTGTTCCTGGCGCCGTTGGGCGTAGGGTCGTTGTTGGCCGGCACCGGCACGTCGTAGAAGTCCCAGTAGTTGAGCGGGTCGTAGGCACCGGTCGAGCCGGGGTTGGGTGACGGAGCCCCCACCTGCTCCTCCTCATCGTCACAGCCGTCGCCGTCCGTGTCGCCCCCGCTGTCCAGGGTCACGCGGGACGTCTCGCCAGGGGAGGCGTGCGTGGGCTGGACGGATAGTACGAGAACGGCCGCGATAGCGACGAGGATGATCAGGGCAGGCGCGGCAAGCCACTTGAGGAGCGATGGGGCAGGCATGTGGGGCCTCTTTCGGCGGGGCTACGGGCCATTCCGCAGGGATCAAAGCCGTTCCACTGCAAATCTTACCACGCCTGTCAATACGGCGGGTGAGTAGAACATTGGAACAATGGAGCTTTGGAACAGTCCAGCCCCAGGCCAGCTTCAGTTGTTCCACTGTTCCGTTGTTGCAAGGGGGCCCGGCGCCTCGCGACGTGCTAGAATCGGGCGTGGCATGAGCGCACGCATCGTCTTCATGGGCTCGCCCGACTTCGCTCTGCCCGTGTTGCGCCGTCTCCTGGAGAGCGGGCCTGCCCGTCCGGCAGGCGGGCACGAGGTCGTCGCCGTCTACACCCAGCCCGACCGGCCGGCGGGCCGCGGACGCGCCCTGCAAGCGCCCCCTGCCAAGACGCTGGCCCTGGCCCACGGGGTGCCGGTCTTCCAGCCGGCCCGCGTGAGCACCCCCGACTCCGTGGAGGAGCTGGCGAGGCTGGCGCCGGACCTCATCGTCATCGCCGCCTACGGCCAGATCCTGAAGCAGCCGGTGCTGGACATACCCCGGCGGGGGGTCGTCAACGTCCACGCGTCGCTGCTGCCCCGCCACCGAGGGGCAGCGCCAGTGGCGGCGGCCATCCTGGCGGGCGACGAAGAGGCGGGCGTCACCATCATGCAGACGGAGCTGGCGCTGGACGCGGGACCTATCCTCGCCCAGCGCCGGGTGCCCATCTCGCCGCACGACACGACCGGCACCCTGACAGAGAGGCTGGCCGAGGAAGGGGCAGACCTCCTGATAGAGGTCTTGCCCGCCTGGCTGGGCGGGAGCCTGGCGCCCACGCCCCAGGACGCCTCAAGGGCTACCTACGCGCCCATCCTCCGCAAGGAAGACGGGCGCGTGGACTGGGGGCTGCCGGCCGAAGACATCTGGCGGCGGGTGCGCGCCTTCACGCCCTGGCCGGGCACCTTCACCTATCTGGACGGCCAGCCCTTGCGCCTGCTCGACACCTGGCCCCTGGCCGCTGGCGAGGGCGAGGGGCAGCCTATCGGAACAGTCGTGCTCTGCCCGGCGCGAGCGGACGCTCCCGTCGGGGCGGGGTTCGCCGTCGTGACCGGGCGTGGGCTCCTGGCGATCGTGCGCCTGCAACTGGCGGGCCGGCGCGCCCTTCCGGCCACCGACTTCCTGCGCGGCCAGCGGGGCCTGATGGGAAAGCGCCTCGGGTAGCCCCGTCCCGTAGACACAGGACGAGGCGCCCGCAGCGGGGCGCCTCGTTTCGGTCTGAGGCGTTCGATAACAGGAGGGCTAGCCCTGGCCCTCCTCGGCGGCCTCTCCCTCCTTCTCTTCCTTGGCCTCCCCTTCCGCCGCCGCGACGGCCTCCTCCGCCGCCTCCGCAGCCACCTCTTCCTCCTCCGCCGCCACCAGGCGCGGCGCCGCCACTTTGGCTACCACCAGCTCGGCGTCTGTCATCACGTACACCTTGGTGACATCGATGGGTAGCTCACGCACGTGCACGGAGTCGTCGATCTGCGTCAGCATGCTGACGTCCACCTCCACGTGGGGCGGGATGTCGCCGGGCAGCGCCTCTACCGCGATACTGTTCAGGCTCTGGAGAAGAATGCCGCCGAATTCGGCCACCGCTGGCGCTTCGCCGACCAGGATCAGGGGCACCTCGGTTCGCATCTTCTGGGTGAGCGACACCTGGTAGAAGTCGACGTGGAGAAGCCTGCTTGTGGCGGGCTCACGCTGAACGGTGCGCAACATCACGGGCCGGGGCAAGTCCTCGCCCTCGATGTGCAGGTCGATGATGACGTTGCGGCCTGCTGAGCGCAGCAGGTGGGTGAGGACCACGGTCTCCACCTCCACCGCTTTCGACTCCAGGTTGCGGCCGTACACGTTGGCCGGCGTAACGCCCTGCCGCCGTAAGGCCGCCACCTTCTTCCCCAGTACGCGGCGAGGCTTGACGGAAAGCTCAATATCAGCCATGGATGGACTCCTGATTCGAAAGATTAGGGGTGCTTCAGGAGCCGCCCGGCCAGCCGCACGACCCGTCGGCCGAAGAAGAACCCCAGGCCCAGGGCGAAGGCAGCGCGGGGTGTAAACACCGCCTGCACGTTCCCGCTCACCGAAGGCGAGCAGAGAAACACCGTGCGGCAGTTCTCCGCCGAGACGTGCGCACCCATGGCGCCCAGGGCCGCGCACCGTCGCAGCGAGACATCGTTGCCCCTGACCCGGAGCACCGCGCTCTGCTCGATGGTTACGCTTTCGCCGGCCAGCCGCTGCACGGCCGACTGGTGGAGATTGGCGCGGGCCGCGTTAACGGAACGGACAGCGCTCTGCGATACCTCCACGCTTTCGCCCGTGACACTGTTGATCAAGGCGCGGCGGGCTCTGGTGAAAACGTCGGGGCCGTCTCCGGAGAAGCGGGATTCACTCATGGCGCACCCCCTTTGGCAGGTTAGCAGAGGGGGTAGGCGGGGTCAAGGAAAGAACGGCTTTGACACGTATGGTACCGCTATCTTACCACATGGCCGCTTTTGCCTTGGGAGGTGTGCCGAATTCTAAAGCATCTCTCGGCTCAGACCGATACTCACACGGGCGGAGTTCCAGGGCTGTTGTCTCAGAGGGGTCATGGCTGGGATCTCTAAAGGTAACGTTCTACTTCAGTTCGCTGCTCTCAGCCTCGTCGTCGTAGCGGCTTTAGGGGCTGCTCTCGGTTTCCTGGGTCAGCGCATCATAGCCGAGAGGATCCAAGACGGCGCGGCCAGCACAGCGACCAACACCATCCGTCCGCCGTTGGAGGCCAGTTTGGCCGGCGTCGCCGCCTCTGCTCCCCTGAGCAGCACGGCTCACGACCGTCTCGATGAAGCCACAGCCGGCCTGGTCTCCGACCAGACCCTTCTCATTCGTCTCTGGAACCGCGAAGGTCTCGCTGTCTTCTCCACCAGAGAAGGCGACGCCGGAAGCGGCTTCTTGGGCCAGAATGAGCTTCAGCGCGCCTTCGACGGCGAGACCGTTCGCGAGGTGGACCAGGGAGCGGGGATGGCCGGTGATGCGCCGGCACCGGAGCAGGTCCTGCGCGTCTTCAGCCCGGTAGGAACAGCCGGTGGCACATCGGAGGCGGTGCTGGAGATAGTCCAGGACTACACGCCCACCGCCGACCTGATAGACAAGGCCAGGGCGACGTTCTTCGGGGTGCTAAGCGGCGGGTTGCTCCTCGCCTGGCTGGCGCTCCAGGGTGTCTCCTGGTGGTCCACGAAGAACGTCAGCCGCCTGTACGCGCGTCTCGCTTACCTCTTTCGAATCGGCCAGCATCTCCGCTCTTCTCTCGACCTGTCAGAGGTTGTGGCTCAGACTGCCCGCGACGCCGCCATCTTGGGACAGGGCCAGTACGGCTTTGTTTGCCTGCTGGAGGGCGAAAGCCAGGAACTGGTCCTGAAGGCCACCTATGATCACGAGAAGGGCTCCATCGGCTACCACAACCGGAAGGTCGACGAAAGCTACCTTCTCCGGACCGCCGCCACCGGCGAGGCCGTATCGGCCCGGCTGCCTGAGCGTCCCTTCCGAGCCGTCTTCGGCATCCGCGCCTCCGAGGGGCCGGCTGCCCTGGCCAGCGTTCCCATGCGCATTCGCGACCGGGTCATCGGTGTGGCGGCCGCCGTCCGGCACCCCAACGTCCGAGCTTTCTCACCCGCTGAACTGGCGCCCCTTCAGGAGCTGGCGGACCAGGCGGCCATGGCCATAGAGCAGGCGAGCCTCTTCGCCAAGGTGCGCTCCTACGCCAGCGATCTCGAGACAAGCTACGATACCACCCTGCGCGCCCTCATGGCCGCCCTCGACACCAAGGATGCCGCCACCGAAGGGCACTCGGAGCGGGTGTCCCGCCTGACCGTGGCCGTGGCCCGCGAGATGGGCGTGCCTGAGGAACGCATGCTGGATATCGAAAGAGGCGCCCTCCTCCACGACGTGGGCAAGATTGGTGTTCCCGATTCCGTCTTGCGCAAGCCGAACAACCTCAACAGGAAGGAGTGGGAGGCCATGCAGAAGCACCCCCTGCTGGCCGGCCTCATGGTCTCCAAGGTCGGCTTCCTGGAGGGGGCCATGCCCATCCTTCTCTATCACCACGAGCGCTATGACGGCAGCGGCTACCCCTTCGGTCTCGCTCAGGACAGGATCCCCCTGGAGGCGCGGATCTTCGCCGTCGTGGACGCCTACGACGCCATGACCTCCGAACGGCCCTATCGCAAGGCCGTACCCCCAGAGGAAGCGCTGCAGGAGATCAGGGCCAACGCGGGGATTCAGTTTGACCCCCAAGTGGCGGAGGCCTTTGAGGGTGTGATCCACCGCCTGCTGATGGTGGGGGAGGACGTCCAGGCTGCCTAGGCTGCCGCATTCTCCTTTCAACGACGATACCCGCGGGGAAATGCTGCGGCTCTGGTTCCGGATACTAGACCTGCTCGCCCAGTAGACGATGCGCCTTCAGATATGCACTCGGTTTGCTGAGCTGGCCGAACAACCTCACAACCTGCCGCCCTATTTCGGACTTCAACCACTCCCTGGGGATGACACCATTGCGCACCAAGCGGCGATAGATGCTTGGGATGGCGAGACCCGTCTCGCGGTAGAGCCTGGCTATCTGTTCGTAGAACTGCGGCAGAGGCAGCCGAGGTGGGGGGTACGTCGCGTGAAGGAAATCCAGGAGGGAATGGGGAATATCGGACACCTTGACGCCTTTGCGCTGTTGTAGCTGGGCGGCGAGCACTGTGCCGGGAAGAACAGTTAGCACTGTGTACTGAAGAAGGGCCATCCTCTGCTGTATGACGAATTCCCTTAGGTCATCGAAGTCTTTCTCTCTCCACTCGGGGTTGATGATGAAACACCCCCAGGGCTCAACAGCGTGCTGGCGCATTATCGCCAGAGCTTGGACCGCGTCGTTGACAGTGGTGCGTTTATTGTGCAGGCTGCGGAGCTCCTCTTTCTTTAAGGACTCGATACCCACCAGCAGTACCTTGAGGCCGACCTTCGCCCATCGTTCTACCAGTTCCGGCCGCCGCGCGATGTCGTCCGAGCGTACCTGCGCCCAGTAGTTCCAGCCGCTGCCTCTCCAACCGGCCCGGTTGCGTTCGTCAATCAGGGCCGCGATCTCCAGGGCGCGGCTGGCGTCAACCCAGAATTCGTCATCGACAAAAGCAGCTATCTGAATTCCGTCTGGCAGCCGTTCCAGTTCGGCGATTACACGACGCGGGCTCTTCTTGCGATAGCGCCGCTGATTGAACACCCAGACCGAGCAGAAGCTGCAGTTGTGGGGGCAGCCGCGACTGGATTCAACGCAACCCACTGTTCCCATCACGCCCAAGTAGTAGTACGGCTGATAACGGGCCACCAGGTCCCAGGATGGGAAGGGAATGGTGTCCAGGTCGGCGATTTGCGGTCGGGGCGGCGTGAGCACCGTCTGCGCGTCTCTTCGGAAGGCGATACCCGCAATCCCGTCATAAGGGCCGCCGCGGGCGATGGCTTCGATTAGCTCCGGGAAGGTTGCCTCTCCCTCGCCTCGGACGGCGAAATCTACACACGGCTCGCTCAGGACATCGTCTAAGGCCATGGTGGCGTGGTAACCGCCCCAAACAATGGGCACGTTAGGCAGCACTTGCTTTGCTCGCTGCGCCAAGGCTTTGGCCGCGTCCGCTTCGGCACTGTAGGCCGTTAGACCGATGACGTTCGGGTGGAAATCCCGCAGCGCCTCCTCAAACGCGCTGCTCTCCTCCAAGCGCATGTCGAGGATTCGACACTCGTGTTCGGGCACCGAGCCTGCAACCATGAGGAGCCCCATGGGAGATACCCGCGCCAGGGAAGAGAAACCCACCGAGACCCCCGATATGTCGGGATTGACCAGCAGTATCTTCAACCCTCTTTCCTTCCTCCGGTCCTCCGTCAAGCTGCTAATGAGCCCTTCTCGTCTCAATTCTATACAACAAGCACATGCCAGTTGTGAAGCTGGCAAAAAACGGCGTCTGGCTGTCAATGAAGCTGCCATGCTATCATGATTGGTCTACGGCTGCCAGGTCTGGAGACAATGAACAGTGCGAAGTTAGAGCGCAAGCTGACCCGGCTGGAGAACGTCCTCCGTGACATGGGGTCGGTGCTGGTCGCCTTCTCGGGCGGCGTTGATAGCACCTTCCTGGCGGCTGTGGCCCGCGACGCCCTGGGCGATGCGGCCCTGGCCGTCACCAGCGTCTCGCCGTCCATTCCGACCTTGGAGGTGGAGGAGGCGCGCCGCCTCGCCCTTCAGATCGGCATCCGCCACGAGACTATCGAGACCCGAGAGATGGACCGGCCCGGCTATGTGGAGAACTCACCTCAGCGCTGCTACTTCTGCAAGGACGAGATCTTCAGCCGCCTGCAGGCCCTGGCCCGCCAGCGGGGCATCGCCTGGGTCGTGGACGGATGCAACGTCGATGACCTGGGCGACCACCGTCCCGGCCGCCGCGCCGCCTCGGAGCACGGCGTCCGCAGCCCCCTCATCGAAGCCGAGCTGAACAAGAAGGAGATTCGCGCCCTATCGAGGGCCCGCGGCCTCCCCACCTGGGACAAGCCAGCCATGGCCTGCCTGGCCTCCCGCGTGCCCTACGGCACCGCCATCAGCGTCGAGATGCTGGACCAGATCGGCGCCGCCGAGGCCTTCTTGCGCTCCCTGGGGGTGCGGCAACTGCGCGTCCGCCACCACGGCGAACTCGCCCGCATCGAGGTGGACCGCGAGGGTATGGACCTGCTGATGCGCGACGGAAACCGCGAGCGGGTGGCGGAGCGCCTGCGCTCCCTGGGCTACCTGTACGTCACCCTGGACCTGGCCGGGTTCCGCTCCGGCAGCATGAACGAGGGGCTGGGGCAAGACGGGCGGGCCAGCGGCTAGCACCACTACCCCACGACAAGACATGTCAGGAGGCCGGGCCCTGGCGGCCCGGCCTCCTCCCCTGCCTGCCGGCAGGCAGGTCACGGCTCCCCTTGACGGGCTACTGGGTGGAGGGAGCCGCTGGCTGGCCCGAAGTCCGGTCGATGACGCTGTCGATGTTCTCGTGCAGGCGGTCAGCGACCTCGGGTCGAACCTTGCCCTGCTCGACGGCCTCGTCCAGCATCTCCAGCTCCGTGGACTGGATCGCCCCCTTCAGTTGGTCCACCGGCACGTCTAGCTTGGCGGCGACGCTGCTCAGGAACTCCGCCTGTCGCGGTTGGCTTTCTTCCTCCTCGGATCCGGCCTGGGCCAGGGCGTGACCGGCCACGCCTCCCAGGGCCAGTATCCCCACCACCAGGATTCCCAGCGCGGCCTTCGTCCATCTCGTCACGGCAACTCCTCCTTACCCACTCAGTGGGATCATTACCCGTCAGCTACGAGCATAGAGGGCTCAGGCAAAACGTCGGCGAAGTGGCGGTAAAGACACTGTAAAATGTGACCTCTCGCAATGTGCTCGCCATCGGGCCGCCGACATGTCCCCAATGCTACACCTTACAGCGCCGCTTCGGCCGTGTAGACCCCCTTGCCCTCCACATGTAGAATGAATACTGCTCGCTAGCTTGTCTTCCTCCCTGGTGGTGGAGGCCCGGCGTGTCCGACAACATAGAACGCGAGGTCGAGGAGATCCTTCGAAAGCTCGACAAGTTCGTGCCAGAGGAGGGCCGGCTGGCTCGCGCCCGGCGGAGATTGGGCCAGGCCGCCTCCGACTTGTCCCACACGCTGCTGGCGCGTCTTTCCCACATCTCTCTGGGCCAGGTGATGCTGGCCTCGCTGATCCTGGTGGTCGTGGCCTTCCTTTTCCGCAGTGCCAGCCCTACCCTGGCCCGCTGGGCCATCATCGGAGGGCTCATCCTCTTCTTCTCTGTTTTCGGCCTTTCCCTGCTAGGCGGCCGCTCTCGCTACGAGAGGCGCTGGCGCGGCCAGGTTATCGATCTCTCGGAGCCAAGCCTGGGCAGCCGCCTGCGCCACTGGCTCCAGCGCCGGAGCCGCGGCCGCTGAACGATCCCTTGCATCGTCCGCTACTCGATACTGGGGAAGACCTCCTGGCCGGGCATCGGCCCGAAGTGGCCGCCCCAACGCCCGCCGCTCACCCATGCTGAGAAGACTTGACCGCACTCTAGCCCTGCTGCTGGCCCTCGTCGCCCTGACCCTGGCGGCCTGCGGCGGCGCCGCGGCGCCAGCGCCGACCCCAAGCTCTCCCCCAACCCTGACCGTACCCGCGCCTACGCCGACGGTCGGCGCAGGTTCCTTTATCGGGGCAACGGAGCCGAGCGGTGAGCTGGCCTTTCAGCACGTGGAGGCCCTGGCCGTAGACATCGGCCCCCGGCCGGCAGGCAGCGACGCCGAGATCGAGGCAGCCCGCTACATTGGCGACCAGCTTCGCAGTTACGGCTACGTCGTCGAAGAGCAGACGTTCGAGCTCACTTCAGAGCTGGGCCGCGAGTCCTCCCTCCAGGTCCTTGTCCCAGAGACCCAGGTTCTGGAGTCCAGTGCCTTCACCGGCTCCGCCGTCGGCCACGTAGACGGGAAGCTGGTCTTCGCCGGGCTGGGACGCCCCGAGGAGTTCCCACCTGGAGGGCTCCAGGGCGGTGTCGCCCTGCTCCGACGGGGGGAGCTCTACTTCGCCGACAAGGTGCGCAACGCCGTCGAGGCTGGTGCCAGCGCCGCCGTCATCTTCAACGACAGCCCCGACTTTTTTGAGGGAGCCATTGGGGCTGAAAGCGCCATCGCGGTTGTCTCCATCAGTGGCGAGGATGGAGAGCACCTCCTGGCCCTCTTGGAACAGGCGCCGGTGGAGGTGTCCGTGGAAGTCGGCCCGGCAGTGGAAACCACCTCCCGGAACGTCGTCGCCCGCCCGGCCAGCGGCCGCTGCGAGACCGTCTCCGGCGGCCACTTCGACTCCGTGCCTCAAGCGCCCGGGGCCAGCGACAACGCCTCCGGCACGGCAACCGTCCTGGAGCTGGCCCGCACCGTCGCCGCTCGCCGACTGCCGGGCGACCACTGCTTCGTTCTCTTCGGCGCCGAGGAGCTGGGCATGCTGGGAAGCCGCCACTTTGTCGAGACCCTGGATGAGGTGCAGCGCAGTGAACTGCGCGCCATGCTCAACTTCGACATGACGGGAGTGGGTGAGTCGTGGCTGCTCATCGGGTCGCCAGAGCTTGTGGCCCTGGCTGATCAGGCTGCCGCGGGCGCCGGCATTGAAGCGAGGCCATCGGAGCAGCCGCCGGGCCTGGGCAGCGATCACCAGAGCTTCCTCGACGCCGGTCTTCCCGCCATCTGGGTGTTTCGGGTCACCGACAACCTCCTGCACACGCCCCAGGACACCGCAGACCGAGTGCAGCCGCATCAGATGGAGGAGGCCGCCACGCTAGGCCTGCTACTCCTCGAGGAGGTCCCGGAGAGCCCCTGAGTGGCCCCGTCATGCCCGCGCCAGCACACCGCCTTGCTCGCACCTGGGGCGCGTGCTATACTTCGCCGATCTAAGGGAACGGGATCTACAAGCGGGGGCAGACCTTGCTGGAACAGTATGGTCGGGCCGGGATTCTCCTCCTGTTCGCCTTCGCCTTCCCTATCACTCCTCTGCTGATATCGGTGCTCCTGGGCCTGCTGCGTGTCCGGCCCAGCGCGCCCGATCCCATCAAGAGTGACACCTACGAGTGTGGGATGGAGACCGAGGGGAACACGTGGGTGCAGTTCAACTTTCGCTACTACTTCTTCGCCCTGGTCTTCGTCATCTTTGATGTCGAGGCTGTGTTCCTGTATCCCTGGGCGGTAGCCTTCCGGCAGGTGAAGCTGTTTGGGTTTGTGGAGGCGCTCATCTTCGTCGTCATCCTGGTGGTAGGCTACCTGTACGCCTGGCGGAAGCGGGCACTGGAGTGGCACTAGCGACGGAGGGCAAAGAAGCCCTCCCTGGACTGGCCTAGGCTGTGACGAAGCTCATCCCCGGCTCTGAGACGGCTGCCCGCATCCGGGCCGCCCTCCCGGACGCTGAGCTGGAAGAGGCCGCCGACTGGGTGGTGGTGGACGCGCCTCACCTGGTGGCCGTCGCCACTTTTCTCCGCGACGACCCTGCCCTCGACTGCCGCTATCCCACCGCGATCACAGCGGTGGACCGCCTGGACCACTTTGAGCTGGTCTACTATCTGAGCTCCCTACAGCGGAACCACATGCTCATCCTGAAGACCCGCGCCCTCGATCACGAAGCGCCCGAGGCGCCCTCGGTCGTGCCGGTCTGGTATGGGGCCCACCCCCAGGAGCGCGAGATCTATGACCTCATGGGTATCCGCTTCAGCGGCCACCCCTTCCTGAAGCGCATCTTCCTCTGGGAAGGCTTTGCCGGCCACCCGTTGCGGAAGGACTTCCTGGCCCTGCCCGGCGGCCAAAAGCCCGGGCTGGCTCACTTCCCGAAGGAGTAACCGTGCCAGAGCTGCGCACCGAACCCCTGGTCGTCAACTTCGGACCCCAGCACCCCAGCACCCACGGCGTCTTCCGTATGCGCGTCGTCCTCGATGGGGAGCGGGTCGTGGACGTGGAGATGGCGATGGGCTACCTCCACCGCAGCATGGAGAAGCTGGCCGAAGAGCGCACCTACACCCAGAACATCCCCTTCACCGACCGCATGGACTACCTTTCGGCAATGACGGGCAACCTCGCCTACTGCCTGGCGGCGGAGAAGCTGGCGGGCATTGAAGTGCCGGAGCGAGCCCAGTATCTTCGGGTGATCTTCGCCGAGCTCCAGCGCATCGCCAACCACGGCATGGCCATCGGCATCTTCCTGAACGACTGCGGGGCCTGGCAGACCCCCGTCATGTACATGCTGCGCGAGCGGGAGAAGGTCCTGGATCTCTTCGAGATGACGTGCGGGGCGCGCCTGACCACCAACTACATGCGCATCGGCGGCGTGAGCTTCGATATCCCCGAGGAGTTCATGCCCCAGGCGACTGCCCTGGTCGAGGAGTTGCCCGACCGCATCGCCGAGTACGAGGGGCTCCTGCTGGAGAACGAGATCCTCCAGGCCCGCGCCCGCGACACGGGGATACTGCCAGCCGATCTGGCCATTGCCAGCTCTGTCAGCGGCCCCGTCCTGCGCAGTACCGGCGTCGCCTGGGACATTCGCAAGGCTGACCCCTACTGCGTGTACGACCGCATGGAGTTCGACATCCCCGTGGGCTACCAGGGGGACAACTACGATCGCCTCCTGGTGCGCATGGAGGAGATGCGCCAGAGCGTGCGCATCATCCGCCAGGCCCTGGAGCAACTGCCCCCGGGACCCTTCAAGACAGACATTCCGCTGGCCCTCAGGCCTCCCGTCGGCGAGGCGTACGCCCGCATCGAGTCGCCCAAGGGGGAACTGGGCTTCTACCTGGTGAGCGACGGCAGCCCGACGCCCTATCGTTTCCACGTGCGCTCGCCTTCCCTGCTCAACCTGACGCCCCTGAAGGAGATGACAGTTGGGCAGACGGTGGCCGATCTCGTCGTCACCCTGGGCAGCATCGACATCAACCTCGGGGAGGTGGACCGCTAATGACGCCCCCGGGTCCCCTGGCCCCCTGGTACGACTTCCGAGACCTCTCTAACGCCGTCGAGCGGCTTCTGAGCTGGCTGAGCGACATCGGCCCCGACTGGCTGGTCTACGTGGTCAGCGCCGTGATCGGCGGCACGGCCATCTTCCTCTTTGTCGCGGCGACGGCGGTCGCCAACATCTGGGTGGAGCGCCGGGTGGTGGCCCGCATCCAGGTCCGTCGAGGCCCCAACCGCGCCGGCCCCTGGGGTCTCCTCCAGCCCATAGCTGACATGACCAAGCTGATGCAGAAGGAGGCTCTGCTCCCTCGGGCGGGCGACCCCGTGGTCTTCCTGCTGGCGCCCATCCTGGCCTTCGGGCCGGCACTGCTGGTCTGGGGCGTCTTCCCCTTTGGAAAGGGGATGACCTTCGTTGACCTCAATGTGGGGGTGCTGTACATCATCGCCGTCACCTCGGTGACGACCATAGTCCTCTTCATGGCGGGCTGGTCCTCGAACAACAAGTACTCGCTCCTGGGGGCCATCCGGGTCATCGCTATGCTCCTCAGCTACGAGGTACCCCTGGTGCTGGCCCTGCTGGGGGTGGTGCTCTTCGCCGGCACTATGAGCCTGAGCGGTATCGTGGCCTGGCAACACGACATGCGCATCTGGCTCTTCCTTGTCCAGCCCCTGGCCTTCGTCATCTACTTCATCTGCGCCACCGCCGAGATCAACCGCACACCCACCGACATCGCCGAGGCCGAGTCGGAGATCGTAGCCGGCTACCACACCGAGTACTCGGGCATTCAGTTCGGGCTCTTCTACGCCGTGGAGCTCGTAAACGCCATGGCCCTGGGGGCCATCGCCGCCACTCTCTTCTTCGGGGGCTGGTGGCTCTTTGGGCTTGACCGCTGGATACCCGGCTGGATGATCTTCATCGGCAAGGTCTACTTGATCTACTTCTTGCTCATCTGGCTGCGAGGCACGCTGCCGCGTCTGCGTATCGACCAGCTCATGGCCTTCGCCTGGAAGTTCTTGCTTCCCCTGGCGCTGGTAAACATCATGGTGGGCGCGCTGGAGGTGCTCCTCTGGGTGGAGTACGACCTGAGCGCTGGCTTGGTACTGCCCGTGTTCTCGGTGGTGAACCTGAGCCTGGCGGTGTTGCTGGTAGTCGGCTGGATGCGGTTCATGGCCTTCCCCTTCCACCGGCTGCCGTCGCGGGCCCGGCTGGTGCACGACATACCCGTGGTAGCTCCCGGGGCGCCCGCTGGCGGCGCCGCTTAGCGATGGACGTTCACGCGGGGGAGGAGCAAGGCAACGGCGGACCAGAGTCCGCTGCTTGGTGACGAGGAAGCCTCGATGGACGAACCGGGAGTAGTAGCGGCCTTCTGGGTGCTCACAGTCACCGCCGTGGGCTCGGCTGTGATGGTGGCGGCCGTGCGTAACCTGCTGCACGCCGTCCTCTTCCTGGTGCTGAGCTTCGTTGGGGTGGCAGGACTCTATATAACGCTCTCGGCCGACTTCGTGGCGGTGGTGCAGGTGCTCATCTACGCGGGCGCCATCGCTGTTCTCATGCTCTTCGCCATCATGCTGACGCCGCGGGCGGCCCGCGACAACGCCGATGGCATCTTCTGGGCGCCGGCCCTGGTCCTGGCGGGACTGATGGCGACCACAATCGGCCTCATCGCCACTCGCACGGAGTGGGCGGTGTCCGACCGGGGGCCGTTCTCGCAGACGGCGTCGGCCATAGGGGAGGCGCTGCTGGACCCCTTCGTCCTTCCCTTTGAGGTCGCCTCGGTGGTGCTGGTGGCAGCCATGATCGGCGCCATCGTCATCGTGCGGGAGGAGTGAGGTGACGGTAGGACTGGAGCACTACCTGGTGGTGGGGGGCCTCCTTTTCGCCATCGGCCTCTACCTGGCGCTGGCCAAGCGCAACGCCATCGGCATCCTCATGGGCATCGAGCTCATGCTGAACGCCGTCAATCTGACGCTGGTGGCCTTCTCCCGCTTCATCGTGGCGCCGCGTCCCATCGATGGCCAGGTCTTCGCCGTCTTCGTCATCACCGTCGCGGCAGCCGAGGCGGCGGTGGCCCTGGCCCTGGTGGTGGCCATCTACCGCCACCGCCAGACCATCGATATGAACCGCATCAACCTCCTGAGGTGGTGAGGCCGTGTGGTCTAAGTTGATGGAGGTCAAGAACGCTTACCTGGCGGAGGCTTGGAAGGAGCTCTTCAACGCTGAGGCGGTGGCGGTGCGCATCGTGCCGCCGCTGGGCATCGGGCCTGACCTGGCCCCCCGCGAGATCTGGGTGCCCGACAGCAAGACCCACGTGGCCCGCGAGATAATGCGGAAGATCTAGATGCTGCTGCCGACTATCCCCGAAGGCGTCGTCTGGGCCATCTTCTTCCTGCCCCTGGGCTCCTTCGCCCTCATCGCCCTCTACCTGAGGTTCCGGCCCGCCTGGGCCGGCTACGCC
>Ga0315296_10000594_pt1 | contig 33029 bp, 32 predicted proteins | sample YL17G14_18_MG_FD_203921 | JGI IMG/M metagenome (GOLD analysis project Ga0315296, IMG submission 203921) | Sediment microbial communities from Yellowstone Lake, YNP, Wyoming, USA - YL17G14_18 | ecosystem: Environmental > Aquatic > Freshwater > Lake > Sediment | place: USA: Wyoming | collected... | reverse complement strand
GGCCGCGGCATCGGCGGGGCGGAAGGCTTCCAGACCCTGGATGCGCTGGCCAGCGTTCTGGGCGGCGCCGTGGGCGTCACCCGCGCTGTCTGCGACATGAACTGGCGCCCTGTGTCAGAGCAGATCGGCCTCACCGGCAAGGTGGTGAGCCCTACGCTCTACTTCGCCATCGCCCTCTCTGGTGCCAGCCAGCACATGGCGGGCTGCTCCGGCGCCAAGAACATCATCGCCATCAACAAGGACCCAGAGGCCAACGTCTTCAAGTCCGCCCGCTTCGGCATCGTCGGCGACTACCGCCAGGTCATGCCCGCCCTGCTGGAGGCGGTCAAGAAGCTCAGGGCCTAGCGGTCCGCAGCCTGCGAAGATACGAGGAGCGAGGGAGCGCCGATGGCGTTCCCTCGCTCCTGGCTGCTCTTAAGGGGCAGCCGCTGCTTCTCATGTGGCCCCAGGTTCCTTTGGCGGTTAGATCCGGCCGCCAGCCCGTGGAGCACTTCTTTCCCCTGTGCTAGCCTAAGGGCGCTGTGAAGAACCTCTCCCCCCAGGGGCGTATCGTCCTCTACACGGCGCTGGCTCACGCCCTGGTCCACACCATCGAGCTTACCTACGCTGCCCTTCTCCTCCGCATCGGCGCCGAGTTCGGCCAGGGGGAGTTCATGCTGGGCGTGATCGCCAACGTCGCCGCCTTCACCGTTGGGGCGGGCGCTCTGCCAGGGGGCTTCCTCGTGGATCGCCTGGGCTCGCAACGGATCATCACCTTCAGCTTCCTGGCGGCGGCGGCCGCGTCGCTGCTGGTGGGTCTCTCGCCCAACGCCTTTCTTCTGGGGGTCTTCCTGGGACTGCTGGGGCTGGGCATCGGCCTCTACCACCCGGCCGGCCTCTCTCTCATCGTCCAGGGTGCCGAGAAGAGGGGCCTGGCCCTGGGCTACCATGGTGTCGCCGGCAACATCGGCGCCGCACTGGCCCCGGCCCTGGCCGTGGGGCTCGCCGTGGCCATCGACTGGCGGGCCGCCTATTTCTTCCTGAGCGGGCTGGCCCTGCTGCTGGTGCTGCTCCTGCGGGCCATCCGTCTGCCCGAGGTGGGGCCCCGGCAAGCGGCAACCCCGGCACCGGCGGCCGCCGATGGGGTGCGGGCGGCACGGGCACTCATGCCATTGTTCCTGGTGTATGGTGTCTTCGTGCTCAACGGCTTCATCTACCGCGGCAGTATAACCTTCTTGCCCGCCCACATAGAGGAGAACGTGCACATCAGCATCCTGGGCATCAACGAGGCGGCCCTGGCCGGCTCCCTGACCACCGTTGCCCTCCTGTCCGGCTCGGTGGGGCAGTACCTCGGAGGCAGCCTGTCCCAGCGCCACGTCCTGGAGCGGCTGGCGCCACCGATGGCCCTGGCGGTGGTGCCAGCCCTCCTGTTGATGGAGGTCAGCAGCGGCCTGGCCCTGGTGGCGGCCTCGGCGGCCTTCGTCTTCTTCAACTTCAGCGGCCAGCCCGTCTACAATGGCCTCATCGCCGACTACACCCCCCAGGGCACGATGGGCCGGAGCTACGGCATCTCCTTCTTCGCCGCTTTCGGGCTGGGGTCGGCGGCGGCGAGCTTCGCCGGCTTCTTCGCCGAACGCTGGGGCACGGGCTCGGTGTTCCTCTCCCTGGCCGGCTTCGCCCTGCTGGCGATGATCCTGACCCTGGCCATATGGCGACTGGCGTCAGGGCAAGGGGGTCTGGCGGCTCCAAGGCCAGCGGCGGTGCCTGCCGACCCGGCGACCGGTGGGCCGGGAGCGGTCGGCCTGCAATAGGGGGTATCGACATGGGGTGGAAGGTTCGCGTCGAGGGCAGCGACCTGCGCTTCAGCGCCGCCCACTTCACTACCTTCGAGGGGCAGTGCGAGCCCCTGCACGGCCACAACTACGCCGTCACCGTCGAGGTGGAGGGGGAGTTGACGGAGGACTCCTGGGTGGTGGACTTCGTCAAGCTGCGAAAGATGGCCCGCCGCGTCTGCGACGAGCTGGACCACCGCTTCCTCCTCCAGCGGGAGAGCCGCGTGCTGGAGATCAACGAGGGGATGAGCAACTGGAAGGTGCGCTTTCGCCCCGGCGGGCGGCCATCTGACCAAGAGCGCGGCTGGGCCCTGCCCAAGGACGAGGTGGTGGCCCTTCCCATCGACAACTCGACGGCGGAGCGCCTGGCGGAGTGGTTCGCCGGCCGCCTGGGCGAGGAGCTGCGGGCCAGCCTGTCCGGCAGGCAGGCCGCCGGCGCCACCAACGTCACTGCCATCACCGTCGGCATCGAGGAGGCGCCGGGGCAGGCGGCGTGGTACAGGCAGCAGGCAGGCTAGGCGGTCACATTGACATCTTCTCAGTTTGGCTCTACGCTGCGACCACAGAGGCAAGCTTCGCTCGCGTGGCGCAACAGATTGCCACCTAAGGTCCCTGGAACGAAGCAAGGTTGGACATGACTCGCGTGACACGTCAGGACATCGACGAACTGCGGGACTCCATGCGGAGATTCTGCTTCCAGTATGGAGATTTCACGCTCTCATCGGGGCTCAAGAGCAAGTACTACTACAACGGGAAAAGGGCTGTTTTGCGCCCTGGTGTCGCCAGGCTGATAGGGAGGGTTGTGTTCGAACTGGTGCAGGAGGCCGGAGCCGAGGCCGTCGGCGGCTTGGAGATTGGCTCCATTCCCATTGCGCAGTCGGTTGGTGCGGCAAGTTTGGAGGCGGGTCGGGAGGTTCCGGCCTTTATCGTTCGCAAGGAGGCGAAGCGGCACGGCGCCAGGGAGCAGGTCGCTGAGGCAGCGCCCGACCAGGGGGAGCACCTTCTGACTCCGGGGCGGAAGGTCGCAATCGTTGACGACGTCATCACTACCGGGGGTTCCATAGATAAGGCGATCCGGGTTGTGGAAGCCTTGGGTTGTCAGGTGGTTCTCGTTGTGGCACTCGTGGAGCGCCATGAGGGCGGTGGCCAGGGTCTCCGTGACCGCCGCTACAACTTTCGGCGCCTGTTCTACACCGATGAGGAGGGTCACCTGTTCATAGATGAGGCACTTCTACACGGAGCTCCAGAGACTACTGCAGAGGGAGTTCTACGCAGATAACTTCGCAGAGATAGCTCGCCTCGCGCGCGAAGCGGCCGAGTCGGTGGACAGGCCGCTTTCGTTCTTCGTGCTCTGGACCATCTTCTTGCTCTTCGATCGAGAGTGGAGGGAGCGACCACTGCGCTTGGAGGTTGCGGACAGGATGAAGAGGCACTTGTCCCCCTCCATAGACAGGTATCTACGAGCAGCGGAGTCTGGACTCAGTCCTGAGAGCGAGGCAGAGCACCTGAACGAAATCGTCGGCCAATTCCTCTCGTGGCTACAGATCCAGCGGGACATACCATGGGAGTAGGCGCGGCTGTTTCCATTGCCCCCACCGCGTCAGCCGAGAACGCAGCCGCGTCAAATTTGACACACGCTCCTTCCTCTGCTACCATCTCGGCTACAGTCGGCCCATAATCTACTCAAGATGACCTACCACTGCATGGCGATGCCTCGGCCCGAGCGAGTCGGGCCACCCCAAGCGGACAGCTAGTCCAGCCCGCTCCGGGCCTGCCCGCCTCTGGCGGGCCCGGGGCCCCTTCGAGGTATCGCCATCATGTCTTTTGCCATAGCCCTGAAGTGCCGTGAGTGTGGGCGAGAGTACCCTCTCGACCCTATACATGTCTGTGAGTTCTGCTTTGGCCCCCTGGAGGTGGCCTATGACTACGAGGCCATGCGCAAGACGGTCACCCGCGAGGCCATCGAGCGCGGGCCTCTCACCCTCTGGCGCTACCGCCACCTCCTGCCCTGCGACGCCGAGGGCGCCGTGGACATTGGGGCCGGCTTCACGCCCCTCTTCCGGGCTGCCAACCTGGGTGAGGAGCTGGGCCTGCGTCACCTCTACATCAAGAACGACTGCGTGAACCCTACCTGGTCCTTCAAGGACCGGGTGGTGGCAGTGGCCAGCACCAAGGCGCGGGAGTTCGGGTTCACCACCCTGGCCTGCGCCTCCACAGGCAACCTGGCCAACAGCGTCTCCGCCCATGCGGCCAAGGCGGGCATGGACGCCTTTGTCTTCGTGCCCTCCGACCTGGAGTCGGGCAAGCTGGTGGGATCCGCCGTCTACGGCGCCACCCTGGTGGCCGTCGACGGCAGCTACGACGAGGTGAACCGCCTCTGCTCGGAGCTGGCGGACAAGTACGGCTGGGCCTTCGTCAACATCAACGTCCGCCCGTATTATTCCGAGGGCAGCAAGACCCTGGCCTATGAGGTGGGGGAGCAACTGGGCTGGCGGGCCCCCGACCACTGCATCGTCCCCCTGGCCAGCGGCTCCCTCTTCACCAAGATATGGAAAGGTTTCAACGAACTGGCTAAACTGTGGCTCGTCGACAGCGTGCAGACCAGGATGTCCGGGGCCCAGGCGGCGGGCTGCTCGCCCATCGTCAACGCCTGGCAGGCGGGGACCCTGAACGTCAGGCCTGTCAAGCCCAACACCATCGCCAAGTCGCTGGCCATCGGCAACCCCGCCGACGGCTACTACGCCCTGCGCACGATGGCTGACTCCGGGGGCTCGGCGGTGGCCGTGAGCGACGACGAGGTGGTGGAGGGCATCCGCCTCCTGGCCGAGAGCGAGGGTATCTTCGCCGAGACGGCCGGGGGCGTGGTAATCTCTGGTCTGCGACGGTTGGTCGAGGCCGGCCGCGTGGGCCGCGACGAGCTGGTGGTGGCCTTCATCACCGGCAGCGGGCTGAAGACGCAGGAGGCCGTCTGGGGGCGCCTGCGGGAGCCGCTCCGCATCGAGGCCACCGTAGGTGCCTTTGAGCAGGCCCTGGGACAGCGTGAGGAGGCGCTGCCTGCCGGCTGAGCCCGGGGCGGCATCGAGAGGAAAGAGCATGGCCAAGCAGCGTGTGAAGTTTACCTTTCCCCAGGAGCTTATCACTCTGCCCGTCATCTATGAGCTGGGCAAGAACTTTAACCTGGTGACTAATATCCGCCGGGCCGACGTCACCGAGGACCGTGGCTGGGTGGTGCTGGAGTTGGACGGCGACCTCCAGGAGATCGAGCGCGGCATCCAGTGGGTCACCTCTAAGGGCGTGCGCGTCGATCCCGTGGAGGGCGACATCGTCGAGGGCTGATCTGCCGGTGGCGGACCCGGACAACAATGATGAATGGAGGTATTGCGTTGAGCGTGACAGTGCGTATCCCCGCGCCGCTGCGCAAGGTTACCGGAGAGCGCGAGGTCGTCACCGCCGACGGCGGCGGCAGCCTGCTGGAGACCATCAACCGTCTGGACCAGGAGTACCCGGGCCTGAAGGAGCGCATCTGCGACGAGAGCGGCGAGCTCCGCCGCTTCGTCAACATCTACGTCAACGGTGAGGACGTGCGCTTCCTCTCCGGGCTGGAGACGACCGTCAAGGCGGGCGACGAGGTGAGCATCGTGCCCGCCGTGGCCGGCGGCTAGCGACCCAGCCCGACCATAGACGACATCGGGGTGGCGCCTCTGCCTGACAGCGGGCAGGGGCGCCGCTGTGTCCAATCTTGCCCTCTAGCAGTGTGCTGATAAACTCAAGGGCCGTTCGTGGTTCGACAGGCTCACCACGAACGGAATCTAAGAACCGCTCGTCCTTCGACAAGCTCAGGGCGAGCGGCGACATTTTCAGCATCTGCAAGTGCGGGTAGGGCAGCAGGCTCAGGGCGGCGGGCTCGGCGAAGGGCTGTGAGCCGGAGAGGGCGAGGGCACGGCGGTAGGGGTGGCGTGCGGGCTCGATGACGGCTTCGGCGTCGCTGTCTCCACTATCCCCGTGGGAGTCTTTTGGCCCACCGGCGTCTTCGTTGGCGTCTCAGTGGGCAGCGCCGTGAGTGAGGCCGCCGGCGAGGGAGTGGCCGTGCCGGTGGGCGAGGGCGTCCTCGTGGCGGCAGCCGCCGTGGGCGTCGAGGTCGCCGTGCGCGTGGGTGTGGGCGTGCAGGTGACCCGCCCCGGTGTGCCGGAGTCGGCGCTTCCGCAGCCCTCCAGGGCGGTTCCCGCTCCCGGCGTCGACGTAGGCCGGGCGCCAGCGGAGCCGTCCCCGCTATCGCCCGAGAGCACCGCCAGCCAGAGAACCAGGGCGGCCACCGGCAGGGCCAGAAGCGCGGCCGCCCCCACCAGGATGGCGAAGGCGGGCCCGCCTGCTGAGCCGCCGGCGGCCAGGGGGCCGCGCGGACCCTGTGGAGGCGGGCCCATCGAAGGGGGGCGCGGCGCTGCCCCTCTCACCGTCGCGGCGGCGATGCCGGCCCCGGCCTGGACGGCGGTGTAGGCCAGCAGGTCTTGGAGGACGGCCTCCTTCACGCCCGGCGCCGGCGACACGGGCAGGAGGGCGGCCAGCACCTTCAGGGGCGGAACCAGTCGCTTCCTGGTCTCGGAGCAGGTGGAACAGGCCGCCGCGTGGGCGCCCACCAGGCGTCGCGACTCGGGCGGCAGGATGGCCTTCTCCATGCTGGCGGCGAGCTGCTCCAGTTCCGCGCACTGCCCTCGGCCCAACCTGAGCACGAGAAGGGAAGTGAAGGCCTCGTCGGCTGCTTTCTTCAGGCGCGAGGCCATTCCTCCCGCCTTGAGCCTCCCTACGGAGATCACCTGCCCCACTTGAGCGGCGTTCAGTTCCCGACGCAGGCACAGGTCCAGGAGAGCGTACTCCGTGCGGTCGAGGCTGGCCGCCGCCTCCCAGATGATGAGCGCCTCCTCCTGGGCCCAGACCGTCTCCCCGGGGCTAGCCAGCTTGTCCGGATCCACCTGCGCGAAGGCGGAAGCTTCCTCCTCCTCGCCGCCGGCAGCGATACCGGCCGCCGGCGGCCCTACGCCCTCCATCGCCGCCTGGTAGGCGGCAGCCAGAGCCACCAGTCGGGGGTTCCCTCGCCAGCGCCCCTCGGAGAGCCGCCGGCGGAGGCGCACGAAGGTCGAAAGGGCGGCTGGCGCCACTTTCCGGCGGGAGAGGAGCAGACGCAGCAGGAAGTCGTGAACGTCCTCGAAGAGGCGGTCGCACAGGGCGACGAAGGCCGCCTGGTCTCCCCGGGCTGCCCTGGCGGCCAGGGCCTGGTCGCTTTCCGGGAGCTGTTGACTCATCAGGCTTTCTGACATCGAACGCCCCTGCGTGCGTGCATTGTAGCACCAGGCCCGGAGGCCCCCAAGGTCTAGGGAGGCGAGCGTAGGCCGCGAGCATGCCGTGGATTGGGGATGGGCTCACGCAGAACACGCCTGGGAGCCCCTCACGCTTGTTCGCGGCGGGCTGAGCATGCTAGAATTGTTGATGCAATTACTTAACTTTCCACTGGGTTACGACAGGGCGGAGGTGACGGCCGGTGCGCGTGTCCACCAAGGGTGACTACGGCGTGCGCGCCCTCATCGAGCTGGCCCACCACTTCGGGCAGGGGCCCCTCCAGAGCGCCGAGATCGCCGCTCGACAGAGTATCCCCGAGCCCTACCTGGACCAGCTCCTCACTACCCTTCGTCGGGCGGGCTTCATCCGGAGCGTCCGCGGGCCCCAGGGAGGACATGCCCTCGTCCGCGAGCCCGAGAACCTCAAGCTAAGCGAGGTCATAGCCGTGCTGGAGGGCTCCCTCTCGCCCATCGCCTGCCTGGACGAGCCCACTGGCTGCGGCAAGCCGGGCTTCTGCCCTCAGCGCGAGGTCTGGGAGGCCGTGCGCGACGCCACCCGGCAGATCCTGGATGACATCTCCATCGGTGACCTGGCAGCCCGCGAGCGCGAGGCAAGTAACGGCGGCGGGCGCTATGTCATTTAGAGAGTTGAGGGGGTAGGCAGCAATTACGCGCTCTGAGGTCAGACAGGAGACAGCGAAGCTCGTCGCCGATAGCGTGCTCGACCTGGTGGGGAACACGCCCCTGGTCCGCCTGCGACGGGTGATCCCTGAGGGCAGCGCCGAGGTTCTGGGCAAGGTGGAGTCCCTGAACCCGGCGGGCAGCATCAAGGACCGCATCGCCCTCAGCATGATCGAGGACGCGGAGGAGCGGGGCCTCCTCAAACCCGGCGACACCATCGTCGAGCCCACCAGCGGCAATACGGGCGTCGGCCTGGCCATGGTGGCGGCGGTCAAGGGCTACCGCCTCATCCTCACCATGCCCGAGGACATGAGCGTGGAGCGGCGCAAGCTCTTCAGCCGCTACGGGGCCAAGCTGGTGCTGACGCCGGCCATCGAGGGGATGAGCGGCGCCGTCTACGCTGCTCAGGAGCTGGTAGAGAAGAACCCCGGCTACTTCATGCCCCAGCAGTTCAACAACCCCGCCAACCCGGAGATCCACCGCCGGACCACCGCCCGCGAGATTCTGCGGGCGACGGCGGGGCGGCTGGACGCCTTTGTAGCGGGGGTGGGCACCGGCGGCACCGTCACCGGCGTCGGCGAGGTACTGAAGGAGCTGAATCCGCGCATCCTGGTGGTGGCGGTGGAGCCCGCCCGCTCGCCGGTCCTGGCGGGAGGCAAGGCCGCGCTACACGCCATCCAGGGCATTGGGGCCAGCTTCGTGCCCGGCGTGCTCAACCGCGAGGTTATCGACGAGATAATCGCTGTGCGGGACGAGGACGCGCTGGCGATGACGCGACGGCTCACGAGCGAGGAGGGCCTGCTGGTGGGCATCTCAGCGGGGGCCAACGTCCACGCTTCCGTGGCTGTAGCCCGGCGCCTGGGTGCGGGCAAGCGCGTCGTCACCATCCTGCCCGACACCGGCGAGCGTTACCTGAGCGTCAACCTCTAGAACAGGGCGGAGATGAGTTCGGCGGACCATACCCACTCGGAGGATGCGATAGCGGTGTCGGTGTACGTGCCGTCGCCCTTCCGCCGGCTGACCGGCAACCGGTCTCTGGTGAAGGCGCATGGCAAGGACGTGGCTGAGCTTCTAGAGGACCTGGAGCGCCAGTTTCCGGGATTCAGGAGCCTTGTCTTCAACGATGAGAATGAGGTCCCGGCCCACATCAATATCTACGTCAACAACCGGGAGATCAGCACCCTGGAGGGCATGGCGACACCCCTCCGGGACGGCGATCAGGTGGCGGTGATCCCCGCCCTGGCTGGCGGCGAGGGCGACAGCGAGCGACCGGCGCGGTCGCCGTGGGCCCTGACCGAACAGCAGGTGCTGCGCTACTCCCGTCACATCATCATGCCTCAGGTGGGCAGCGTCGGGCAGAGGAAGCTCATGGAGGCCCGCGTCCTTGTCCTGGGGGCGGGCGGCCTGGGCTCGCCGGCGGCCCTCTACCTGGGCCTGGCGGGCGTCGGCACATTGGGCATCCTCGACTTTGACGCCGTGGACCTCTCGAACCTCCAGCGCCAGATACTCCACCGCACCGAGGACGTGGGTCGCCCCAAGGTAGAGTCGGCTCGGGAGACCATCGCCGCCCATAACCCGGAGGTGCGGGTGGTGCCCCACAACGTTGCCCTGACCTCTGAGAACGCCCTGGATATCATCTCTCAGTACGACATCGTGGTGAACGGGATGGACAACTTCCCGGCCCGCTACCTGACGAACGACGCCTGCGTCTTCCTGAAGAAGCCCCTGGTGGACGGCAGCGTTCTCCTCTTCGACGGTCAGGCCACTGTGTACCTGCCTGGCAAGGGCTGCTACCGCTGCCTCTACCCGACGCCGCCGCCGCCGGGGCTGGTGCCCTCCTGTGCCGACGCCGGCGTCCTGGGCGCCCTGCCCGGCGTCATCGGCTGCATCCAGGCCATCGAGACCATCAAGCTCATCCTGGGCGCGGGCGAGTCCCTCAGCGGCCGCCTGCTGCTGTTCGATGCTCTTTCCATGGAGTGGCGCACCGTCCGCATCCGCCGCGACCCGGAGTGCGTTGTCTGTGGCGAGCACCCGACGGTGACGGAGCTCGTAGACTACGAGGAGTTTTGCGGATTTCCCGGCGGCAGCCATGCCGCGGCAGGCCTGCCCGCTGGGTCGCAGCTCTAGGAGGAAGCGTATGGCCGTGGAGGTCCATCTAACTTCGGTGTTGCAGCGCCTGGTGGGCGCCAAGTCCGTCATGAGCGAGGGCGCCACCGTTGGTGAGCTTCTCGCCAACCTGGATGCCGCCTATCCCGGCTTTAGGGACCAGATTACGGGCGAGGACGGCCAGCTCCACCGGTTCGTGAACATCTACCTTAACGACGAGGACATCCGCTACCTGGATGCTCTCGATACAGCCCTCCAGGACGGCGACGTTGTGTCCATCCTGCCGGCCCTGGCGGGAGGCGCCTAGGCGGGGATCGCTTTGCGTATCACGAGCATTCTCGACGCCATCGGCAACACGCCGCTGGTGCAGTTACCCAACCTCAGCCCTAACGAGGACGTGCGCTTCTTCGCCAAGCTGGAGGGGCAGAACCCTACCGGCAGCGTGAAGGACCGCATCGCCAAGTACATGCTGGAGGACGCCGAGCGCAAGGGCGAACTGACACCGAACAGGGTCATACTGGAGGCCACCAGCGGCAACACCGGCATCGCCCTGGCTTTCATCGGGCGTCTCATGGGCTACCGGGTGAAGGTGGTGATGCCGGACAACGTCAGCGAAGAGCGGGCTCAGCTCCTGAAGGCCTTCGGGGCCGAGGTGGTCTATAGCGATGGCCGCTACGGGACGAACGGCGCCATCGCCCGGGCACAGGAGATGATGCGTGCCGACCCCGATGCCTATTACATGCCCTATCAATTCGGTAACGTCGCCAATCCGCGCGCGCACTACGAGACCACCGGGCCCGAGATCCTGCGCGACCTGCCGGAGGTAGACGTCTTCGTGGCGGGGCTGGGCACCGGCGGCACCCTCACCGGCGCCGGCCGCTATCTGAAGGAGCGCAAGCCGGAGGTGAAGGTCATCGCCACCGTTCCTCACCCGGGCGACCTGGTTCAGGGGCTGCGGAGCCTGGAGGATGGCTTCATCCCAGAGGTATTCGACGAGTCGGTCCTGAACGGGAAGATCGTCGTCACCTCGCGCACGGCCTTCGCCGCCGCCAAGGAGCTCACCCAGAAGGAGGGCATCTTCGCAGGCATCTCATCGGGGGCGGTGCTGCGCACGGCCCAGCGGGTGGCCGGGCGCTTAACGCGAGCCAACGTCGTTCTCCTGCTGGCCGACGGGGGCTGGAAGTACCTCTCCACCGAGCTCTGGACCAAGGAGTACGAGGACCTGCCGGAGGAGATAGAGTCCATGATCTGGTGGTAGCGCAGAGCGCCAACCACCACTTCCTTCAAACGCGGCCTCGGCCTGGAACCTGTATCGACGACGGCGGGGTACGCCGCTGAGAGTGAGGCCTCGTAGTGGCGTACCTTTAGGTGCGCCCGTAGCCAGGCGGGAGGGTCTAAAGACCCTCCCCTACGGGCTAGATGCGGCCTCGGCCTGGAACCTGTATCGACGACGGCGGGGTACGCCGCTGAGAGTGAGGCCTCGTAGTGGCGTACCTTTAGGTGCGCCCATTGGAGGCCGGGGGTAGGGGAGCCGGTGTTCATCCTGAAGCGCAAGTACGCCGACGAGATCTTAGCTCAGGCCCGCGAGGAGGCGCCCAACGAGTGCTGCGGCGTGCTTGGCGGGCGCGACGGGCGGGTCGAGAAGCTGTTCCGCGCCGTCAACGCCGAGAAGAGCGCCGATCTCTACAATGTGGACTCTGACGACCTCCTGCGCATCCGCCGCGAGTGCGATGCCAAGGGCTGGGACTTCGTGGGCATCTACCACTCCCATACCCACACAGAGGCCTACCCCTCCCCCACTGACGTGCGCCTGGCCGCCTGGCCGGAGTCAGTCCACATCATCGTCTCCCTGGCCGACCCAGAGAACCCCATCCTGAGGGCCTTCCGCATCCAGGAGGGCCACGTGTCCGAGGAAGAGCTCAGGATCGAGGGCTAAGGCTGCCCCGGGGCCGGCTCTTCCCCGCCCACTTCAATCTCTCCTGAACGAGCTATGCCCTACTGACATCGGCCAGTTGGCCGATACTGAAGGTAGGCGGCGCAGTAGATGGCGAGCGCCGCCAGAGTCCGCGCGCCGGAGGCCATGGACAACGCGGTGGCATCCCTCCAGGTATCCAATGTCGAGGCAGGCCCCAGTCTGGACGAGGTGCTGGCTGCTGCCACCCGCGGCGTCTGCGAGGCCTTGAAGGCCGACGCCGCCGCCATCAGCCTGCTGGAGGGGGGCGTCCCCACCTTCCGCGCCCATTACGGCCTTCCCGAAGGGATCTCTACTAGCTGGCGCCTGGACAAAGACGCCAGCCAGAGGGGGATCGTCTTTCGCGACGGCGAGCCCTACGTCAGCAATGACATCTCTCTTGATCCCAATTACCACGACTCGCAAGCCAGCAGGCTCGGCATCCGCGGCGTCATCATGGTGCCGCTACGGGTGAGCGGAGACGAAATCGGGTGCCTTTATATTGGCAGCTTCACCCCCCACCGTTTCACGGACGACGACGTGCGCGTGGCCAGCGTCTTCGCCCAGCAGATAGCCGCGGCTGTAGCCAACGCCTCCCTCCTTGAGCGGGAGCGACGGGAGCGCCAGCAGTCCCAGATCCTCTTGGAGTTGGTCCGCGCCACCGGTTCCAGCCTCAGCCTGAAGCAGGTCCTCATCCCGGTCTGTGAGGCCGCCGTTAGGCTCAGCGTGGCCGACCGCTGCAGCATCCTGCTCGTCGATGAGGTCGGCGAGACGCTGGAGCCCTTCATGTCCCTCGGCTTCAAGAACGAGGAGATGTGGCAGCGTTTCCGCGCTACGGCACGCGTTCCCCTGGCCTTCGTGCCCGGGATGCGCGACGCCTTCCTCACCCAGAGACCCATCATCATCGGCCACGCCAACCGGACGCGGCTCATCCCTCAAAGTGTCGTTAAGCGCTTCGGGATGAAGACGGTGGCCATCTACCCCATGGTGGTCCGCGATCAGGTGGTGGGCATCATGGTGGTGGATTCCGTCAAGAAGCGCCTGCGCTTCCCGGAAGAGGAGATCGAGACGATGACGGCCATCGCCAGGCAGGCGGCGGTCGTCATCGACAACGCCAGGCTGTTCGAGCGGGAGCAAAAGCAGCGGCGGCGGGCGGAGGCGCTGTCGCAAGTAGTGGGCGCGGTGAGCTCTAGCCTCAGCCTCAAGAAGGTCCTCATCAAGTTGTGCCAGTCGGTGGTAGACCTCAGCGTGGGCGACCGCTGCTCCTTCTTCCTCGTCGAGGAGGGAGAGGAGAGAGCCATACCCATCATGTCCCGTGGCATCGAGGACCCCTCGCTGTGGGAGAAGTTCAAGGAGTCGTCGGTCCTCGAGGCATCGCAGGTCCACGGTATCAGTGAGGCCTTCCGGTCGCTGGAACCCATCATCGAGGAGCATGTGCCGGGGTCGGGACTCCTGCCCGACTACTGGGTGGATACCTTCAATGTGAAGTCGCTCGCCCTTTACCCGCTCGTCCACAGGGAGAAGAATGTGGGGGTCATGGCGGTCGACTCCTTCCGAGACTTCGTGCACTTCCCGCCAGAGGAAGTGGAGACCCTGGCGGCCATCGCCAAGCAGGCGGCGGTCGTCATCGAGAACGCCGGGCTCTTCGAGCAAGAGCAGAAGCAGCGGCAGCGGGCGGAGGCGCTGCTGCAGGTGGTGGGCGCGGCGAACTCCAGCCTCAGCCTCCAGAAGGTGATCATCACCCTCTGCCGCTCGGTGGTAGACCTCAGCGTCGGCGAGCGCTGTAGCATCTTCCTGGCCGACAAAGCAACGGGCAGGTTGCTGCCCTACATGTCCCTCGGCCCCGAGGATGAGAGGATGTGGGAGAAGTTTCGTTCCATCGCCGGCGTACCGCCCACGCCCCTACGCATCCGGCTGGTGGAGGCTATTACCCGCATACGCGCCCCCATCATCCAGGAGAATGCCCTTGCTGCGCGTCTCCTTCCGCGGGACTGGCTGGAGAGCTTTGGCATCAAGTCCATAGCCATCTACCCTTTGATGGTCAAGGAAGAGACCATCGGCCTGATGGCCGTCGACTCCTTCAGCGACTTCGTGCACTTCCCGCCCGAGGAAATAGAGACCATGGCCGCCATCGCCAGGCAGGCGGCGGTCGTCATCGAGAACGCCAGGCTCCATGAGCAGGTCCAGCAGCAGGCCATCGCCGACCCCCTCACGGGGCTGTACAACCACCGTCACTTATACGAGCGCCTGGAGCAGGAGATGGCTCGGGCCAAGCGGAGCCGCCGTCCAGTCGCTGTCCTGATGCTCGACGTCGATAACTTGAAGCTCATCAATGACACCTACGGCCACCAGGTGGGCGACGAAGCCCTGAAGCTCCTGGCCTCGGTGCTCCAGAGCAGTTGCCGGGCCGAGGACATCGTAGGGCGCTACGGCGGCGACGAGTTCATGATCATCCTGCCTGAGGCCGACAGCGCCGACGCTGAACGCATAGGAGAACGTATCCAGACTAACCTGGCCACCCATTATCTGGAGGCGGAGGGGAAGGACGGCTGCGTCCCGGTTCGCCTCAGCATGGGCGTCGCCTGCTGCCCCAACGATGCCACCGTCATGCACGAACTGGTGGACGCCGCTGATAGCGCCCTCTACCGCTCCAAACAGCGGGGCGGGGGCCGCATCAGCACCGCCCGTGGCCGGGTCGAGGAGCTCATGCCGACCGATAGCAGGGCCTTCAGCGCCATGCAGGGCCTCGTCAGTGCTCTCATTCAGAAAGAGCCCTCCATGCGCCAGCACGTCGGCAACGTCGCCAAGTACAGCGTGCTGGCGGCGGCCGCTCTGGGCCTTAGCAAGAAGAACCAGAACATCCTGCGCAGGGCCGGCTGGGTGCATGACGTGGGGAAGATCGCTGTACCGGACGGTGTCCTCTGCAAGCCGGGCCCCTTAGACGATGAAGAGTGGAAGCTGATCCGTCAGCACGTAGAGTTCAGCGTGACGATCCTGCGCGGCATCGCTCATCTGGCCGACATAGTACCCGCGGTGGCGGCCCACCATGAGTGGTTTGACGGCAGCGGCTACCCGCGGGGCCTCAAGGGTCGGCGTATCCCTATGACGGCCCGCGTCCTGTCGGTGGCCGATGCCTACGCGGCCATGACCAACGACCGGCCCTACCGCCTGGCCATGAGTCGCGAGGAGGCGGTCGAGGAGCTGCGGCGCAGCGCCGGCACCCAGTTCGACCCCAAGGTGGTGGCGGCGTTTGTCCAGGTGCTCGAGGCTGAAGCCCGAGAGACCCGCGCCGCCTAGGGTCAGGTCCCACAACCCACCCACCGGTGGCTAACTAGCCTTTCTCTGCTCAACTGGCTGCATTTCCTTGTCGCGGCCCGTGAACCTGCCTTAGAATGCCTCTCACCGGGCATTCCGAAGGAGGGTGACGCGTGCCGAGGACGGCCAGTGGGGCAACCCCTGTCACCATCGGGGGCCGCCGCTTTGACTGGGGCTCCCGCACCTACGTAATGGGCATCATCAACGTGACGACGGACTCCTTCTCGGGTGACGGCCTGGGGCTCGACGTAGAGGCAGCGGTGGCGCAAGGGCGGCGCTTTGCCCAGGAAGGGGCCGATATCCTGGACGTAGGCGGCGAATCGACGCGCCCCGGCTTCCAGGCCGTGACGCTGGAGGAGGAGATGCGCCGGGTGCTGCCCGTAGTGGAGCAGCTGGCGCGCGAGGTGGACGCGCCCATCAGCATAGATACCTACAAGGCACCCGTGGCACGGGCCGCCCTGAAGGCCGGCGCCCACCTGGTGAACGACATCTGGGGCCTCCGGCACGACCCGGCTATGGCGCCCCTGGTCGCCGAGTTGGGAGTGCCGGCCGTGATCATGCACAACCAGCGCGGCCGCGACTTTCATGATGTCATCGGCGATATCCGGGCTGGCCTGGAGGTCAGCCTAGGGCTGGCCGAGGAGGCCGGCATCCCCCGCCAGCGCCTCGTCATCGACCCCGGCTTCGGCTTCGGCTGGGCGGAGGAGCACAATCTCGAGATGCTGCGTCGCCTGGGGGAGCTCCGAGACCTGGGGCTGCCCATCCTCATCGGCACCTCGCGCAAGTCCACCATTGGGGCCGTCCTGGGCGGCGTGCCGGCGGAGGAGCGGCTCATGGGCACGGCCGCCACCGTGGCCATCGCCATCGCCCACGGCGCCGACATCGTCCGCGTCCACGACGTAGCGGAGATGGTGCAGGTCTGTCGCATGGCCGACGCCGTGCTCCGCCCTCACCCTTCCGGCCTGCCTGTCCGGCAGGCAGGCAGGCCGGCCCGCCGATGGTGAGCGACAGGCCGGCTGTCTACCTGGGGCTGGGCTCCAACCTGGGAAACCGCGAGGGCAACCTGCGCATGGGCCTGCGCCTCATGGAGCCTCTGTGCCGGCTGGAGGAGGTCTCCTCTCTCTACGAGACGGCCCCCGTCGGCGTGGAGAGCCAGCCCCCCTTCTACAACGCCGCCTGTCGGGTCACCACCGGCCTGGAGCCCGAGGCGCTCCTGCGCTTCCTCCAGCGCGTCGAGTTCGAGGTCGGGCGGCGGCCCGGCGGTCCGCGCTGGGGCCCGCGGCCTCTGGATCTAGACATCCTGCTCTATGGCGATCGGGTTCTGGAAGGGGCTGGGCTAGTGCTGCCCCACCCCCGGCTGGCCGAGCGGCCCTTCGTGCTGGTGCCGCTGGCGGAGATCGCTCCTGAGACGCGACATCCCACACTGAAGAAGACGGTGCGAGAGCTGCTGACGGCCGCCGGCGAGGAGGGGGTAACGCTGGTGGCGCCCGCGGGTTGGCACCGCGCTCGCCTGCCCGGCAGGTGTGAAACGTGAAGAGGGGTCGCCGCTGGCGACCCCTCCTGGTCTTCGTCTCTGGATGCCCTAGGCGGCCGTACCCTCCGATTCGCCCTCCAGCTCGGGGCTCTCCTCCTCGGTGGAGAGGAGGGTCCAGCCTACCCAGAAGGCCAGGGCGGAGACGGCGGCGACAGCACCCATGACGGGGAGGGCCACCGCCATGTAGCTGCGCCGGGCAGCGCCGTACAGGAAGAGCAGCATCTCCAAGACGGCACCTGCCATGATCAGTATTCCCGTCATCTGTGATCGGTCCATGCTGTCAACCTCCCCTCGCGGACGCGAGTCTCAGCCCATAGACTTTCGGAGTTCCGGCGGTAGAAGGTTGGGGATCCTGTCCTCTATGGGGTACCGCTCGTCGCACTTCTTGCAGTAGAGGGTGCCCTTGATGACCTCGTCGCCTTCTTCCTCCTCAGCCGTGAGCTCCAAGGGACTCTTGCAGACCGGGCAGGCGAGGATGTCCATGAGGTCTTTGCGCATGAGGTGCTCCTCGGACTAATGTGCCGGCTTCCCTTCCGGCGGCCGGAACGTCGCTCATTGTAAGGGGGGCTCCCATCTGTGTCAACGCAGTGTACTCGTCCGGCATGTCCCGTATGCTTACCCGAGCCTCTTTCGAAATGACGCGCAAGCTTGCGAAGCCTGTCGCACGCTTGACGGGGGGGCGAGGGCGTCCCTAGAATGCGGTGCCTCGATGCCGCAGCCACGTCCAGCCCATCCTGGGGGGCGCTCTATGACTGTTGACAGGGAACGTCTCAAGGCCCGCGCCGCCGCCGAGGTCGAGGCCCACCGGCAGGAGCTCATCGACCTGAGCCTCCGCATCCACAACAATCCAGAGATGGGCCTCCAGGAGGAGCGGGCCAGCGCCTGGCTCTGCGAGTACCTGAAGAAACAGGGGTTCCAGGTCGAGAGGGGCATCTGCGGCCTGCCCACCGCCTTCCGGGCCATGGCGGGCCAGAGCGAGCCCCGCATCGCCTTTCTGGCCGAGTACGACGCCCTGCCCGGCGTTGGCCACGCCTGCGGTCACAACATCATCGCGGTCAGCGCGGCGGCCGCCGGTCTGGGAGCGCGATCCGTCCTGGAATCGACGGGCGGCTGCGTCGTCGTCATGGGCACTCCGGCGGAGGAGATCGTGGGCGGCAAGGTCATCATGGCCCGTCAGGGCGCCTTCGACGGCCTGGACGCCGCTATGCTCACCCATCCCGGCTCCCGCGACGCCGTCTACTCGCAGGCCCTGGCCTGCGCCTCCCTGGAGGTCGAGTACTCTGGCAAAGAGGCGCACGCTGCCGCCAGGCCGGAAGCCGGCATCAACGCTCTCGATGCCCTCATCCTGGCCTACAACGCCATCGGCGCCCTCCGCCAGCACATCCGCGACAGCGCTCGCATCCACGGCGTCATCACCGACGGCGGCCAGGCGGCCAACGTGGTGCCGAACCACTCGGCGGCCAGCTTCATGGTCCGGGCCGAGGACGACGCCTACCTGGAGGATCTGAAAGCGAAGGTCATCGCCTGCTTCGAGGCCGGCGCCCGAGCCAGCGGCGCCCGCCTGGAGTACCGCTGGTCGGACAACCAGTTCGCCGCCATGCGGACCAACGGCCCCCTGGCCGAGGCCCACAAGGCGAACCTGGCGACCCTGGGTCGAGAGACACGTGACCAGCCCAGCCGAGGGATGGGCAGCACCGACATGGGCAACGTTAGCGCCCTGGTGCCCGCCATCCATCCCACCATCGCCGTGGCGCCGCCCGAAATAGGCATCCACAGCCGCGAGTTCGCGGCCTGCGCCGCCTCCGAGGACGGGCACCGGGGCCTTCTGGACGCCGCCAAGGCCATGGCCATGACCGCCATCGACGTCCTCACCGACCCGGACCTGCGCCGGCGCATACAGGAGGAGTTTCTGGCCTCGCCCTGATGGGCAACAACTGTTCAGGTTCATCTGAGAGAATGATACGGCATGTTTGTGAGACGAAGAGAGGCCGCTCATGGTTCGACAAGCTCACCATGAGCGGGCAATTCCCGCTCATCCTGAGCTTGTCGAAGGACGAGCCTTGTCGAAGGATGAGCCTTGTCGAATTAGAGCATCGATGGCCATAAGGGCAACAGAGCTGCTGCTATGACCGACGACCCTTTCGATGTCATCGCTGACTACTACGACCTGGACCTGGCTGGCTACGAGGAAGACGTAGGCATCTACGAGAACCTGGGCCGCCGCCACGACCTACCCATCCTGGAGCTGGGCGTCGGCACCGGGCGCGTCGCCATCCCTCTGCTCCGGTCCGGCCTGCAAGTGGTGGGCATCGACCGCTCGGAGGCAATGCTGGCCGTAGCCAGGCGCAAGCTGGAGGCCCTGCGGCCCCAGAGCCTGGCCACCAATCTGCGCCTCCTGAAAGAGGACATGACGGACTTCGACCTGGGGGAGAGCTTCGGCCTCATCTTCTGCGCCCTCGGCGGCTTCATGCACCTGCGCAGTCAAGAGAGCCAGGTGCGCGCCCTGGAATGCGCCCGCCGTCACCTGGCCTCCGACGGACGCCTGGTCATCGACCTGCCCGCCTTCGAGCCCCAGGAGTGGGAGCCGGGGGCACAGCCCATGACCCTGGTCTGGACCCGCAGGGACATCACGCGGGATGTGCTGGTAAGTAAGTTCCACAGTTGCCAGGCCGACCCGGCCCGCCAGGCCCAGCACGTTACCCACATCTACGAGGAGTGGGGGCCGCAAGGGTCTCTGCGCCGCCGCCTGGTCACCTTCGAGCTGCGCTGCGTCCTCCGGCACGAGATGGAGCTTTTGCTTGGCCGCGCCGGCTTGCAGATGAGGGACCTCTATGGCACCTATGACCTCTCCCCTTACGACCTCCACGCTCCTAGAATGATCTTCGTGGCAGGCCTTGCGCCTTCGCGGAAGTCTTCATCCCCCCGTTTGGAGAAGCCCTCTGGCTAGCGACAGGAAAGGCCGCATGCTCATCGCGCTGGACGCCATGGGGGGCGACTATGCCCCCACGGAGACGGTGAAGGGGGCCCTGCTGGCCGTCCGCGAGACGGACGTGGAGGTGGCGCTGGTGGGCCTCCCGGATATTCTGACGGCGGAGCTGGCGCGGCAGGGCCACAGCGGCTCCACCCCCTCGGTGCGGGTGGTGCCGGCCAGCGAAGTGGTGGACATGCACGAGCCGCCGGCCCAGGCCGTGCGCCAGAAGCGCCACTCCTCCATCAACGAAGCCCTTCGCCTGGTAAAGGAGGGCGAGGCCAGCGCCGCCGTTTCGGCCGGGAACACCGGAGCGGTGGTCGCCTCGGCCCTCCTGGTGCTGGGACGCTTGGGCGGCATCAAGAGGCCGGCCCTCAGCGCCTACTTCCCGACGGGCAAATACGGAGTCCTGGCGCTGGACGTGGGCGCCACCGCCGACTGTAAGCCGTCCTACCTGGTGCAGTTCGCCCACATGGGCTCCATCTACATGGAGCGCGTCTACGGTGCCAAGCGACCGCGGGTGGGGCTCCTCAGCATCGGTGAGGAGGAGGGCAAGGGCAACGCCCTGACTCGGGAGGTCTACGACCGCCTCCAGCACTCGGCCCTTAACTTCGTGGGCAACGTGGAGGGGAAGGAGATCATGAATGGGGAGGTGGAGGTGGTGGTCTCCGACGGCTTTACGGGCAACGTGGCCGTCAAGATGGGCGAGGGGATGGCGGAGTTCATGTTCCGCGAATTGCGAAAGGCGGTCAACGAGCGCCTGCGCTACCGCCTGGGAGCCCTGCTCATGGTGGACGCCCTGCGCGGCATGCGCCGGCGACTGGACTACGCGGAGTACGGGGGCGTGCCCCTCTTAGGGGTGAACGGCGTCGTCATCATCTGTCACGGCCGCAGCCACGCGCAGGCGATCAAGAACGCCATTCGCACGGCGAAGGAGGCAGCGGCTTCCGGCATGCTGGAGGCCATGCAGGCCGACCTGAAGTAGTGACCACGCACCTCAGTCGGGCAGGTCTTCGGCGGCGCCGGGCAGCAGCCGGAAGCGGGTCCAGGTCTTGAGGGCTTCTCGCAAAGCCTGTATCCGGGGCTCGTCGGCAGGCAGGCCACCGAGGACGCAGCGCTCGATGTGCCAGTCCATCAACAGCAGCCCCACCTGGTCGAGGGCGCTGCGGGCGGCTGTGAGCTGGGTGAGGACATCCTCGCACCCGCGGCCCTCCTCCAGCATGCGCTGGATGCCCCGGATCTGCCCCTCGATGCGCCGCAGCCGGGTGAGAAGTGTTTCGGTCTCGCTACTGCTTCGTTCGTCCATAAGAGTTCCTCGTGAAGGGTTGACATACCCCGTGGGGGTATAATAGCATAGTACTAAAAGAGGTCGTTTCTGTCAAGGCGGCCCCGTTTTCTGACAAAGGAACCCGGAAAGGAGAAAGGTGTGGCGAAGCCCAAGGAAGTAACCGACGCCACTTTCGAGCGGGAGGTGCTGAAGGCCCCGCGCCCCGTGCTGGTGGACTTCTGGGCCCCCTGGTGTGGCCCCTGCCGCATGGTCGCTCCCATCGTCGAGGAGCTGGCTGAGGAGTACGCCGGCAAAGTCAACTTCGTCAAGCTGAACACCGACGACAATCCCATCATCGCCTCTCGCTACAGCATCCGCAGCATCCCGACGCTCCTGGTCTTCAAGGGAGGCGAGCCGGTAGGCCAGATTATCGGCTTCCGCCCCAAGTCGGACCTGCGGCGGCGCCTCGACGCCGCCCTCAGTTAGGGCAGGGACAAGCAACCAGCAACAAGCAGCATGAATGGGTAGGGTGGCGGCCTTGCCGCATGTTGCCTGTTGCTTGTAGCCTGTGGCCAGTAGTTCGTTGCTGTGGGGCAGTTAGTGACGCGAGACTACGACATCGTCGTCATCGGAGCGGGCCCGGCAGGCCTGACGGCAGGGCTGTACGCCGCCCGCGCCCGCCGCAAGACCATCGTCCTCGAGAGGAACGTGACGGGCGGCCAGATCGCCCTCACCTCTCTCGTCGAGAACTACCCGGGATTCCCGGACGGCGTCAACGGCTTCGACCTGGCCCAGGCCATGCAGCAGCAAGCCGAGAAGTACGGCATGGAGATGGGTTACGGCGAGGTCACGGGCATTGAGCCGAAGGACGGCCAGCACCTGGTGAAGACCACGGAGGGAGACTACCTGGCGAAGGCTGTCATTATCACCGGCGGCGCCGACTACAACCGCCTCGGCGTCCCCGGCGAAGAGCGCCTGACCGGCCGCGGGGTCTCCTACTGCGCGACCTGCGACGCCGCTTTCTTCAAGGACCAGGAGGTGGCCGTGGTCGGCGGCGGTGACGCCGCCATGGACGAGGGACTCTTCGTGACCCGCTACGCCTCCAAGGTCTACGTCATCCACCGCCGCGACCAGTTGCGGGCCAGCAAGATCCTCCAGGAGAGGGCCTTCGCCAACCCCAAGATGCAGTTCGTCTGGAACACGGTGGTGACGGAGGTCCTGGGCGAGGAGGCGGTGACCGGCCTCAGGCTGCGCAACGTCGTCACCGGCGAAGAGTCCACCTTGCCGGTGGCCGCCATCTTCGTCTTCATCGGCCTCCACCCCAATAGCGACTACCTGAAGGGGCTGCTGCGCATGGACGAGGGCGGCCACATTTACGTCAGCGACTGGATGGAGACGGAGGCGCCCGGCATCTTCGCCGCCGGCGATATCCGGGTGAACTCCTCCCGGCAGGTGGTGAGCGCTGCCGGCGACGGCGCCACCGCCGCCATCAAGGCCGACCACTACATCACTGACCACTTCAAGGGATAGAATAGTCCCGTACCCGTCGCCCTGCTCTGGAGCCGTGGGGCCCCGGAACAGTGGAACATTGGAGCAGTGGAACGAGGCCACCTACGGGCGGCTGTTCCAAAGTTCCATTGTCCAAGGGTTCGGGGTGGTGGCGGGGCGGTTGGGGCGCGGGAGTGGATGGGTCCCGGTGGGCCTCGCGGTCTTCAAAACCGTTGCGGGGCGGTCAGCGCCGTCCTGGGTGGGTTCGACTCCCTCCCACTCCCGCCAGCTCCCAGGGCACAGCGCTCGAGTAGGTAGCGCTGCCACGACGAACGGGCGATCGTGAGGGCCGTCGCTTGCGTACTCGCGTGACCTGCGAGTGGCACCGCAGGCATGCGGCAGCGCGGGCCGAGCGCGCCGAGCAATGGCGCGCACCATCGACCGAACGGGGGGGCATGTGAGCACCCTGTCGAAACCTCGCCTAGGACCGTGCGTCAGCTTGAGTTAAGAGTCGGCCCCAGGGCTTGCGCCCCATCGCCCGCCGGGTTGCACTGCCCGTGTGTGCTGTGGGACCTGTCTGCAGTGGAGCTTGGTTGACAGCGTGCTCCGCTCTGCCTATCTTCACAGCAGAACACGGCGATGCCTCCCAGAACTTCCAGCGTGAATCCGGTAGCGAGGTGTGCGAGTTGGCAACACCCCTCTTGAGGTCAGTCCATATTCTGCACTTCAAAGGTGTCACCAATCTAGAACTCAAGGGTTGCGGGCCGATAAACGCACTGTTCGGGAAGAACAATTCGGGCAAGAGCAGCGTTCTGCACGCAATCGACATGGCGGGCCTCGCCCTTTCGCAGCGCAATTGGGACTTGTTTCCGTTGAAGCGCTCTCTGGCGGATTTGTTCAGTGATGCGGGACCATTCACCATCACCCTCGAGTACGGTGATGGGTCGATGCTGACTGTGCAGCAGCAGGCTGGCGCGCTACGACCAACGTTTGATCCGGAGCCGACTGATAGCCAGAGGTTTGGTAGTCTGCTGCTGGTGCCTGACATTGGAACGAGCCTGCTACAGAGCCAGATAAGGCCTCCGGCCGACACCATGAGCTACGTAGAGCAGCGCAACTTCTCCGTCGTCAGCGGCGCAGACATCCTCTATGCGCTCAAGCACTACGGGCAGCGGAACCAGCGCGGCCTCAAGCCAGGCGACTACGAGGAGCTTATTCAGGAGGTACGACAGTTCTTCCCCGAGCTCGACGGCTTGGAGGCTGACCTCACCGACCGCCACATTTCTACCGTCACGTACGAGGAGTACGGCAAGCATCTGGACTTGCTGTATGCAGGAGCAGGTTTGAAGCATCTGCTCGATATCCTGGTTAAGGCGCGGCTCGCTGGCGCGAGGGTCGTGCTAATCGACGAGCCCGAGAATGGCCTCCACCCTGAGCTACAACGAAGGTTTCTGGCGCACCTCGAGCGCCTCGCTGAGACGAGAGGATTTCAGTTCTTCTTGGCCACCCATACGCCTGTCCTACTCTCAGAGGGACAATGCGCGGCCCTGTTTGGGATAAGAAACAGGCGGGGAGCACGCCAGGCCGAGCAAGTACCTTCGGACGCCATTCACACTCTGTGGGGCGACTTGGGTGTCCGACCCAGCGACTTCCTTCAGGCAGACATGGTGCTGATGGTCGAGGGGCAAGATGACGTACTGTTTTGGGAGCACGTAATACGGAATGTGTACGGCGGCGACTTCGGGGATATCTCGGTCAGCGTTGTGCAATACGGCGGTTCCGCCGCCAGTGCCATCATCTCAGGAGTCCTCGACTTCACCAACATCACCGCTGCCCGCGGCTATGTGCTATGGCTCCATGACAGGGATGCTCCGCCCGGCGACAAACCATCGCCCGACACAAGGAAGCTAGTGGGTGCTCTTGAGAAAGCGGGCCAGGAGTGCTGGGTGGGGAGCAAGCGCGAGCTAGAGTACTATCTTCCCGAATCCCTGCACGTGGAAGCCCAACAGGGTGACGAGGGACGCGAGGCGGCAGTGCGCGCAGCACTGGCGGGAGACCAACGAGCCAAGTTTGACGAGCTAGCGAAGAAGCGCGGCTTCGTTCATGTCAAGGGAAAGAAGCTCAGGGAACTGCTGCCGAACCATGTGACGCGGGATACGCTCGACGCCGAGCTTAGTGAACTAGTTGAGCGCACTCTCCTTCGCTGGAGGCGCGAGTTGCTGGGCGAGAGTGGGTAGCCGAAGCTCAGTGTTCCGGTGCCCCTTCTTCCAGCCGTCGAAAGGATAGAGGCGGTCCTCAGAACCACTGCTCGGCTCCCCACATGCTGCAATTCCAACCCGAAGAGGTCCCGGGCTAGTCTCCCCTCGACCGCCGGGCCGTCCCACTACAAGGTCAAGCACCCTTGAGCGCGTGCTGGTGGCGGGGGCACGCCCAAGGGTGCTTGAGGACGGAGGTTAACGCGGGAGAGGCGGTGGGTGTGACCTGGCTCTCATCTCTCCCTCTGGTACTACGCTCGCCGGTCAGATGTGGATTGCAGCCCGATGGAGAGCAGGGCCGAACCCGGAGTTCCTGACCCACATGCGGAGACAACTCCCATTTGACTCAGGGGACAACCTGAGGGTGAAGCAGCGGGCGTGGCGGGGCTCGGGGTTACACGTGTGTGCCTGCGGGTTGACGGTGGGTGTAGAATTGACGCAGTTATCTCGCCCTATGCGTGACGTGTCCTCATGAGATTCCTCCTTCTGATCCCGCTTGTTGTGGCCTTTCTCTTGGTCGCGCTGGCGTGTGAGGAAGAAGGACCAGGGGCCACCTCAGCACCTACTCCGATTGGGACTTCTGCCATGCCATATTCCTTGATCTACTACGATGGCCACATGCACACGACTCGCTCCGACGGCACGGGCTCCGTGGAAGACATAAAAGCGACGGCACTCCGCCGCGGCCTCAGCGTGGTCATCATCACCGACCACTGCGAAAGCCTGACGCGGGCAAAATGGGCGGCCCTGGTTGCCGAGACCGCTGCGGCGTCGGAGCCTGGCACCTTCCTCGCCCTGCTCGGCTTTGAGATTACGGGCAACGAGGGCATATTCAACCGCTCACACATGCTCGCTTTCAACGTTGCGGACCCCTTCGTCGGTGACGACGCTAACGAGGTCTGCCCTGAGGAGGTGTGGCCGGACCCGCCGAACCCGGCCGGCACCGGCCCCACGTACCCGGAAAACCTGGCGAAGTGGGCCGACTACGTTCACTCCAACGGCGGAATCGCCGTGCACTGCCACACGTCAGGCTCTACCCGGCTCGGATACGGCGTGGACAGCATCGAGGTCTACAACCAGAGCCATATCGACGACATCTTCCGCTACGCGAAGCTGCTCAGCTACTCGGACGAACAGGCGCTGGCATTCGCGAAGACGCTGAGCGACGTTGGCCTCTCTGGCGAGAGAGACCTGAACACGCCTGTGCTTCTCGGGAGCCAATCGGTTCCCCTGAGGCAAGCCGTCCACTCTGCCACCGAGATGCTCACCGGCGTCGGCCAGTGGCTGGGCTCGCCCGAGGCCCCTGCGAGTTCCTGGGACCAGCTTCTCATGGCCTACGTGAACGGCACGACCGACGCGCCCATCTTCGGCGTCGCCAACAGCGATGCCCATAACACCGCCGATCCCGACTCAACGGTAGGTGCGGGGAAGAATGGCCTCTACGTGAAGGCGCTGACCGCGGAAGGGGTCTACGAGGCCATCAAGGCGGGACGCAGCTTCGCCACCACCGGGCCATCCCTCGCCTTCGACGTCAACGGGGAGCTCATGGGAAGCACCGCCCATATTGCCAGTGGCGAGTCGGCCAGCCTGAACCTAAGCGTGGAATCTGAGAGCCCAACCGCCATACTGGTCAAGATAGACATCATAAGAAACGGCGAGGTCTGGCAGACGATCAGCCCCATGCAGCCTGCCTATGAAGACACCCTGGTCGACGAGAGCGTGACGGAGGACGGCTACTACCGTGTCGAAGTTACGTCTCAAGAACAGTCCAGCGGCCCCTACCACTACGCCTGGTCCAACCCAGTGTTCGTGAGCGTCCCGTAGGGCTCTATCGGCAGAAAGAGCAGAAGAGCCCTAGCAGGGTGCTGTGACCTTCCAGCCTGCGTTTGTCCTCGCATCAGTGCAGCGTTGAGGAGGCGTTCCCGTGACCGTCCGAACTCTGTCGCCGTTCGACCCGAACTACAGGGAGGCGTTCAGGGAGGCGCTGCTGACGGCAGACTCGCTCACTGAAGTCGGCAGCAGGCCGCAGATCAGCCTTGACGGTCTCTGGAGATTCCACATCGACCCTTACGATGTCCACCGAAGGCGGGCTGCGTCTGACCCGCACTACTTCGAGCTACTGGCCAAGCCGGAAGACGAGGCGCTGCTTGACCCGCGGACCGATTTCCCCGCCGGCGCCTGGGAGACGATCAATGTGCCGGGCTGCTGGAACGAGGAGCGACCGGAACTCATGCACTACGAGGGCTGCGCTCTCTATCTGAGGGAGTTCGACGGCCCGGCCTCCGGCCCGCGCTATTTCCTCTACGTGGGTGCAGCGAACTACGAGGCCACCCTCTGGCTAAACGGGGTCTTTATCGGCAGACACGAGGGTGGGTTCACCCCCTTCTGCACCGACGTTACCTCTCATTTGCTGCCCCGAAACGCCCTGGCCATAGTGGTCGACAGCCGGCGGGAGGCGGACCGGCTGCCGGCGCTCTGGTGCGATTGGCTCAACTACGGCGGCATCTCGCGCTCTGTGCGCCTCGTTGAAGTCCCCCAGTCTCACATAAAACGAACCTTCTTGCGCCTGCTGCCGGGCACCGGTTTCCGGCGCCTGCGCCTGGATGTGGAGACGACAGCCGCTGAAGGAGAGCAGATGGCTCTCACCGTGCCGGCTCTCCGCGTAGAGGAGAGGGCTCGCGTGGATGGGCAGGGTATGGCGTCGCTGGAGTTCACTGCCGAGCCAAGGCTTTGGTCGCCGGAGGAGCCCTATCTGTATGAGGTCGAGGTAGCGCTGGAAAGCGGGGACCGCCTGGAGGATAGCGTAGGCTTCCGCGAAGTGGGGGTCGAGGGCGATAGGCTGCTTCTCAACGGGCGACCGATCTTTCTTCGCGGGGTCTGCGCCCACGAGGAGTTCCCGGGGCGAGGACGCGCTGCGAGGGAAGAAGACACACGCGAGATGCTGGAGGCAGCGCGCGACCTGGGCTGCAACTTCCTGCGGCTCGCTCACTACCCTCACCACGAGAATGCCGCCCGCCTTGCCGATGAGATGGGTCTCCTTCTCTGGGAGGAGCTCCCCGTCTACTGGCACGTCGACTTCGCCAACCCCGTGGTGTTGGCCGCTGCCCGCAACCAGCTACGCGAGCTGATCCTCCGCGACCGCAACAGGGCCAGCGTCATCATCTGGTCGATAGCGAACGAGACGCCGAGGACAAGTGAGCGCTTGTCGTTCTTGGCGGAGCTGGCAGCCTGCGCCCGCCAGCTCGACTCGACCCGACTGGTTTCAGCCGCCCTCCTGCCACTGCCCGATGACCCGCTCCTGCCACACGTGGACGTGGTCACCGTGAACGAGTACTTCGGCTGGTACTACGGCCAGGCGGAGCAGGTGCAAGACCTCCTCAAAAACCTGGCGCCCTGTGGCAAGCCCATGCTGGTCTCGGAGTTCGGGGCAGACTGCGTGGCGGGCCTCCACGGCGCGGCGCAAGAGATCCGGACCGAGGAGTTCCAGGCCGACTTCTACCGCCGGCAGTTCGCCGGCATCCTCGGGTTTCCGTCCGTAATCGGCACGTCCCCTTGGGTCCTGTACGACTTCCGCACCCCTCTGCGCCAGAACAAGTATCAGCGGGGATACAACCGAAAAGGACTGATCGGGGAAGACCATCGCTCCCGGAAGATGGCCTTTGAGACTGTGCGTCAGACCTACCGGGGTTTGGTGGGCCGCTTCAGCGAATAGTCACGGAACAAAGCCATCCTCTCCAGCGTCCTAGGTAGTGGCGCCGGGAGAGCAGTCGGCCGCCAAAGGCAGAGGACAAGGAGGAAGGCTGGACATGAAGAAGACACTACTGATGGCTGCGGTGTTGGTCCTGACGGCAGGCGCTACGCTACTGGGCGTTCCGGGCTCGCGCGTGCGAGCGCAGTCGGAGGCAAGCATCACGCTGCCAGACCCGGGCGGTGTCGAGCAGCTCTACGAGGGCTGCAACAACATAGCCCTCACATTCCTCAACGGCACCACCAGCGAGGCCGTCGTGCAAGCCGTCAGCCCCGCCGGCGCTGTTGAGTCCATGTGGCGGTATGACGCTTCCCAGAACCGATTCCTGGGCTTCTCGCCAGCCGCCCCACAAGCCAGCGACCTCCTGACAGTGAACTTCCTGGACGCGGTATGGCTGTGCATCAGCGTTCCACAACCGGCGGTGACCCTGAGCGAAGAGGATGCCGGTAGCACGGTGGAACTGCGGGTGGGCGACACGATGGAGGTGGTGCTGGATGGGAATCCGACCACCGGTTTCTCGTGGGAGACGGTAGCCGTCGATGCATCCGTCCTCAAGCAGCTTGGCGAACCGGGGTTCGAGCCCTACACCAACCTTATCGGCTCCGGCGGCAAGTTCACCTTCCGCTTCGAGGCCGTTGCTTCAGGTCAGACGCTCCTGCGGCTGGTCTACCACCGGCCGTGGGAGACAGAGGTCCCTCCTGAAGAGACCTTCGAAGTGACTGTAGTGGTCCAGTAGTTCGCAGACTGGGGAATAGCACCTATCCTCCGAGGCCGCCGAACGGCAGCCGAGGCCAGCCAGGGTACGCTACCGAACAGATACACCAGCTTGACCCCTGAAGGGCAGTTGACTATGATTTGTGATGCTCATCCTGGTGTTTGACGGTGGGTTACACCGCGTCCCGAGAGGAGGGGGACGTAGTGGCTGAGGTTATCGTTGGTCAGAACGAGACCTTCGAGGCGGCCCTGAAGCGTTTCAGCAAGAAGGTCCAGCAGGACGGAATTCTGGCCGAGGCGCGCCGCCGCGAACACTACGAGAAGCCCAGCGTCAGGCGCAAGAAGAAGGAAGCGGCCAAACGTCGTAAGAGCAAGAAATAATCCCTGGGCCCGGCTTCCTGAAGGAGCCGGGAGCTTTTTCTCTCATATGTCTCTGAAGGAACGGCTGAACAGCGACCTCAAGGAAGCCCTAAGAAGCGGCGACGAGCATCGCAAGGCGGCTCTGCGCATGGTCCTGGCCGCCCTCCACAACGCCGAGATCGAGGCCAGGGCGGAGCTCGATGACGGCGCTATCCTGGGTGTCATGGCCAAGGAGGTCAAGCAGCGGCGCGAGAGCATCGAGGAGTTCCGCAAGGGCCGTCGAGAGGACCTGGTGGCCCGCGAGGAGGCCCAACTGGTGGTAATTCAACAGTACCTGCCCCAGCAGATGACACGCGAGGAGATTATCGAGGCGGCGCGCAACGTCATCGCTGAGGTAGGGGCCAGCGGCCCCGCCGACAAGGGCAAGGTGATGCCTGTCCTCATCAACCAGCTCCGCGGTCGCGCCGACGGGCGAGAGATCAACGCCATCGTCACCGAACTCCTGGCTGGTTCGGCCTAACCGGTCCGGCGCCCGAACCCGCCGACCATTCCAGTCCTCCTCTCCGTCTCCTTCGCCTTTCCCTTTCTGCTATCATGTCTGTGATGGAGGCAGGTCCCATCGGGCTTGCCGGCGGGAGGCTGTTCCAGCTTGGCGCTATGATTGAGAGCCCCCGTCCTCGTGGTGGGATCAGCAGGGCGCAGGCCCTGATCTTTGCGGCTGTCCTGGCCCTCGCTTTGGGGCTGGCCCTCTTCCCCGCCTTCCCGCGCCAGCTAAAGGTGCGCGAGGGCGACGTCGCTTCGCGCACCTTCCGTGCCCCCCGCGACATCTCCTTCCAGAGCGATGTGCTGACGGAGAAGCGGCGCGAAGAAGCTGCCGCCGCCGTCCCGGACAGCGTGGTCTTTGACCCCAGCGTGCGAACGGAGCAGCTTGCCAAGCTGGATGCCGTGCTGGGTGAGGTAGCGGGGGTACGTAATTCGCTGGCCCTCACGCCCCAGGCCAAGAGCACCGCCCTGGGCCGTATCGCCAACCTGAACCTCTCGCAGCGGGCCTCCTCCCTCGTACTCAGCTTCACCGACGAGCAGTGGGCCGCCGGCGGCGACGAAGCCCGCCGCGTCCTCTCCCAAGTCCTCGGCGAGTCCCTAGGGGAAGAGGCCACCGACTCCGCCCGCGATCGGGTCCGCGAGCTCATATCGCAGGAGTTGGGCAGCGACCAGGCCCTGGTGGTGGAAGAGCTGGCGCGCCCTCTGGTGGTGGCCAACCTCCGCGTCGACCAGGCGCGCACCGACGAGGCGCGGGAGGCAGCGCGGGCGGCCATCGTCCCGGTGCAGGTCAGCTTCGCCAAGAACCAGGTCATCGTGCAGAGCGGCGACGTCGTTGACGCCACCGAGCTGGAGGCGTTGCGGGAGGCCGGCCTCCTGTCGCCCGGCCTGCGCTGGGATACCGGCGCTGCCGCCAGTATCATCGCCTTGATGGCGGGGGCCTTGCTCGGCACCTACCTCTACCTGTTTCAGCCTCCCAGCGTCCACTCCAACCGCCACCTTCTGATGGTCATCCTAGTGGTCGTGGTGCCTGTCCTGGTCGCGAAGCTTTACCTCCCCCTCATCTTCCCCGACGACTCACGCCACTTCCTGGCCTACATGCTGCCACTGGCGGCGGCCCCCATACTCCTGGCTGCGCTCCTAGAGGCCCAGCTCGCCGTTGCCGTCGTCGCTCTCCTGACCGCCCTCCTGACCTTCACCGCCGTCTACCTGCCCGACCTTTCCAGCGTGGCTGCCACGGGTCCCCTGGACTCGCTGCGCATGACGCTGGTCACCGGCTTCGGCGGCCTGGCGGGTGTCTTCGCGGTCTACCGGGCCGAGAGGCTGAACAGGCATCTAGTGGCCGGGGTGGCGGTGACCGTCATGGTGATGGCGGTGCTCATGGGCGTCTGGCTTTTGGACGCCGAGCGGCGCACTCTGGACATCCCCTGGATGGTGGCCGCCGCCGGCGTCAATGGCTTCCTCTCCGCCTTTATCGCCCTGGGTGCCTTCCTGGGTCTGGCTTTCCTCTTTGGAATAACCACCAGGGTGCAGCTCATGGAGCTGGCCCAAATCAACCAGCCGCTCCTGCGCCGCCTCCAGAACGAGGCCCCCGGCACCTTCCACCACAGCATCATCGTCGGCAACCTGGCCGAGCGGGCCGCCGACGCCATCGGCGCCGACTCGTTGCTGGTGAGGGTGGGCTGCTACTACCACGATGTCGGGAAGCTTCTCCAGCCCGGCTTCTACGTGGAGAACCAGATGGGTGGAGAGAACCCCCACGAGCGACTGGAGCCCAAGGTCAGCGCTCAGATCGTCTCGGAGCACGTGCGCGGAGGCCTGGAGCTGGCTCGAAAGTATCGCCTGCCCCAGAGGGTGGCCGCCTTCATACCGGAGCATCACGGCACTCGCCTGGTGACCTACTTCTATCGCAAGGCCAGCCAGGAGAGGGGCGAGGTGGACGCCACCGACTTCACCTATCCCGGCCCCAAGCCGCAGACCCGAGAAACCGGCCTCGGCATGCTGGCCGACTCCGTGGAGGCGACGGTGCGCGGCAGCCCTGACCACTCGCCGGAGCGCATCGACGCCCTCGTCGAGGAGGTCATCACCGAGCGCGCAATGGAAGGCCAACTGGACGACTGTGACCTCACGCTCCGTGACCTAAAGACCATCGCCGAGTCCTTCAAGGCGACCCTGCGTGGCGTCTACCATCCGCGCCTCGAATACCCGGAGCCCACGGAGGCGGAGAAGCGAAGAGCCCTCTCCTTGGTCCGCTTCCCCTTCCGAGGCGCGACGTTCCCGCAACAGTCGCCGGGGCTTCTGGACATCCGGCGCCGTCCCAAAGGCGGCGGGACCCGGGGCGATCTCTGACCTCTAGCAGCGTTCCGTTTCTTATGGTAGAGAGAATAGGCCCTGAGCGAATGGGGGCCATGCCTGTCGCACCTGCCCGCTCTACCATGAGTCCCTGAGACGCCTACCACACTGAAGAGTGTAGAACCAGTAGGGATTCCTCTTGACAAAAGGTGTATACTGTGTGTCGCTGGGGCCAGAGTAGAACCTCGCCAGAAGGTGTAATCCGCGACTATTACCTAACGTATCCGGACAGGTAATCCGGCTACCCGCTAGCCGTGCTACCCATCGATGAGTTGGAGCCCGGGAAGATTAAGTTCTCCTGGGGCGGGGCTGGTTTAGCCAGCAGGAAGGGACGACTGCCATGAAGAGGCTGTTTTTCCTCGGTGGTCTAGCTGTTGTAGCCGTGGTGGTGGGCGGCTTCCTGGCCGCCCGGGAGGTGGCTCAATCGTCGAATAGTGTGGGAACCTCGAGACTTGCCTCATTCACGGGCCCGTCAGAAGGGCCAGAGGCGGGGCTGCCGCACTACGCCTGCCACGTGGCATCGGGAATGACCCCGGGGGTGGTGGTAAGCCTGTTGACGCAGTTCGGGCTTGAGGAGATTGTGGAGGTTCTTCAGGGCGAGGCGCTCTG
>Ga0315296_10000593_pt1 | contig 33042 bp, 17 predicted proteins | sample YL17G14_18_MG_FD_203921 | JGI IMG/M metagenome (GOLD analysis project Ga0315296, IMG submission 203921) | Sediment microbial communities from Yellowstone Lake, YNP, Wyoming, USA - YL17G14_18 | ecosystem: Environmental > Aquatic > Freshwater > Lake > Sediment | place: USA: Wyoming | collected... | reverse complement strand
AAGGCTGCTCAGCATGTCGGTCGGACTGCCGATGCATTTCGGGACGATTTTCGGGGTGGTGATGGTCGTGGGATTCATCGCCACGACCCTCGATACCGCCGTGCGATTGAATCGGTACCTGTTCGAGGAGCTGTGGCGGGTTCTGATCCCGAATCCGCCGCGGTTCATGAGAAGCTACTACTTCAACGCGGCGCTGGTTGTGATCATCATGTACTTGCTCGCGATGAATAATGCGTTCAGGTACTTGTGGCCGATCTTCGGGGCCGGCAACCAGCTTCTGGCCGCCCTGACCCTCACGGCCATCAGCGTGTGGCTTCTCGAACGCAGGAAGCCTGCATGGTTCACGATTCTTCCGGGCCTGTTCATGCTCGCGACGACGATAACCGCGCTGGTCTGGCTGCTGATCAACAAGTATGTCCCGACTCACAACACGACGCTGATTGTGGCGGATATCCTGCTTCTCGCTCTGTCCGCAGGGACGGTGATTGTCTCGGTGCGGAGCATCTTCGTCCGCCGTCCGGTGGTTCCGGAGCCGAGCGTCGCTTGACTTGCGAATGAGCCCGCCGGAGGCCCGATGCGGGGGACCGCCCCTCTTGTGGTATAATACCGTAAGCTTTTGTAGCTTCCTGCGAGGTGTATGAGGATGCCGGCACGATGTCTGCCCGATGCGTCGATCATGGTTGCGGTGCTCTGCCTTGTCTCCTGCGGGGGCGGATCGAATGCAGTCTGGCCGGATACGCACGGCGGCACGCGGATTCTCGGCATCGACTTCGGGACGAAAGTGCCCAGCCTGATAGCGTTCAGCCGCGCATCGGAGGTCACATGGGGGTCCGCCCGGGACCTGTTTGTGATGTTCCCCGACGGGACGCACGAGAAGCGGCTTACGAGCAACACCGCCGATGACGATTTTCCAGCGTTCTCGCCCAACGGCCTTGCGCTCGCGTTCGTGTCCAACATGGGCGGCCTGGATTGGGGTAATCACGATGTCTGGCGGCTGGACACGCCGAAGAGGATCGCCGAATTGACCGATGACAACTGGGAGTTCGATTCAAGCGCTACGGACTGGGGGCCCGACTGCGTTATTACGGCTCGCCTCAACACGATTATTGGCGCGCCGTTTGACTTCGTCGGCCTTTGGCGGATCGACCCGGCCGGCAAGTGGATCGAGCCGATCGCAACCGGGTTCATAGCGAGCTACGATCCGTGCGTGAGCCGCGACGGGAGCATGATCGCGTTCTGCGCGCGGCTGAATTGCCCGAGCGAGGAGGACCCCGGGTGTACCGGCACGCTGCAGCTATTCATCCTGCGCGAGGGGGAGAAAACGCCGGAGCAGGTGACGGATTTCGGCGGAAGCCCTCGGGACCCGATCCTTGTCCGGCACCCGGCGTTCGATTTCGCGGGCACTCGGATAGTGTTCCAGACCACATACTGGAGCGAGGACTGGGAGATTGGGTACATTCGTCTCGGGGGACAGGGCACGCCTGAGCTGTATCGGCTGACCGACAATCCGGCGGATGACATGCAGCCGTGCTTCGATCCGTCGGGGCTGTGGATCGCGTTCGCGTCGGATCGCGACGGGAATTTCGAGATCTACAAGACATGGGATGTGCACACGCAACTGATGATTCCCGTGCCGAGCGAGACGACAGTGCGATTGACTCACACCCCACAGGACGAGCAGAACCCGGACTGGTCACCGGGGTATTGAAAGCGATGCTGCCGAATTGATGCAGTGTCAGAGGCCTACTGCTGCGTTTCTTCTTCCTCCACCACTTCCTCGACGATTACGTACTCCTCGCCCTCGACTCCCTCGGGCAGTTCTTCACCCTCGCCCAGCTCGATGACTTCCTCTACAACCTCGATCTCCGCTTCGTCCTCTGAGACCGCCTCTTCCGGCTCGTCGGAGAGCTCAGCGACGTCGGCTCCCTCACCCTCGCGCTTCTGAATGTCCGCTTCCTCGCCTTCTTCGATGGCCTCGGGCTCCGCGGCCTTCTCGGCCGATCCGGTGCGCACGCACATCCGGTAGATCTCCACGATGTCCTTGACTTCGAGCGGCTTCAGACCGCCAATGACGCCGTTCTTGCCGTGCACCCGGATGACATCCTCCGCCATCCTCTCGAACATGGCCGGATCGTTCGGGATTCCGAGATCGTCCATGAAGAAGTACGCGCCGACATCGCGCAACCAGTCCGCGATCCGCTTGATGACCTTGTCGGCGGCCTCATGAGGATGGTGGGTTTCGAGGTCCATCCCGAACACCCGGTCGCCGAACTCGATTATCCTCTTTGGCTTTTCCCTGCTGACGTATTTCAGCCATCTTGGGAGGAGAAGCGCGAGGCCGCGACCGTGCGAGACATCGAAATGCCCGCTGAGGGGGTGCTGCATCATGTGGAGCGGGAAGGTACCGCCGCGCGGGCGGTTGATGAAACCATGGAGGGCGGTGGCGCCCAGCCAGGCGAGCTGCGAGCGTGCCTCGAGGTCCTCGGGGACCGCCAGAATCGCCTCGAGCGCCTCCATCACCTCGATGAAGAAGCCCTCTGTGATGCGGTCGGAAAAGCGGGCCTTGGGATCGCCGTTGAAGTAGCTCTCGAGGACATGAATCGCCATGTCGATGGCGCCGTCGCGGGTGTAGTCGATAGGCGCTGTGGCCTGCACCTTCGGATCGACAATGCTGACTTTCGCGAAGAGGGCGTCACCGAAAACGCCAATCTTGTCCTTTGTCTCCCAGTTGGTGATGACCGCGCCGGAATCGCCCTCGCTGCCTGTCGCGGCGAGCGTGCTGACCAGGATGATCGGCAGGGCTTCTTCGACCGGCTCGTGGCCCTCCTCCCAGGGAGCGATGTACCGCCAGATCGCGTCGGGATCATAGAACCCGAACGCGATGGTTTTGCTGGCGTCCATGACCGACCCGCCGCCGATGCCGATGACCATGTCGCATTCGTTTTCGGCCGCCATGCGGGCGCCTTCCTGGCAGGTGGTCAGCCTGGGATTGGGTTCCACGCCCTCGAAGACAACCGCATCCAGACCCACATCAGTCAGAAGCTCGATAGCGCGGTCCAGAAGTCCGCTCTCCTTCGCGAAATACTGGCCGACAACCACCAGCGGCTTACTGCCGTACTCGCTCGCAAGCTCCCCGAGCCTCTCGAATTCTCCAGCCCCGAAGACCATTCGGACCGGGTTATACAGTTCAAACTTCTTCACGATGTTCCTCTCCAGAACTCACTGACCTAAAATGACACAACCGCCCCAGGGGTCCGGGACGGGGGGATTGTAGCACAATTCAACGGACATCATGCCGATTCAGGCTCGAAGACGCGGAACGGGTTGAAGTCGGTGCCGTAGTCGTAGACGTCCATACTCTCGGCGCGCTTCAGTCCGATGACCACCGCGTAGGTGAGAGGAGTGGCGATGATCTCGAAGGAGCACTTGAAGATGTAGTTCGAGACGATGACGGCAATCAGGACCGGTGTGGAGAAGTACCCCAGGAACGCGATGAGGCAGAAGAGGGCAGTGTCGACGCCCTCGCCGACGAGGGTGCTCGATATGGTCCTGGTCCAGAGGAACCTGCCCTTCGTGAAGATTTTCATCTTCGCGAGCACGTAGGAGTTCGAGAACTCACCGGCGAAGAATGCGATAAGGCTGGCGATCACGATGCGTCCGACGGGCGTGAGCACCCGCTCGAACCCCGCCTGCGCCGCGGGCTCCCAGTCGCTCGCGGGTGCGGGGAGCTTTCCGACGAGGTAGAGGATGAACGCCATGAGTCCGGCGCAGATGAAGCCGGTCCAGATCACCTTGCGGCTGGCGCGGTACCCGTACACCTCGGTGAGGATATCCCCGAAGATGTAGCTGAGCGGGAACAGGAGCGTCCCGCCGTCGAATGTGAACCGCCAGACATAGACCGGCTTCACTGACGCGATGTTGGAGATCAGCAGGATGCCGACGAACAGGCCGGTTATGACAGGGAGCCATCGTGTGTGCATGCCGGCATTATAAACCATATCGCTGTGGTATACTTCGGCGAATTCTGTCTCATTCATGATTGAAGATGATTGTTGAAACGATAGTCACAGGACCGCTCGAGGAGAACTGCTTCGTAGTCGCCGACGAGAAGGCCAGGGCGGGTTTCGTGATCGATCCCGGCTGGAATCCCGAGAGAATCCAGCTCGTCCTGAACCGGCACGGGATCGAGGATGTGACGATCCTGCTCACTCACGGTCATTTCGACCATATCTCGGCCGCGGCGAAATTGCGGGAAATGACGGGCGCGAAGGTGTACATGTCGCCGGAGGATGAGTTTCTGCTCAAATCGGTCGGCGGGGACACCGCGATGATGATGGGGATGGGCGGGATCAAGCCGTTCATCGTCGACGGCCCGATTCATGAGGGCGACGAATTCACCGCCGGGGAGATCACGCTCAAAGCGATGGCGACGCCGGGGCATACTCCGGGCGGGGTATCGTTCTATGACGGGAAGGGGCGCGTGTATGCCGGCGACTGCCTGTTCCAGGGCTCGGTCGGGAGGGTTGATTTTCCCCGCTCAAACGGGCCCGACCTGTTGAGATCGATAATCGAGGTCCTGTACAAGCTGCCTGACGAGACGATAGTGCACAGCGGGCATGGTCCGGACACGACCATCGGCAGGGAGAAGAAGACGAACCCGTTCACGAATCATCCGGAGCTTCTCATCGGGGGAACGGGGAGTTTTTTGTAGGGCCCCGGAGTCCGCTCCCTTACGGTCGCGGTTCTGATATGGTGGTGTATCGAGGCAATGTTTCCGAGCCGCGCGCGAAAGCAAGCGGGTCCGCGACTTTCGCCACCACGTTGACTCGCATCGCCCGGAGGACTTATCATTAGGTGAAACACCTGCCGCCGATCAAGGAGGAGTACACGAATGAGAACAACAAGCAAGCTCATAGTGATCATCATCGCAGCGATTGCGGGATTCCTGCTTTGCGCATGTCCCGCCGGTACGGCGGAAGGGCAATCGATCGAGACGCAGGAGACCGCGGAAGCGTCCGCCTCAGAAGCTCCGCTGTTTGTCATCCGCGAGGACGAGAAATGGGGCTACATTGATGCCACCGGCCAAGTGGTCATTCCCCCGCAGTTCGATCTGGCCTGGGAGTTCTCGGAGGGTCTCGCGCTTGTCAGGATTGGAGACTGGAACACGGGCATGTGGGGCTACATCGACAGGACGGGTCGGTTTGTCATCAACCCGCAGTTCTCTGAGGCCTTTTGCTTCTCCGAGGGTCTCGCGCATGTTAGGATTGGAGACCGGGAGACAGGCAAGTGGGGCTATATAGATAAAACTGGTCACTATGTCATCAACCCCCAATTCGATCAGGCTGCGTCCTTCTCCGAGGGTCTCGCGCTTGTTGTCATGGACTGGGAGACGGGAAAGTGCGGCTATATCGACAACACGGGTCACTATGTCATCAACCCGCAATTCGATTGGGATAGTTCCTTCTTCGACCAGCTCGCGGGCATCGACTTCGACCAGGTTGGGCGCTTCATCGAGGGTCTCGCGCTTGTCAGGATTGGGGAGGCGGGAGTGAGTGGCAAATGGGGCTATATCGACAGGACGGGTCAGTTTGTCATCAACCCGCAGTTCGATTCGGCTTTCGAGTTTTCCCAAGGCCTCGCAAGTGTCATGATTGGAGGCTGGAACACGGGCAAGTGGGGCTATATCGACAGGACGGGTCAGTACGTCATCAACCCGCGGTTCGCTTTCGCCTGCCCCTTCTCCGAGGGTCTCGGGGCAGTCAGCATTGAAGGCTACGCGACAGGCACGTCCGGCTATATCGACGGGAAGGGTCAGTATGTCATCGACCTGCAGTTCGATTGGACCTGCCCCTTCTCCGAGGGTCTCGCGCGTGTCAGCATTGGGGGCAAGTACGGCTATATCGACAAGACGGGTCAGCTAGTCATCAACCCCCAATTCGATGAGGCCTGGGATTTCTCCGAGGGTCTCGCGACTGTCCTAATCGGGCACTGGGAGACTGGAAAGTGGGGCTATATCAACAGGAGGGGGGAGTTTGTTTGGGGCCCGGCTGACTGGCCGATGCCGATAGGCGTAGAATGCTTTATTTAGATTTGTCACTGAAACAACAACCCGCACCAACAAGCGCGAAGACGCGCTCGCTGACGCGCGCGGCCCGGGACCCGCTCCCTAACGGTCGCGCGTCGTAGTCGTGCGGCGGGAGTCGGCGATTCCTCGCGCCCGGTGGTAGTAGTCCAGAATCTGCATCGAGCTGAGGTATTTCGTCCTGATGGGCGCGACGCCGTCGATGTCGCCCAGGCGCTGCATTTCTTCATCCGCGATCTCGAACTCGATTCCATACTCCGCCGGGCTTTCCCCGTATTCGCTTCCCGGAAGCGGGTGGAAAATATGGAATCCGAGCGTCCTCGCGGGGAGGCTTCCGGCGTACTCAAGAGTCAGCTTGATGTCCTCTTCGCGTTCGTCCGGGAGCCCGATCATGAACGACGTGTGGACCTCGACGCCCAGGTTCTCCGCGAGCCGCACAAGGTCGCGCGTCTTGTCGAGATCGTGCAAGCGGTCGATCCCCTCCAGCACCCGTGGAGAGCCGGACTCGAGGCCCATGAACAGGCCGGACATCCCGGCTTTGACGTACAAACGAAGATCGTCTTCCGTTAAGAGCTCGGGCCTGCACATCGAGCCCCACTTGATTCCGAGCTTCGTCTCGATGAACAGCCCGGCGATGTCCCGCGCGCGTCGCCGATCGAGATTGAACGTATCGTCGGAGAAACTCAGGCGACTGATCCCCCATCTCCTCTTGAGGGCGAGGACCTCATTCAGGACGCGTCGCGGCGAGTGGGCGCGGAATCTCCGTCCCGAATACGGCGCTGACGCGCAGTACGGGCATCGATAGGTGCAGCCGCGGGATGTGATCAATCTCGGGCCGTATCGGTCGGGGAAGCCCGGCAGGAGGTCGAAAGCCGGCATCGGGAGGGTGTCGAGTCGCTCGATCAAGGGTCTTGGCTCGGTCTCCAGCACCGCCCCGGGACCGGCGACAACGCCGAGTCCGGCCGGCGGATCGCTGACGACCGCGTTCCATCCTCCGGTGAGAACCCTCTTGACTGTCTCGACAAGGGTATGTTCGGCCTCCCCGAATGCGAGAGCATCAATAACAGGGTGATTGAGGAACCGGCCGGGTCGCGATGTCGCGCCGACTCCACCGACCATCACCTTCACGTCGGGACGGGCGGATTTCAACCGCTCGGCGATTGCGAGGGCGCCCGGGCCGCTGAACGAGAAGGGCACGCTGATTCCGACGATGTCGGGGGAATGCTCGAGCGCTTTCGACACGGTTTCATCAAGCGAGAGGGCGAGGGAGAATGCGTCTACGATGCGGACATCCGCAAGGTCCCTGACCATTGTGGCAAGCATCACGAGACCGAACGGGAGGCCGTTTGGATCGGGAGTGTCCCGGCACGGACTCGGAGGCGCTATCAGTACGATTCGAACCAGAACGGCACCCCGATCGATCCTAAGTGACAGCCCTGCCTCAGGGTCCTATAATTCCCATCCGGAGGGACTGAGATGGATCGAGCCACAGAAGTATATCTCAAATGGGTGCTTGCGCTGTTATCCGTCGCGTGCATTATCGCGCTTTTTGGCTGCTGCGGAAGCCCGTCCAAAGACGAGGGAAGCAACCAGGCGAGCGCCGGACAGGGCGAGCAGGCTACCCAACAGGTATCATCCGGAGAGCAGCAGATGTCAGCAGAGGAGACCGGCGGGACTGAGGAAATCCGGGAAGCATCCGGCGAGGGAGAGTCCGAAGAGGGGCCTGAGCCGGAGAGATTCGTGCCGACGCAGGAGCAGCCCCTGGCGCCGCCCGCCGAGCCTGCGGCCGGTAGCGAGAGCGCTCCCGCGGGCGAACTGGTACTGGCGGCGAGCCTGAGCGGCGTGGAGGATCCCGTAGCCCTCGCGGACGGGATGAGGGTGAGAGTCCTGAACGCGCTGAACGTCCAGTGCACGATCGTGAACAACACTCAGGAGTCTCAGGAGATCGGTTTTGCGACGGGTCAGAAGCTGGACGTGATTTTCAGCGATGCGGACGGGAAGGAGGTTCTGAAGTGGTCGGACGGGCGGCGGTTCGCTCAGGTGTTCAACGTTCTGACGCTTGCGGCGGGGGAGAGGTGGTCGCACGAGCTGACGGTAACGGTCGGCGACGGCGAATATCAGCTTCAGCCGGGGGTGTACAAGGTCACCGTCGTGCTCACCGGCGAGCCGGAATTAACTGCGGTTGCATCTGATGTGGAGATAGTGCGTCTCTAGGGACCTCTATGCATCCTGCAAACCCGACCATTACAGGGATTGGCTATCAGGTTCTTATGACCCGATAAAACACAGCCGGTCGAGCGTCGGGGATAGTATTACTGGCAGGAAAACCGGCGAGTTTTCCCCGGCGCGATTATGGTCAGACCGACGACACTGAACTCAAGCGAACTGATCGAGTTTATCGCCGAGAGCATCGCCCGCTCCGCCGACTGGCGGGAAGGTCTGGGCGACCTGTTGGACTACATCAACACGCGGCTCGCGGGCGGGAGCGGTTTCATTCGGCTGTATAACTACATCGCCGACCGGTATCTCGACCCGGTCTGCGTGAATCACAGCGAGGAAAAGAACGCGCTCATCGACGGTGTATTCGAGCAGCTGGCCGAGGAGCGCAGGCCCGTCGCGTATCCGGTGGAGTATTCCGGATACCTCAGCGGCGAGATGATGTATTCCGTCGTCGGGATTCCTCTCGTCAAGCATGGCGAATACCTCGGCGGGCTGGTGCTGGCGGGGGGGGAAGGATCGGGGGTGCGGGACAGGCATTTCCAGGACCTCGTGCATTTCGCTCCGTACCTCATCCCCCTGTTCGAGAGCGCCGTCCTGCAGGAGATTCTTCTCTCGAACTACCGGGATGCCATCGAGACGCTGGCGGTCGCGCTGGAGGCGAAAGACCCGTACACCCGCGGCCATTCGAACATGGTCACCGCCTACGCGACGGCGATAGCGAGGAAGATGGGCCTGGACGCGCGGACGCTGCAGGCGATCGAGATCGGGGCGATGATGCATGATATCGGGAAGATCGGCGTGCCCGACGAGATCCTGCGCAAGCCCGCCGATTTGACCCCCGAGGAGTACGAGATCGTCAAGCGGCATCCAGTGATCGGGGAGGAGATTCTGAAGCCGATGCAGCATCCGCTGTTTGATGTGCCGAGGCAGATCGTGCGATGGCATCACGAGCGGATCGACGGGAAGGGATATCCGGACGGTCTGAAGGGGGACGAGATTCCACTGGAGGCGAAGATCACGTTCGTTGCGGACGCGTACGACGCGATGACGAGCGTGAGGCCGTTCCGCGACGCGCTCACGGTGGAGCAGGCGTTCGAAGAGCTGCGAGCGCACGCGGGCACACAGTTCGACCCTGAGATCGTTGAGGTCCTCTGCGACCTCCTTGCGCCCATGGCGTACAGGAGGGAGAAGCAGGGGGAAACCGAGACGTCAGATAACGAATAACCCCCGCGATTCGCGAGGGGAATTCGATCGTATCTCACCCAAGACGCGCCCTGCCCCAGGGCGCGTTCTCGTTGGCCATTAGCGTTTCGCGCCGCCGCGGGAGGCACCCCTAAGATGCTTCCCAGCATCTTAGGGGTGCTTCTGAGATGTTACGGCAATCTGCGGGGTTGTGTGTTGACGGAGAGCACCCCTAAGAACCGGGGACTGTTCTTAGGAGTGGCATCCGGCCGTAGGTGATTGAGCATTCGAAGACCGCCGCAAGCTACGCTCGCGTTCCGGCTGAGGCGAGCAAACGCTGACCTAGGTCTACAACGCCAGATCGGTTTGATATGGAGTCACATCCTGCAATTCAACTGAGACAATGCGCCCGATCTCGTCACGGCTAACTTCCTTTATTCTGCTGGGAATCTGAGGGTGGACGGACATAAGGACGGAGTCGGCCCAAACGTTGGGCGTATACTCTACGTCAAACCTCCAGCCAGTCAGCCCGGAGAACCTTTCCACGTCAATGACTCCTGAGATCTCGTTGTACTTGGGAGGATCAACAGAGCCATCCTTCCTTCTAGTCGGGGTAGTCAGACCGTGCTGGGTGTCGATGCCGGTACGGGCTGAGTTCTGTATCGGTCTGCCCTGGCCATCCACACCAATGTAGAAGTTCTCTGGGCCCAGCAGGGCATTAAACCCTCTCCATTGTCCGGTGAAGTCCGAGTAGCCAAGATTCTCGAAGCCGAGCAGGACAATCAAGCTCTTCTCAGGATGGACTTCCCTATGCCTCCTTGCTTTGGCTCTTAGAATTTCAGCGACAGCTTCTTGCTGGTCAGTTGACGAAGAGCCCATCACTTTGTCCAGGAGCGCAATCGACGTCCCTGTGCTACTGGGCGCGTCCACTCGCAATTCCGCCTCAAAACCGGTTGCCTGGAGAGTGATTAAAGGCCCATGTGCCAGTAATGAGCAGTCAACTTGCGAAACCAGTCGTTTAAGGTCTTTACTGCGAATAGGCCTATCAGCCTTCTTTACTTGAAGGAGCATGACAAACGGTTTATCCAACTTCTCGATGTTCCTCCAAAGCGCTACTACCGAATTGTGGATTTTCGTCTCTTTCTTACTCGGTTGTTTTGTTGTCACTTCTAGGCATACTTCACTGCCGTCAATCTCTAGGAAGTAATCAGGGTAAGCTTCTCCTCTTGCATTGTTTGGTGTGATCTTCAGCCCCAACTTCCTCAGTAGATGAAAACCAAAAAGCTCAAAGAGACCGCCTATATGATGCGGGTTATCAAAGGAAAGTACGTCTCTTCGAATTTGTTCGAGTTTTTGCCCGGAAGGATAGTTGCCCAGCCATCGGTCAAGCAGTGCCCTATTCCTATCATGCGGTTCTCCTCTTTCCATAGCGAGATTGGCAAGCATTGACCCTCGCCATCTAGGTTTCACCGCTTCTTTCAGCAATGCATCTGTAAAAACTGTCATTTCGAAAATTCCCTCGGCAGATGCTTATTGGCCATATGCTTGATCAATATATTAATAAGCCAGGCTACGAACTGAATAACTCGGGATCCAAAGCTACCTGACTCACCAGCTACCGTCCGGCAGCAACCTGCTGAGGAATGCATCCCACAAACCATTGGAAGTATGATTGTCGGCTCCGGGGCCCGGATCGAAATCATTGGAGCCCTCGAAATACCCCGCAACATACGCGCTTCCTGAATCGTCAACAGCAACTCCATGCCCAATGGTATTGCCCGATCCACCCCACAATCGAGTCCAAAGAACATCCCCGTCTGAGGAGAACTTGCTAAGAAGCGCATCCGGTACTCCATCAGGAGATAGGTATTCTAAGAAGTAACCTGTCACAAACGCATTCCCTGTGTCGTCAGTGGCAACACCCAATCCTTCAGCAGACGCTCCGTCTCCCCATGTTTGTGCCCAATGGAAGTCACCGTTTGAATCTAACCTGCTGAGAAACGCATTTACATAGCCACCGCAAGTGCGGTTGTGCACGCCCACTCCTGGATCGAAATCACATGTTCCGTGGAAATATCCGGTTGTATACGCGTTCCCCGCGCCGTCAGCGGCAACTCCTAATCCGTAGTCACCATCACCACTTGATGCTCCCCATACTCGTGCCCAGAGTAAATTGCCTGATGAACCGAACTTGCACAAAAATACATCGGGACCACCGCTGGAAGTATGATTGTCAATCCCGGAACCCGGATCAAAATCACATGTATTGCCGAAATCGCCTACTACATACGTGCTCTCAAAATTGTCAGAGGTGACTGCAAAACCCCAATCCCAATCTGACCCTCCGCATGTTCTTGCCCAGAGAAAGTTGCCATCTGAATCGAACTTGCTGAGGAACGCATCGCTATAGCCATTGGAACTGTGATCGTCGACCCCGGTATCCGGATAAAAATCACAGGTTCCTTTGAAATTGCCTGTAACATACACGCTCCCCGGACTATCAACGCAAATGCCGTATCCCCCAACGCCCTCGGTGCCTCCCCATGTTCTTGCCCAGAGAAAGTAGCCATCTGGATCGAATTTGCTGAGGAAAGGATTGACAAAGCCGTTGGAAGAATGATTGTCAGTACCGGACCCAGGGTCAAAATCGCATTCACCCCAGAAATCCCCAGTAATATATACGTTCCCCAAGACATCGGCGGCAACTCCAGACCCTGAGTCGTTGTCCGTACCTCCCCATGTTCGCGTCCAAAGGGAATTGCCGCTTGAATCATACTTGCTGAGGAACACGTCAAAGCCGCCGTTGGAAGTGTGGCTGTCTGCGCCGGATCCTGGATCAAAATCGCACGTTCCAGTGAACCTCCCTGTGATGTATGCATTCCCCAAACCGGCAACGGCAACTGCATACCCGTTATCGTCGTCGGATCCTCCCCACGTTAGCGCCCATCCTGTTTCAGTCGGGAGGTCACTTATCTCAACCTGCAGTGGTTGATCGAGCTCGTCGAATGCTCCTTCATCATCGGTGACTCTGAACTGGACTTGATAGGTCCCCCCTGTCCCCCAGGAATGGAAAACGTTCGGGCCCTCCTCATCGTACATTCCGTCGTTATCCCAGTCCCATTCGTATTTCACGATACTTCCGCCGTCAGGATCATAAGACGCCTCATCCTGGAAATGCACCGGCTCATCCGTAGAAGTGACAATGGGATCGGCTGATGCAATGGCAACAGGCGGAAACTGCACTAGAACGTCGGCATCTATTTCATGCACCTGATAAGCCGTCAAATCGAGCCAGGGCTCATTCACGGGATCATTCTCATTGTCCTCAACAGACAGGAGGCACTCGTACCAGCCCTGTCCCGGATCGAGCTCATTATGAACCGTCGCTACGTAACGCGAGTATCCGATTCCGTCCTCCGACCAACTCGCGCTGACTGTCCCTGCGAAAAGCTCAGGACACTCCAGTACTGGCACGGCATGACTGTCCTTTCCCGACCAGTCGTAAACATCGATCATAAGATCAACCTGCGCCGCAGATCCCAAGTCACCTCCGGTGACCTCAATCTTCCATGGCTCGAGGCAGTTCGCCTCCGGACCGAAATCCGTCATCGGGTCGTCGACCGGCTTGCTAAGCGGAGGGGCCCAGGATGCGTCGACAGCATAGCCGAAGACGAAAGGCCCGTCGGGCATGTCGATTTCGTAGGTGACCCTCACCGTGTCGCCCGCGTAGAAAGCGTTACGCGTGTTGGCCGGATCGTCCGAGACAAACCGCTTGAAGCCGTTCAGGAGAGCATTTGGAGGAGTCTGGGTGGCGAGCTTCCCCTTGAAGTAGCCCTGCATTCCACCCGGGCCACTGCCGAGAGTCGAGATGTTGTAGAGAGTGGTATAGCCGTCCGCGTTGACAAGCTCGCCATCGCCAAGCGTCCTGTCGGGCATGTTCAGGCCCGAAACCGGGAACGCATGGCTTCCAGCGAACATGGGGATCCCGCGCACATCGAAGCCGGTAAGATTCGGGTTGCTGAACGGATGGGTGATTTCGACGTCGATGAGGAGGGTCCCAGTCCCCGAAGGCTCGATGTTGGTGATTTTGAGGCAGTTTGTGCACGGGCCCTGTTCGAGCCACTTGAGGACGTTCCAGTGGGTGGCGGCGCCACGCACCGGGACGATCTCGAACTGGTTCTTCTCAGGGTTGACATAGATGAAATAGAAGCCCCATAGGTAGTGTCCGGGCTGGTGTCCATCCAGGGTTTGCTCTGAGATCGTCTGCCGGCTGAGCTCAGGGGCGCCCGGCGCAATGGGAACGGCCGGATTCGAGCTATCACCTGCGCAGGATAGGCTGAACGCAAGCAGCAGGCTCAGGACGCTGAAAAGGCCGCACCATCGAAGAGTCATAGCAAACCTCCCGTTACCTTTCCGAAGACCGCCTTGTAAGGCGGACGGTATGGTGGAATTCTACCACGTACGGAGTTGGGGCTCAATTGATGTGGCGCTGCAAGAATGGGCGCAGCAAGTCGGGTTCTTGCTGCCGGTTGGTCGGCGCGTGCAATTATGCATTTCAAATGCAAAATTGCAAGGTCCGGACCCTGGACGAGCCCTCGAGGGCGCACGTTGGTGTTAGCCATTGCGTTTCCATTCGCCATCGCGGGTGGCACCCCTAAGAACCGGGGACGGTTCTTAGGGGTGGCACCCGGCGATTGTCGAGCGGGGAAAAGCGGGAGTGCGATCACCAGCAGCCGTCGGGAAGGTATCTCACGAGGAACGCGTCCCATTCCGCGAAGGCCGGGTGAATATCGGGATCGCTGTCACAGGGCGGACCGGTCGGCGCCAGGTTCACGGGGTCGCTGTCCTCGGAGGAATAGCCGCCCACCACGCAGACGGCGCCATCGGCGTCAACAGCCACCCCCCATCCTGTCTCCCAGAAGCGCGAGGTGCTCGGAAGGCAGCAGTCGTCGTTCCCGCCCCAGCTTCGAGCCCACCGATGGTTGAGATCGGGATCGAACGCGATCACGAAGGAATCCGACGCCCCTTCAGCGGTGTGCAGGTCGAAGCCCGGGCCGGGATCGAGGTCGGTTGCGCCGGCGAAGTTCCCGGTTATATAGACATTGCGCGAATCATCGGTAGTCACTCCGCACGCCGCCTGGCCGTAATGCCAGATATCCTCGATGAAATCCGGTCCGCCCCACGTAAGGACACGCACATAGTCTCCGTCCGATCCGAACTCACTGAGGAATGCATCCAGCCCGTCCGCAGTGCGCCAGTCCTCGCCGGGGCCGGGATCGAAATCGACATCGCCCCCGAAGTAGCCCGAGACATAGACGTTGCCGACCAGGTCGACGGCGACGCCGGTGCTGCCGTCATAGATGTAATAGTCGCCGCCCCATGTGCGCGCCCACAGGAAGCCGCCACCGGTATCGAGTTTCGTCAGGAAAACGTCCTTGGAGCCCGCGGACGTATGCTCGTCTACACCCGGTCCCGGGTCAAAATCCACGGTGCCGGTGAACACCCCGGTGACATAGACATTGCCCTGATCGTCTACGTCAACTCCGAATTCATCATCGTATTGGAGCGCGGAGGTGGCTTTGTCCCACTCCAGTCGCCACATCAGGTTGCCGTCGCCGTCCCACTTCCTCAGGAAGACATCGTAAGAGTTATACGCGACCTGCGAATAACCCGTGACATAAACGTTGCCCGATCCGTCCGTTGCCACTCCCCTCGCTCCGTCTTTGTCCGACAGTCCCCAGATCTTGCACCACTGGAAATCGCCGGAAGTGTCGAACTTGCTGCTAAACATATCGGATGGCCCGCTGGACGAGAGCAGTTCCTCGCCCGCGGGGTCCGGGTCAAAATCGACTTCACCCCCGAAATATCCGGCGACAAAAACTCCGCCGGCATCGTCGAGGTCAACGCTATAGGCCTTGTCGTCCTCCGGGCCTCCCCAGGTGACAGTCCAGTAATACCTGCCGTCCGAGCCATGTTTGGTCAGGAAGATATCGGTACCGCCGTTCGATATCCTCAGGTCCGTCCCCGGGCCCAAATCGAAATCAACCGTGGAGGAGAACCCGCCGCACACGTACAGGTCGCGCGAATTGCCCGCGGCGACGGACAGAGCCTGGTCGCTCCCGATGTCTCCCCAGGTATGCGCCCATCCGGTGTTCAGATACACTTCGAGTTCCACAACCTGATAAGCGGTGAGATCGAGCCATGGCGCGGCGCCGGGATCATTGCTCTTGTCCTCCACGCTGATCAGACATCTGTGGAGACCCTCGTCGGCAAGCTTGGTGTTCTGCACCGGCGCGGTCCACCGGCTGAAACCCGGCCCGTTCTGGGTCCAGGTGGCGGCGACGGAGCCATCAAAGAGATCGGGGCACTCAACGATCGGCGGATTGATGCTGGTCTTCCCCTGCCGGTCATATACGTCGATGACAAGGACGGTCTCGCCGGTCTGGCCGATCGGGTCGGCTCCGGCCTCTATTCTCCAGGGCTCCGGGCAATTGGCTTCAGGCCCGAAATCAGCAATCGGGTCTGTCACAGGTTTGGTGACGGGTGGAGCCCATGATGCGTCTATTGCGTAGCCCAGCACCAGAGGAGCGTCGGGCATGTCGATATCGTATGTCACCGTCACGACGCTGTCGGCATAGAAGGCGTTACGCGTGTTGGCCGGGTCATTAGTTATATGCCGCTTGTACCCGTTGAGCAGGGCGCTCGGGGCCTGAGGCGTCGCGAACCTGCCCTTCATGTAGCCCTGCAGACCGCCCGGTCCGCAGCCAAGTGTGCTGATATTGTAGAGAGTGGTGTAACCGTCCGCATTCACAAGCTCCCCGTCCCCCATGGATCCATCGGGCATGTTCAGACCGGATGCCGGGAACTCCCAACTCCCGTTGAACATGGCGATCCCTCGAACATCGAACCCCGTAAGGTTGGCGCTCGTGAAGGGGTGGGTGATTCGAATGTCGACGAGTTTTGTCCCGTGAGGGGAGTCAACGAAATTCGTGATCTTCAGGCAATCGCTGCACGGCCAGTGTTCGAGCCACTTGAGGACGTTCCAGTGTTCCGTCACGAGGCGCACGGGGGCGATTTCGGCCTGGTTGCGCGCGGGGTCGATGTAGATGAGATAGAAGCCCCATGGATAATGGCTCGAGCCGGCAAGCTGCCGAGACTGGTCCGGCATCGGCGCTGGCGTAGCCGGGGCCACAGGATTGCCCGTAGCGGGAGCGCCGGAATTACGCGCGCTGCAGCACAAGGACGACACCGGAAGCACCACCAGTATGCAGAGTGCAACAATCGTGCGCAGAATCATGACACCACTCCTATCAGTGACATCCCGTAGGGGCGAGGCTTGCCTCGCCCTCTGGGCTAGTCCGACGTATCCAAAATGCTACTACAATCGGCCGAAGCTTTCCAGAGCGTCCCATTCCCCGCAACAAAGGCCGGCGAACCCCTGCAGGACTGGGGCCCCAGGAATCCTCCCTGGAGACGAGCTTTGGCTTACCACTCCCAGTAGCCGTTCGGGAGGAACTTGACGAGGAAAGCATCTGTCTCGCCCACTGCGTCGTGCTCGTCGATCCCCGGTCCGGGATCGAAATCGACGTCCAAGCTGTAGAAAGGTCCCGCGGCGAAGACGTTGCCATGATCGTCGTCGGCGACGCCCCAGCCGTTGTCGTCATATGTCCCTCCCCACCCGCGAGCCCAGACGAGCAAGCCGCCGGGGGAGAGTACGCTCACGAAGGCATCCTCCTGGCCGTTCGAGACGATCTCGGAGGTCCCGGGGCCGGGATCGAAGTCGGAGGTTCCGCTGAACCAACCTGCCACGTAGATCTGGCCGTTTTCATCCGCCGCGACATCATTGCTCTCGTCCGAGCTCGTTCCGCCCCAGGTGGCGACCCACTGGTAGACTCCATCGGAATCGAACTTGCTGAGGAACACATCCCGGGAGCCCGCTGTGTCATGGATGTCGAGGCCTGGACCGGGGTCGAAATCGACGGGCGCCTGGAAGAAGCCGGTGACGTAGACGTTGTCGTTGCCATCAACTGCGACATTGCTGCCCTGCTCCCACTCGGAGCCGCCCCAGGTCTGCACCCACTGGAAATCGCCGGCGGAGTCGAACTTGGTAAGGAACACATCCCACCAGTCGGTTGATGTCCGCTCCTCGGTGCCCGGACCGGGATCGAAATCGACGGTCAGGCCGTACATGCCTGTGACGTAGGCGTTGTCGTCGCTGTCCGTGGCGACTCCGAACCCGTAGTCGGAATATGTTCCCCCCCAGGTGCGCGCCCACAGGAACGAGCCCGCGGCATCAAGCTTGCTCAGGTACACGGCATCATTCATGATCGGACTGTGCTCATCGACTCCCGGGCCCGGGTCGAAGTCAACGGTTCCCCAGAAGGAGCCGGCGGTGTATATGTTGTCCTGCCTGTCCACGGCGATCCCATAGCCCGGATCGTCGCGCTCTCCTCCCCAACTCCGCGCCCACAGGAACGATCCGTCCGAATCGAACTTGCTGACAAAGATGTCCCCGGCCCAGACAGTCCCGTTGCAGACGTGTTCATCGACTCCGGGACCCGGATCGAAGTCGACGGTTTCTTCGAAATTCCCGACGACGCAGGGATTACCGAAATTGTCCACGGCAGCTCGCCAAGCTCTGTCGTAGCCGGTCCCTCCCCAGGTTCGAGCCCACTGGAACCGGCCGGTCGAATCGAACTTGCTCAGGAACACGTCGTAATAACCGCTCGATTCGTGCCAATCGGTGTCGGGTCCGGGATCGAAATCGGACGCGTCCATGAACTCCCCTGTGACGTAAGCGTTACCGGAGGAATCGACGGCCACATCGTAGGCGGTCTCGTAATCCGCCTCTCCCCAGGTCCGCGCCCATCCGGATCCCGCCACAGTGACGGTTATCGGCGTGTCGAGCGCGTCTTTGGCCCCGCACGAGTCGGTGACCCGGAGCTGGACCTGGTATTCGTCCTCCGTAGTGAAGACATGCCAGGGATTCTGAATGCTGCTCTCGATCTGGAAGCCGTCCGCCGGGTCGTACGAGAAGTCCCAATCCCATGCGACGATGTCCTCGGGGCCGTCGGGATCGGTGGATGCGTCGGAGAACGCCACCGCGTCACCAGGGAAAATGACCGGCGGGCTGGGAAAAGTGCTGGCGGCAGCGAGGGGGGGCTGGTTGAATACGCAGCCGTCCTGCACCTCGAGCAAGTAGATTTGATATGCAGTCAGGTCGAGCCAGGGCTTTCCTACGGGATCGTTTTCCTGGTCCTCCACGCTCACCAGGCATTTATAGAAACCTTCGCCTGCTGGCTTTTCATTCTCTACGGTCACCTCCCAGCGACTGTAGCCCGGCCCTTCGTCCTTGAGGGTTGCGGCGAGGCTGCCGTCGAAGAGCTCAGGGCACTCGACGACGGGCGCCGAGTGGGTGTCCTTTCCCTGGTGGTCGTCAACACGGATCGTCAGGACTGTCTGGCCGCCCAGCACGGTGAGGCCCTGTCCGACAGGAGTGTCGACGACCTTGATCTTCCATGGCTCGGGGCAGTTGGCCTCGGGCGGGAAGTCGGTCATGGGATCGGTGACCGGCTTGGTCGTCGGCGGGACCCAGCTTGCGTCGACGGCGTAGCCGAAGATGAAAGGCCCGTCGGGTGGGTCTATCTCGAACGTGACCGTGATCTCCTCGCCTGCGTAGAAGGCGTTACGGGTGTTGGCCGGATCGTCGGAGATGTAGCGCCTGAAGCCGTTAAGCTGAGCATCCGGCGGCTCGGCCGAGGCGAATTTGCCGCGCAAGTAGCCCTGCAGGCCGCCCGGACCGCTCCCCGCTGTGCTGGAGTTGTAGAGGGTCGTGTGGCCGTCAGCGTTCACCAGCTCCCCGTCGCCCAGGTCTCGATCTGGCGCGCTCAGTCCGGAGACCGGGAAGGCATGACTGCCTTCGAACATCACGATGCCGCGCACGTCGAACCCGGTCAGGTTGAGCACGGGGAAGGGATGCCTCACCTTGAGGTCGACCAGCAAGGTGGAATCGGGCGAGATCGACAAGCCGGCGATCTCGACACATTCGAAGCACGGGCCCTGTTCGAGGAACCCGAGGACATTCCAATGGATGGCGGCAAGCCGTAGCGGGACCATCCGGGCAGCAGGCTCGTTGGGATCGACAAAGACTAGGTGGTACGACCAGAGCTGGTGGGAGGATGATCCCCCCTGAGGGGAGACCTGCCGCTCAGCGCCTTGAACTCCCGGGACCGGGGAGACAGGGCTGTCGACTGCCCTGCCGTCGCCCGAGCACGAGATCACAAGGGCGCAGATCAGTGCGAATAAGCCAATGGTGGCGATTAGACGGTAAGACATGGTGGACTCCTTTTCCCGAAGCTGAAGTCAGCTCCGCCGCTATGCGAAGCGGAAGAGCCGGCCAAAGCCGGCGACCTCAGCAGGCACAACTATCTTAATACCCGGACTACGTTCATTCAACCGGCGCTTCGAAAGGCCTTTTGTCAAGTAAGGAGGCCGACATGCTCGCCGCCCGGCCCGCCATGGCAGCCCATGCGGCTGCGGGTATTCTCGTCGGGATTACCGGGGTCTCCCGAGGGCGAGCCGGTATCGTCCCAGTCGACAAAATCAGGGTCTCCCTGCCGTGCAGGCGAGCCCGGGGAGATGTCGTATTCCTCGTTGCCCGGATTGATGTACTGCGGATTGAGGCTGATGGCTCCGACACCCGGCGAAGCGCTGCCATAGTAATTCGTGCCGTTGCTGCCCGGACCGATGTCGTATGTGTCGGTGAAATCACAGATCACCGTGCAGCCGCTGGTACCCGACACACCGCGCGCGAGCGGCTGCGGGAAGCCGCTGGAGTATATGCTCGACGCGATGTTGTTGGTGAACAGCGACACGCTGCCGCCCTCGAACACGTATGCAAAGGCCTGGTTGATGGAGAAAGCATCGCTGCTGTCAAAAGTATCAACCACATTGTTGGCAACCTCCGCGTTGAGACAGCCCTCGATGTGGAATCCATCCATCAGGACACCGCCCATCGAGCCGACTCCGGCGTGAGGGACAACATGATGGATGAGATTGTTCTTCACCACGACATTCATCGAATTCACTATGTAGACTATCTCGATTCCCTTTGAGGTCTCGTCCTCGCTCGAGCGGATGTCGGTGAAGACGCAGTTCCGCACGATCAGGCCTGGGCAGGAGTCCGCATAGACGCCCTGGAAGAATGCGCAGGCGGTCTCGAGCGTGTCCCTGTCGATTGCGTCCATTCGGCAGTTTGCGATTTCCACGCCGTCGGCCTGATGGACGACGATGATGTGGACGGTCGTTCTGTCCGTCGGGCCCGTGAACAGGCAGTCGCTTATGCCTATATTTGAGCCGCCCTCGATGCGGATGGGCTCGGTGCAGTCGAAGAACGGCCAGGGGAATGTCCAGGGGCCCGCGTATCCAATCCGGAATCCCTCGAGCGTCGCGTCGGTGACGTTATCGAAATAGACGGAATGCATCTCGGGGTCCTCCGGACCGTCGATGAAGGCCCGATTGCCGCCGTCCGATTCATCCCAGTTGACGGATTGGACTATGATGCCGGACTTCATATCGACCTGCTCTTCGTAGGGGTTGCCGGAATCATCGACCAGCACGCTGTAGCCGGCCTGCGCGGCGTCCACACCCTCCTGGATGGTGTTGTACGGGTGCGCCATGGAGCCGTCCTCGATGCCGGACGTGTTGGAGTCGTCAACGTAGATATCGTGCACCGGCGATTCGCCGCTCACCGTGACCGTGCCGGGCAGAAACGCAGCCCTGCGCGCGAGGTTGGGATACTTCGTGGGGTAGCCCTGATAGTATGTTCCGCCGCTCAGGCCGGCGCTCTCGACGATCACCCACAGACCAGCTTCGCCGCTCGCCTGCGGAGCGCAGTCGAGGATCTCCACCTGGAAGACCGACGAGTTCTCCGTTCCCGGAGCCGCGACTGTCGCCAATTCCGCCTGGGTGAACCTGTGAGTGCCTCCGGGCACGAAATCGCCTTCGATGATCATACTCTCGACTTCGTTCGGGACACCGAGGCCGCCGACCGACCCGCCCTGCCAGTCGAACACCTCGACATCGGCGCGGAAAGCGCCGCCGTAGTTGCCCTGCCCGTCGTTGTACAGCTCGCTGTCTTCAGTGCCCACGCGAAGGAAGAACGCTTCTTCGCAGTTCGCGCTGGTGGGGAAGTCGTCCGGGTCGTAGACCGAGGGGCTGCCGGTCAGGGCGGGGTCGCCCGGCTCCCAGCCGGCGATCACGGCGTACTGGAAATCGACGACCGGCTTGCCTCCGATGATCGGGAAATCGAGCTCATAGCGACGCGAGTTGGCCTGACCGGCTCGGAAAATGCCCCGATCATCCGCATTCCCCGGCGTGGTGATCCAGGTGTAGTAGTCGTCCTCGAATCCCAGCCCGTCGGCGAAGATCCTGTACCCGTTCAGCATCGCCGTCGGGAAGGGAAGGTTGGACAGCCTGCCCGGCCAGTACTTCAGTATCGGAAGGCCGGTGCCGTCGAACTCCGGCTGGTTGAACCAACGAGCAAAACCGTCGGCGTTCAGGAGGACCGCCTCATTCACGCCAGCGGAGGGTCCGCCGGAGTACGTCAGCCCGTCGTAACTCAGTGCCGACGCGCCGTTGTGCATGAAAACGCCCCAGACATCGAACCCGTGGTACATGCCCGACCCCGGCAGGGGATGTTTGAGCGTGATGGTGCAGTCCAGTCGACCCTCGGTCGCGAAGTCGGTGAGATCGAGGTCCTGGATCAGGAGGTTGCCCGGTTTGGCTTCCAGAAGGTTGTTGACGTTGGCGGTGAGGCAGAGACTGCGCAATGGGACAGCCTCGATCCGGCCGCTGTCAGGCTCCATGTAGCAGTGCCATGCGCCCCAGAGATATCGATTTGTGTCGGCTGAGAACGATTGTGGGGAGACATCCCCGCCGCTTGAGGGCTCGACGGGGGATTGCACACCCCCGGAGCAACTGACAAACAGCACCCACACCACAACAACAGCGATCGTCATGCTTCGCATCTGTGAGACCTCCCGTACTGATATCGCTTGCCCGCTTTTATCGCAATAACTGACTCGAAGTCCCTGTCCACAATCGCGCGGTCCGCCGCGAGTCCTGCAAGTCGCTCGGTACCTGCCTCGCCGGCGATTCCAGCCTTATCGAACGCTTGAATGTTAGGCTACATGCCGCCTGATTTCAAGCGCCCCGCGGCAATGTGGCGCCTCCAATCCGCCGTAGGCGGATTGGAGGTGTCTCGCCTTATGTTGACTTCCTCGCGACCTCGATCCATGAAAGACCGCAGGGCGATCCGCAGTCAACATCAGCTGATGCACCTCCAAGCTCGCTACGCTCGCTTGGAGGCGCCACATGACTGAGGTAATGGTGAGCCGACCAGTAGAAGCTGTCTCAAAACCCGGTGTTGCCATCACATGTTCACGTGAAGGGCGCTTTTGCGGGAGGGCGAGGCTCCTGCCGAGCCGAGGGTTGACCGAATCATGCGGCTCAGCAGGAGCTTGGCCCTCCCATGTGATTCATGCCCAAACAATATCGTGACCTTGTGAAAAAAGTTCCCGGTTTTGAGACAGCCTGCACAGGCAGCGAGGTCATTCAACGGCCCGTCAGGGCGTGGATTCGCGTGCGGGGGGATCGGCGTCGGCATCGATGAGCACGGTTTCGAGAGCGTCGCTCTCGTCCAGGCCGGCCGGCTCATCGTCATCTGTGAGGTCGGCTTCCTCGTCGATTGACTCTGCGTCGGAGTCGGTCTCGTCGTCGAGATCGAGCTCGTCATATTCATCCAGGTCCTCGGCTTCCTCCTCGAGATCCTCTGCGATCCCTGCCTCCTTCTTGCCCAATTCCTTGATCAAGTTCCGCTTGCGCCTTCCGGACGGCGGGATTCGGCCTTTCTTGCGGTACTTGGTGATGACCCTTCGCGACAGGTCATGACCCCGCTCGGCCATGATGTCCCTGATCTCCTCGTCGGAGTAGACCTTCTCATGAGTCTCGTTCTTGAGGATCTGCCGGATCATCTCGATGTAGCACGCGGAGGGATTGAAGAAAACGCTGAACGAGAGGATGGAGTTGTCGGGGAGCCAGCAATATCTCACCGCGAGCGCGCGGCTGACGGTTGACGGGTGGACGCCGATCGCTTCCGCCACCTGCTTCCGAGTGAGCTTCTTCAGGTAGAGAGGTCCGCGCCTCAGGAAATCCTCCTGCCGCCTGATGATCTCCTCGGTGATCTCAAACATGGTCCGTCGACGGGAGTTGAGGTTCTCTATGTAGCTGCTGGCCCTCTCGAAGTATTCCTTGATGTGCCGCCGCTCCTCGGGAGTGAAGGCGTTCCTGTCCTGGCGGAGCTTGCGGTAGCTTTCCAGGTAGTACTTGCTGATTTTCAGTTGCGGGAGTCCCGAGTCAAGAATCTCGACAGCATACTTCCCGTCCACCTCCCGGATTCTGACGTCGGACGAGATGTACGGGTTCTCGACCTCCGCGTTCGATTCCTGCTCCTCGAATTTCCGTCGCGGATGAACGTGGAAGTTGCGGCGCATGTACTCGATCAGCTCTTTGATGCGCTTCGCGCTGAGCCCGACCTTCTTCCCCACCCTCGTGAACTGCTCCCTGCTGATGTCCTTGAGGTGCCTGCGGATGATCTGGGCAAGTGCTCTGCGCTCTTCATCGGGAAGGTCCTCGGCAAGCTCGGCCTGCAGTGCGAGGACCTCGATGGAGGATTGAAGCCCGCTGCCGATGGGGTCGATCTCCGCCACCCTGCGACGTACCCGGGCGAGTCGCTCGAGGGGGACGCCGAGCTCCTCCGCGAGCTCCACATCGCTGGAGCGTATGAGCCCGGGATTGTTGACTCGGGCGCGCTTGACCGCGGCGCGCTCGAAATCGACGTCATCCTGCGGCTCTTCGGCCGTATCGGATCCGCTGTCGGCGTCGATGAGATCGATAATCTCCTCCGCGAGATGCCTGTCATCGTCGCTCAGGTCGATGCAGTCGATCGCCAGGCGACTCTTGAGATGCTCCTCGAGGTTGATGGAGCGAACGACCGACGCGAACGCGTCCGGCAGCTCGTCCTCGGGAATCGACTCGTACGTGCTCGCCTCGTACGTGCCGACGGAGGAGGAATAAATCTCCTCCATCATGTCGAGCCTCTCGCTGCGTATCTCCTCGCGGTCGGAATCGTCGGCCTTCCCGGCGAGGCAGGTGGTGCACGGATGGCCGTCAAGGATCATCTCCCCGCACCTCGGGCATCTCCGGACCTCCTCCACCTCCAGAGCGGGATTCTGGGAGACCTCCTCGCGGATGTCCTGCTCGAGCTCGAGGTTGGTCTGCTGGAGCAGGCGGTAGTACTGAAGCTGCTGAAGAGTCGGCTTCAGGGTCTGAATCTGCTTCTGGGCGATTTTCAGACCGATGTGCATTCGTTGTCCCGGCCTCACTCCTGTCTACAACTATTATAAGGTCCGGCCGCCGACCACACAATGGCCCTGTTTGCCGACGCGCTCCGCTGAGGCCGCCGACGCGTGTTCTCGGAGTGATAAAAGCGGCAGGATTCGTTCACCTGTAAATTTCCCTATAGCCGAACAATTCGCCGCCTCACGCATATAGTATCGCTCGATGGAATCGGCGTTCATGTGAGCCATTTCTGAAATCAGCGAGATGCCCGCAGGACCTTCCATCCATCACCCGGAGCGCATGCGTCCCATCCGCTGCCAATCAGCATCGCTTTCCGAGCCGCGCGCGAAGCATTGCGGGCTGAAAAAGAGGCTGAAACCCGTCCGTCGCTGACAAGGCCTCTTGACACTATTTGGAATTAGTGGTATTGTTTTGTAGCCTAAGCGTTCGCCACCATGTCGGGGGCCGAAGAGCGCGCAGTAATGGGTTCGAGAGGGTCCCGATTGACTTTCATCAGGCCCCTCGGTATACTCACTGTCTCGCTTTGGCCCTCATGGTTGCGGCCCATGGTGCTGTGCACCCCGGGTCGGATGTACTGCAGCATCCCGGGCCGGGCGAACGAAGAGGAGTAACAAGCGGTCTCGGCGGGGTTCTATTTTAATGATCAAACACGATGATGGAGGCAGGCCTTGATTCCCCGTTATAGCGTATACCTGCTGATGATCCTGGTCGCGGTTCTCCTGACGGCGGGCTGCACGGCAAGCGGACCCGCGGTGCCCGAGCGTGGTCTGGAGACGAAGATCGGCGCTCCGGCGGCCCTGGAGGTCGAGCATGCGGTCGCCCGGCTCCTGTCCACTGACAGCGTGCTTCCGGGCGAGATATCCCTCCAGCTTGTCGAGGGGGAGAGCATCGACCCGATAGCCGAGGGGTGGGACCTCACCCTTCTGGACTACAAGGAATTCATCGATTTCTACCACATGGCCCTCCCGCAGGGTGCGGATCTGGCGAAGGTGATCGCCGAGCTGAGGGAGGACCCGAGGGTGCAGGTGGCGGAGCCGATCTACCGTACGAGCATGGCCGCCCTGCGGGTCGACACGAACGATCCAAGGTTCCTCGCCGGTGACCAATGGTACCTTGAGAACATGGACGTCCCGGAGGCATGGGTGATCGAGCCCGGGGACCCTGCGATCGATCCGGTGCCTCAGGCGAGCGACGTTGTTGTGGCGGTTCTCGATACCGGCATTGATTACCATCACACCGACCTGATGCCGAATCCCGCGGATGTGGACAATCTCTACGAGAACTACAAGATTTTCCCGGGATACGACTTCATCAACGGAGACGCCGAGCCGCAGGACGATAACGGTCATGGGTCGATGATCGCGGGAATCATCGCCGCGAGGACCGGCAACGGGGTGGGAATCGCCTCGGTAAGCTGGAACGCGCGCATCATCCCGGTGAAGGTCCTGGACCAGGAGGGCCATGGCAACAGCGTTCTGACGACGGACGGCATCTGGTTTGCGGTCCAGCAGTTCATGGAAGAGAAAAACAAGCTTGACCCGTTTGACAAAGAGGGCACCGTTTTCAATAACCCGTTCAATGCCCAGCTCATCATCAACATGAGCTACAGCTACGAGACGCCGAATATGCTGGGACCGAGCCAGATGGAGCTGAACGCGGTGAAGTACGCGGTCAGCCATGGTGTTCTTCTGGTGGCGGCGGCGGGCGACGGGGCGAGGCCGCTGAACAACGGCGCTACCACGATCTACCCGGCCAGCTATGTGGGGACGATCGCGGTAGGGGCGACCGACCAGGCCAACGCGCTCTCACCCGACACCAACACCCTGCCTCTCTCAGCCGATCCTGCGACCGCCGCGTTCTTCGTCGCGCCCGGCATCGACATCCTGTCGACCTACCCGGTCGCGTTCTCGCAGGGTTACGCGGTCGGCTCGGGCACATCGTTCAGCGCCGCCTGCCTGTCGGGCGTTGCGGCCCTGATCTGGAGCCAGTACCCGTTCCTGTCGCCGTCGGAAGTGATCGACACTCTGGCGGCAGGGGCGGACGCGGAGATCGTGGGCCAGATCGGAGCCGACTATGTGAGCGGTCGAGGTCTGATCAACGCGTTCGACAGCTTGCAGAGAAGCTTCACCCCGAATCCCACGAACGACCCGGTGATCGTGCGGGCCTTCACCAACCCGATCCTTCACGGCGACATCATCTTCGTGATACGGTCGCACTACGATCTGTTGAACGCGACCGATCAGCCGCCGCCGGAGGACCCGGAGAATCCGGACTCACCGCTGATCAACAACGGCATGCCGTTCAGGTATGTGATCGGCTGGGACTACGATCTCGACGGGATAGTGGACTACGAGTTCCCGTATGTGTACCTGCTGGATACGTACTACTGGCGTCACGAGATTTACATCGGGGAACTGGACAGCGCGACGTATGTGGGGCGCGTGCATTTCCCGCAGGACCTGGTCCTGAGCATCACGCCGGACCCGCACCCCATGGGGCAGCTTGTCATCGAGTTCATCGGCGTTCCGTACGACCGCAAGGTCGATACCTCACTGCCGCAGACCGTTTCTGCGTCCACAACAATCCAGATTGACGAGTTCAATTACGATTTGCCCGGCTGAGCCCCGGCATAAGAGAACGCGGAGGATACGAAAATGAAAATCCGATACATCTCAATCATGATACTCGCCCTCCTCCTGGCCGCCGGGGCGCTTGCCTGCGGTGGCGGGGGCAGCGACGATCCGGTAAAGCCGCCCGGCACACAGGGCAGCACGAGCGGAGCGTCGCTGGTGGGACGGATACTCGATCGCGAGGGCAATCCGGTCGGAAAGCCCTGGGCGAGCGTGAAGCTGACTGCGCTCGGCAACGGCGAGATTGCTCCCAAGGCCCAGCCTGAGGGCACCGGGCCGGACGCCGGCAAGTTCGAGTTCATCGGACTGCCCACCGGCATACCCCTGGTCCTCGAGGTCGGCCTGTTCCAGATCTCGATCGGACGGAACCTGGGATGGATTCAGCAGGTCACGCTTACATCGTCGGGCACGTTCGACCTGGGGGACATCGTTCTGAAGAACGATTTTCTGGACAACGGGTGGCATGGCTACGTGGCGAAGGAATATTCGCTGGCGATCCTGAATTTCACCAGGTCGCTGAGCGATCGGTACATCCAGGCGGACCTGTCATACTCGTCCTCGGCCTATAACGGTCTGGGCTGGGTATACGGGAAGCGCGGCAAGGACAACACGACCGGGCTGTACTACATCGATCCGGACACCGGCGAGTGGCTTGACTCGATCAACTCCTACGAGTGGGACCAGGCGCTGTCGAATTTCGACCTCGCGGTCGCGAACCAGGAGGACTCCGACGCCTGGGCAGGTATGGGCGGGACCTATCTGACTCTGATCGGCCAGGCAAACAAGCAGCCCGTGCTCGTCGGGCCGGAGATCCCGTTCTACGCTTTCATCAGCTACTACTTCGACGAGTCCGAGGAGGCGCTTGAGAACGCTCTGGCGGCGGATCCTGACTACAAGTGCCCGCACGACAAGATCACCGCCAATGACCTCCGGGCCACGCTTTTGTTCCTGCGCTGGATCCAGGGGCATGCCGTGACGGTGGCGGAGGTCAACACTCTGGCGCAGGCCAAGGACCTCAACCGGGGATCGTTGCAGCTTCTCGAGGTGATGCCCGATCTGATCACCTACAATCCGTGGCCACAGCTTTAGGCGGCGAAACAACGCGAATTGTCGAGCCCCGCTGTTTCGGCGGGGTTTTTTCGTGCTGCGCCGCGGGTCTAGCCGGGTCGGGGCCGGCGCGAACGCGCGTTGCATGCGGGCAATTGTATCGGAGGATTGCAGGGATCGGGAATATGGATGTATCCCGGCTACGAGACTTTTCTGTATTTAAGTGGTATAATACAGACGACTCATAACCTCCCACGGACAGATTCCCAAAAAGAAAATACTGATCCCCGAGGTAAGAAAACTGGAGAGTACATGAAAGTCTACGTTGGCAATCTCGGTTATGAAGTGACAGATGAGCAACTGAACGCCATGTTCCAAAAGTACGGCACAGTCGACTCTGCCACGGTAATAACTGATCGCGACACCGGCCGATCAAAAGGCTTCGGTTTCGTTGAGATGTCAGACCCGAAACAAGCACAGGCGGCCATGAACGGCCTTAACGGAACTGAGCTTGATGGTCGAACGATTACTGTTAATGAGGCACGCCCAAGAGAGCCTCGGCGGGATGACCGTCGTGGTGGCGGCGGCGGCCGAGGCCGCTACTAACCCGTCAGCTTCGTAACGAGTAATCATTGCCCGGGGACGTAAGTCCCCGGTCGATTTGTGCATTAGTTTTGGGGAATGGGCGGTCATTATCGCGCAATGTCCCGGGCTACGCTCGGGCTGTGGGCTGATGGCGCCTGCAAGCGAGTCCTCGAGCTTGTGGGGGTCTCATATTATCGGGTGCACATGCGATTTGGGGAGCGCGAGCGTCAGCGAGTCGCATACCCGACGGCGTAAGCCATCGGTCCGGCAGCCGGGTCCACGACTAACGACGGGTCTCCGGGCCACGAGACTTAGAACAGGATCCAGATTCCTTTATGGGCGCACCAGTGTGTGCGCCCTTTTCGTGAGGACCGGTCCGGGCGCGCATTCGATGCGGTCGATTGTGTGGGATGGCTGGGACGGGGATGTGCATCAGGCGCGGCAAATGGATTGCCGGGCTACTTACTCCCGATTTCGTCCCCGTCAGTACAGGTCCCAGATTCTTACTGCGCGGATGAAGTCCCTCTCATAGTAGAACCCGTTGTGCACCAGGATCTGATACGGCATGTAATCAGTATCCGGATAGAGATCCCCGATCACAACCGGATCGTCGGGCGGCCAGACCCTCATCACGGTGGGAGGATCGGCACCCATCGGCTGCAGGTACGCGAACTGATTCTCAACGGCAACGTAGCGTCCGTTGGGCGCGTCCGGATGAGGCGCCGACGCGGCAAAAGTCGGGGATTGCGGGATGGAAATATCCGCGATTTCCAGCGTTCCGGACGTAGCGATATAGAGATAGTCGCCCCGCACGACCATTTCCCATGCATCGGCCAGCGGAAAATACGTGCCAACGTATGCAGGCGAGTCGGGGTTGGCCAGGGAATAGATGAGAATGTCGTAGTTGGAAATCATGTAAAGGACGGCGTCCTTGATAACAAGTGTGATGGCGGGCGAGGTCATGGCCATTGACCAATACAAGCTGATGGTGGGCCAATTGCTGATGTCCCAGATCTCGAGCACGTTGGGGGAGCTACAGCTTACGTACAGCCGGTTCGCGTAGAACAGCACGTCATACACCGACCCCGCAGCGTTGACTGAATCGAGGTATTGGAGATTCTCCGGGTCGGAGCAGTCAATCAGGTCGATCTTCGTGGTCATCCAACCAGAGCTAACCATCCGACCCTGTGAAGCCCTGATGAAGAAGGCCGAGCTGCTCGGATCCAATACCAGTTCACCCACAACGCCGGCGTTTGGCGGATCTGATATGTCAACAGTCTTCACCGCCGAATACCCGAGATGTTCACCGGCATACATGTAGTCGCCGGAGATGGTCAAGTCGTCCGGCATTCCCAGTCCCAGCACTTTCCCGCAGTTGAACATCTGGCCGGGAGTCCCAATGTTGGTCGTTCTCACGCCGGCGTTCTCCATGACAAAGAGCAGAAGATCCCCGTCGGAATCCACGTCGTTTGTCGAGTTGAGGCTCGAACCACCACAATCAGGATCTCCCGGGGAAGTGGGGTCTGTGATATCGACAATGCAACTGGTTGTATCGTCGTTCGCGACATACGCGTAGTTCCCTTCGCACGTAAGGCAGACCGGAGTGCGGCCGACTGGCCACTCGAGGGATCCCTTGAAATCAATTCCCGAATCATTGACCAAAAAGACTTCAAAATAGAAAGTGCCGGAAGGGTGATACCGCAGCAGGTAGAGATAGTCGCCCTGCGGCGTCATGTCGACAATCTGGCCTCCGGGAGCCCACTCGATGAAGTCGCTCACCACGATCGCGTCCTCGTCGGTCACGTCAAACATATCGATCCTCGGAGTGTCATACCGCACCATCAGCCAGTCCTTCGTGTCGGCTTGGTCATGCATCATCTCAAGCTGTTTGGGCGAACCGTTCAGGTTGAACGAGGTATAGGCCTGAGGAGCCAAGGGATTCTGGGAGAGAGCCCAGACACTTATGATTGAGGTCGGGGATAGCGGGAGGCCGAGATAAAGCCAGTCAGCCTCGGCGTGGATACAGCTTGCTTCAACAGGGCTCATGTTGCAGACAGCATTGTGCAGCACCGGATTGTGCGGATCGCTGACATCCACAACGTCCACATAGGTCACATCAGCATCGACGCGGTACCGATATACGTACGGGTAGCTGTAGGCCGGATCACAGAGAGGGCTGTATCCGATCTCCAGGTATGACAGTAACTGAGGGGTGGTGCAGTACGGGTACTGGATAATCCAGAATCCCCAGGTTCCGGTCGCGTACGCCATGTCGCCGTCAACGGTGACCCATCTTGGTGCGAAATACAGGCCCGGCGGAGTGACAAGCTGCGGATTGGTGGGAGTTACATCGACAAGCTCCACGTCCGGCTCGATTGCGTACAGAAACGCCACGTCGGACGACTGGGTGAGCACCCTGACATAGTAGGTCGCCGGCAACAATAGCCAGCCGGAGAGATCGATGGCCGCCTTCCCGCCGGACACCGAGACTTCGAAGATCAGTGTGGTTCCATCATAAAACCCGAATGTAGTGGGCTCGACATCGCAATAGAGCAACAGCTTGCCTGATATTTCATATCCCTGCGGAATCTCGAACCTGTAAAAGTCGCGGTCGTCGGTGGGAGCACACAACTGATCTATGGTCGGCTGATCGAGGTCCAGGTTGACGGCCTCGCCGAAATCATTGTTCGTGTCGGCAGTGCAGTCGGGATCGACGACATTCACCGTGACTGCATGGAAAGCCGAGAGAGTCGAGTCGGGCGCGGGCGCGCCGGTCTGCTGGTAGGTCGACCCGTCCGCCGATCCCACACGACAGACGACCTTCGTCTCGCCCGAGCTGTCGGGCTCCGCGAGGCCGATTATGTCGGCGGTGAAACGCCTCTTGTCCGCAGTGTCGTCCAGGTAGACCCCGTCGACCCCGCCGGCCATCAGCCCCGGCGCGTATACCCGGACATCGTCGATCTCCCAGGCGAAATCTCCGGTAAGCTGGCCCTGCCAGTCGTGCACATTCACCTGGAGTCTCAGCGCGCCCCCGCCTGTGCCTGACTCGCTGTCGTAGTAGAGCGAGTTGAGAATGGGCACGAGGCCGATGCGGTACGCCTCAGGCTGATTCGCCGCGATGGGGAAGTCATCGGGCACCTCGGCGGGAGGATTGGGACTGGGAAGGCTCCAGGCGGCGTCGATCGCGTACCCGTAAACCACCTGGGGACCCGGGTTCATGGGGAATCGGATGCGATAGCGGCGCGTGTTGCTGCTTGCGGCTTTGAACACCGCGCGACCCAGGTCGCTGTCCAGCGGCTCCCCGGTGACCCACGAGAGCGAATCCTCGGCCCCGAGGCGATCGGCGAAGAGCTTGTACGGGTTTACGGTCGCGGTGAGCGCGCCCGCCGACGCGTTCGCGAACACGCCCTTCGTGTAGCCGAATATGCCGGGCTTGGTGAACTCGGTCGGATTCCACCAGCGAGTGTATCCGTCGGCGTTCTCCAGGCAAGTCTCGTCCGCGTCGGCGAACAGAAGCGGCCCGACGGCAAGAGTCCCGGGCGTCATCAGAATCCCCTTCACGTCAAACCCGCTGAACTGAGGCTTGCCGCCGAACGGATGGGTCAGGGTTATATCGAAAACGAACAGACCGTGGGGCGGGTCGTGCTGGGATGGAACCCCGACCGCGGACAGTCCCATCGTCGAGTTCATTATCCCGGTGACGTTGAAATGCCATTCCGCGGATCGCATCGGCACAACCGAGATATCGAGGCCCTCGGTGTCGATTATCAGCCCGTAGTATCCCAGACAGTGGTGGGGCTGTGCGGCTGCCGCCGCGTGCGGTTGCGCCTCCCCGTCCGGTACGGCCTGAGGGACCGCAGGGTTCCCCTGGCAGCC
>Ga0315296_10000592_pt1 | contig 33044 bp, 31 predicted proteins | sample YL17G14_18_MG_FD_203921 | JGI IMG/M metagenome (GOLD analysis project Ga0315296, IMG submission 203921) | Sediment microbial communities from Yellowstone Lake, YNP, Wyoming, USA - YL17G14_18 | ecosystem: Environmental > Aquatic > Freshwater > Lake > Sediment | place: USA: Wyoming | collected... | reverse complement strand
GCGGACTTCATGGAACAATGCTCCGCCGTTGCCGCCAAAACTCATGCTTTTGTCCATAACGGCTACGGCTTTCACCTTTGCAAGCGCGTTGACGATTCCATCGTCTGAAAACGGTCTGAAAGTGCGAATTCTTAGCAGCCCAGCTCTGACGCCTTTGTCTCTCAGTTCGTCCACCACCGTCTTTATCGTTCCAGCAGTTGAGCCTAAGCAAACTATGACTATTTCAGCATCCTCAAGCCTGTACTGCTCAAGTAAGCCGTCTCCGTAGCTTCGACCCGTGGACTCAGCGTACTCTTTATGCACTTGTTGGATGACGTTGAGCGCGTTTTTCATTGCTTCTTCTTGCTGGCGTTTGAACTCGAAATAGTAGTTTGGCATTGCCACTGGTCCCATTGTCATCGGTGTTTCTGGGTCGAGCTTGAACGGTACTGTTTTTCCTTCATGGGTAAGCACGACTGGAAACTGACGGGTTTTTACAAACTTTCTGACGTCATCGTCTGATAGGATTTGCACGTTTTCAAGTGTGTGGCTTAAGGTGAATCCGTCCAAGCCAACTATCACGGGCAATTGAACGTCTAAATGTTCAGCGATCCTGAAGGCCTGGAGCACAGAATCGTAGACTTCCTGTGCGTTTTCAGTGTAGATCTGTATCCAGCCGCTGTCGCGTTCAGCTATGGTGTCAGAATGGTCTCCGTGTATGTTCAGAGGTGCTGACAACGCCCTGTTCGCAATGGCCATAACAACGGGCGCCCGGCATCCTGAGGTTACAAAAAGCATTTCATGCATGAGCGCCAGACCTGCTGATGCAGAAGCAGTGAAGACTCTTGCGCCAGTAGTCGACGCTGCAAGGCATGCAGCCATTGCACTGTGTTCTGATTCAGTGCACACGTATTCTGTTTCGACTTCGCCATTGGCTACATACTCGCTGAACTTCTCGACGATTATGGTTTGAGGAGTAATTGGATAGGCAGCGACAACGTCGACGTCTGACTGTTTGACGGCTAAGGCGACAGCCTCATCTCCGTTGAGCCCAAGAGTTGTTTGTTTAATGATGCTTCTCATCTTTCGTATCCTCCTACTCCATTTTCATGACAATCGCTTTCGTCGGGCACTCATTGGCGCAGATCCCGCAACCTTTACAGAAGTCAAGGTCGAACTCTATGTCACTCTTCTCGGGTTTCCAGTGTATAGCGCCATCTGGACAATAGAGAGTACACAGCAAACATTTCGTACACTTCTTGACATCTCTCACAGGGGCGAAAGACTTCCAATCTCCAGTCAAGTATGTTAGACTGCTCTTCCAACAGACACCTGCTGGTGAAGCTTCTTTCCAGGTTTTCTCCTTTGAACTCATTCAGATGTTACCTCCTGATAAGCCTCTTTCACGACCGCAAGGTTTTTCTCAGCAACGTCCAGCCTGAAACGTTCTCTGATCATTTTCTCAACGGTTTCCAAACTGACTATTCCAGTTACACGCGCTACGGCTCCAAGCATGGCAGTATTCGTTATCGCCATTCCTAGGATCTTCATCGAGATCTCTGATGCGGGAACAGTCCAGACCTTTCCCCTTTCAGTGTTGAGCACCCTTCTGATCTCAGCCGAAGTTTCCTTTGAGTTGACTATTATGTTTCCGCCTTCGTCGCTCAGGCCTTCAGCAACCTTCACTGTTTTGAGCAGTGTGGGATCCAATACAGCTACGACATCTGGGTTGTACACTGCACAGTGTATCCTGATAGGTTCAGTGCTTATTCTTGTGAAAGCAGTCACAGGCGCGCCCATTCTCTCTGGGCCGAACTCTGGGAAAGATTGAATATATTTTCCTTCAGCGATGGCTGCTCGTGCAAAAAGTTCGCTTGCGGTCCATGCTCCTTGACCGCCTCTTCCGTGCCATCTGACTTCCAAGACTTTTTTCAATAAGCTTCTCCCCATTGGGCTTTCACGTTAATTGCGTACCCGAAGATATACACTTTTCTAAGCGAAAAGAGAAAACATAAAGGTGAAAACACATACCTTCCTAGGAACACGGTTCGCATTTCTGGGGGTGGACAAGTTGGAAAACAACATCGTCCTGACTGCCGACAGTACGTTGATGAGTGACTATCGTCAAAACGAATTCCTAGGTTTTGGAACCTGCGCCCCATCAAACTTCGTTCCAGACTTCATCTATCGGCGCTTGTTTTTCCCTCCAATCAAGGCAGAAGGAAGCAAAGCGGTCTCTGCGCCGTATGGATTGAGAAAAATCGAAGCCCAGCTTGTAAAAGAAGGCTTCAAGGTTCTGACCGTTACACCAAACCATATCGGTTCGGCCATAGAAAAGGCAAAAGTACTTGGAATACACGTCATGGACCCTTTCGGGCTTGGTCCAGCTTCGAGCACTCTTGCAGCAATTCTAAGGAAGGAACCTTTCTTGGCTCGGCATTTCCGCCAGCTATTCGAACTACCCGAAGTCAGGGAAGCCAAGAAGCGCGGCTTAAAAATAATCGTGGGCGGTCCAGGTGTTTGGCAACTCAATTATAGGCCAAAGTTTGTTGAGAAATACGGAATAGACTGCATAATTGAGGGAGAAGCAGAGAATGTTGTCGGAAAAATCTTCAGAGCTGCCATGAACGGTGAACCTCTCCCGGCAAACTACGAGGTAAGCATAGGAGAGACGCCGAGGTTGGAAGAGATACCAAACATCGTGAATGCTTCAATTAACGGATTGGTGGAAATCGGCCGTGGGTGCTGTCGAGGATGCAAGTTTTGCAGCGTGACGTTAAGACCCCTACGATGGTTTCCAATAGAGAAAATACTCAGAGAAGTAGATGTGAACCTAGCAGCCGGTAATAAGGGAGTCATCCTCCACGAGGATGACGTTATGCTGTACGGTTCAAAGACCACCTTACCCGATGATGAAAAACTCCTCAGTCTCCATGAGGCAGTCTTGCAGAAATGTGACGGTATAGGGTGGAGCCACTGTTCGCTTGCAGCAGTGGCAGCGAAGCCGAAACTTTTCGCACAGGTTGCTGAACTCATACGGCAGAAACAGCGTTGGTGGGGAGTGGAAATAGGTCTGGAAACAGGGTCGCCAGAACTCGCAACCAAAATTATGCCGGCGAAGGCACACCCCTTTAAACCGCAAGAATGGCCCGAAGTAGTCCGCACAGGGATGGGGCTGATGCATGATAATATGTTGGTTCCTGCGTGCACTCTTATTGTGGGCACACCGGAGGAGACAGAAGACGATCTTGTGAAAACGATGGAACTGTTGGACGAGGTGAAAGATTTCAGAAGCCTCATCGTGCCGCTTTTCTTTGTCCCGATGGGCAGGCTAAAAGATGAGGATTGGTTCAAGGACACAAAGATGACGAAAACGCACGAAGACCTACTTGTGAAATGTCTCGAACACGATTTCCACTGGATTGACAACTTGATCAGCATATCTTTTTCCGAAGGCTGGAAAGGTCACGCGATAAGGCCGTTCTACAGACTCTTCGCCTTCATAGCCAGATACAAGGTTAAGCAGGCTGGCATCAACATAAAATTGTAGACAACTAGCCTTAAATACCACCAGAAACCCAAAACTTGTAACCTTCCAAGAATGCCGCCGTAGCTCAGTCAGGTAGAGCGGCTGGCTGTTAACCAGTCGGTCATAGGTTCAAGTCCTATCGGCGGCGCCACAACTAAACCTGCGACCAGGACTTGAAAAGCCCCCCACACCCTCCCTTTTGGCGCCTGTTCATTGATATCCTCACCACAATTGGTCGTGTTCCGGGGTTTGAACTCAGATAATTGCAGATGTCTCTCGGTAAACCGAACAACGTCAATGTAAGATCAATATCCACGATTCATAAAAAACCAACAGAACGAGATGAACACGGTTTTCCATTCTTTTGAGAGGTTTGCGAAGAAGTTCCGGAAGTAGGCGGTGGCAACGATGAATGCAAAATTAGACCCTGCGCCTCGAAAAAGGAGATTTCTGATTGTAACGAGTGCAGCGAGCCTGCAATGTGCAAGAACTCTGAAGCGCTACAGAAAGTGCGCACAGGCGCCCTCGGCGTAGGCATGTTAGTCAAAGCTGGCAAGGGTGGTCAATCACAACTCAAAGAGAAATGGACTGCTGAGATCAGAAACAAGTTCCCATATTGCGTCATCGATATCTGAAGATGGCGTGATCGATAGCACGAACTATGCATGTAATAGCAGACAGCTTGGTCACGCGTATGATCTGATGGACGCATATGGCTTCGCTACGAAGCGATGCCAGAAAAGAAGCCACCATGAAAAAAACAAAAATCTCCTCTCCCGTTTCTCCAAATGACAAGGACAAACGAACGAGCAATCCGCCTTTCCAGGTTCCAACACTCTCTCAGTGCTTGGTGTGCAGAGTCCCAGCCCGAGTTGCGACGACTGCAACTATGGGCTTCCTGCGCGGCTGATGTTTTGTCCGTATTTCCCAAATTGAAGGGGCTAAGATGACAAAAAGGGGAGGTTCAGTTTTGTCGTTTCTTTCTGCGTCTAACGCAGACAAGAGATGCTGTAGCCACCGTTATCACTGAAGCATAGCCTAGCCAAGGAGCCAACAGCTCAGGCTTGTTCATTGGAACCCAGACTCCACCCACTGACATAGTGTAGTGAGCCGTCGCCGTATGAGGCATGTCCATGAGGACGGTAATCGGGTTACCTGGGGCTGTCACACTATCAACATCCCAGTACCCGAGTCTGTATCTAACGGTGTTCAAGAAGCTAAATGATGGAGCAGTCAATGTGACTGTGGTGCCTTCGCCATACCAATCACTTGTAGGCGTAGGGGCAGGATTTAGACCAACTAGATCGGTTCTAACTGTCAAGTAGTACTGAGTCTTGTAGACCAGCGTGATAATCCTAGACTGGTCCATGGTGACGCTGTGGGATGGACTATAGCTATCAAACTTGTATCTGGTGCCTGGGGCGATGTTAATGATGTCTTGAGGTTCGCTCACAGTTACAGTCGTGCTGGCGTCGATCCACTCAGCCCAGGGTGTTGTCTTCTGCACACTTGTATACGTGGTTCCGCATTGAGTGTATGTGACTTTGAACTTTCCTCCTGAAGCCCCGCTCGGGCTGCCAGTGATGGTGATCTGGTATTGAGTTTTGTAGTTGCCAGTAATCGTTACTGGGCTTGTTACTGTCGTTGGAGATGTTGGACCTGTTACACTTGTCAGAATGAATCTTTTGCCTGTGGTGGTGCTGGAAACATTGCTGTAGGAATAGGTAATTACAGTGCTGTGGTCAACCCATATTCTATAGGGTAATTCGCTAAATGTTTTTGGAACGCCGTTAACTGTTACAACCGTGCCTGTTGCTGAAGAATCGAGGCCTGTATGGGTGAAGGTAACTTCATATTGGATCTTGTAATTGGCTGTGATGTCTTTCGGTAAGCTCATCGTCACAGAGACAGGTCTGCTGGAACCTGTGGCGTCACCTGTCCACTGAGTGAAAACGCTTCTTGTTGGGCTTCCGTAGACTGGGCTGTCAATGTCAAGCTGTATTAAGGCGTTTTGATCGAACCAACCAGTAAATGGTGTGGCATCTGTTGCAGTTCCTAGAATAGTAGCACCATTGTAGACATTGGTTGTTCTTGTACCGAGCCCATTTGTACGAACTACAAGTTTGTATTGAGTCTTCCAGTTTGCTACTGCGGTTTTCGGTCCATTCATCACTATGGGATCACTTTGTGCGTAGTCTGTTCCAGAAGCATTCCTGTCCCAGTTCGTAAACACTCTTCGCGTTCCGTTCCCATGGTCAACAACACCAATGTTCAAGGTTGCATAGGCTGTGGCGCCACTGTCATACCAGCCTTGACCCCCAACTGTGCCATAGGGCGAAGTTACTGTCAAATAATGTTGCGTTTTGTAGTTGCCAGTTATGCTGCCTGACGCGGAAACTGTCAGGGAGCCGCTTTGCAGCGTCGACAAGCCAGTTGTAAATGTCCAAACATATCTCTTAACGTTTGGCGTAACCACTAGTGGCGACTCGAAGGCGAAAGCATGGGCTGACCCATTGTCCCACACGAAGGAAACGGGGAGATCAGTTGCTTTGTAATTAACTCCATCAACAACCAGAACCACTCCTGTGAAGTCTGAGCCCACGCCTGTTTGGCTGAATGTGATTTGATATTGGGTTTGGACACTGAAGTAGATAGCTGCGGAGGAACCCATGTTGCCCAAAGTGTCATTCGCGTAGACCACTATACTGTGGCATCCGTCAGATAGGCCAGTCAAGGTTGTATTTCCAGTAATTGTTACGTTTGCTTGATTGTCCAAGCAATAGCCCATCCAAGAAGTTGTCTCATTGACTGTAAAAGTTAGGGAAACAGATGTCGCTGTATACGTTATGTTTTGAGGAGACAAAATGATTATCTCCGGTGGGGCAGTCTCGGGAATTATACCCGCGTACATCTGAATTTCTTCTTGGCTCAATGCTCTATCGAATATTCGGACTTCATCAATCGTGCCATTGTAATGATGGTTCACTCCTCGACCGCTCCATGCTCCATGGTGAGCCAAATGTATGGGCGTAGCTGAATCAATATCTGTTGTTGGCGTGATATGACTGCCCATAGGGCCCAAGAAGTTGTTAGGCCCGTATTCCATTCCATCAACATAAACATATAATTCACCACCTCTCCTTACACCAGCAACGTGATGCCAACCAAAAACGTTCATCGCAGTGCTCTCCGCACCTGCTGCTTGATTGTAGCCCTCATACACAAAGGCGAATTTCGCCTGCGAAGTCTCTGAAGTCCCATAATGGGCCAACAAAGTCAAACTGCGGTCAAAATCTGTTTGTCTCTTCCCTACTATAACAAAACCGTAATTCGGTGGAGCCCAATATATATCTGGGCCTGTCAATTTAGCTATATTTACCCAAGCTGATATAGTCCAATCGCTTGTGTGTGGGTCTAGGTCTGTGTTCTCAGCCATTTCTGTGGTGTCATCCGTTCCATCATAACTTAAAGCCTTTCCATATCTTCCATTGACCCAAGCAGTTCCGTTCACCAAAGTTCCATCATTTCCATTTCCAGAACTGTCGTAGGCTGTTGGGCCAGAACCTTCATCAAACTTCCAATAGCCAACTAAGCCAGTCTCCCAAGAGTATGGGTTCATAAGAGGATAGTTGTCTCGATTATCTGCATCCACAATATATGGAGTGTCACCTGTCCCGTCACTTCCAGTTTCATTTTGATAAGGACCGCTATACAAATCTAGGCCAGTATAGTCGCTCCAATAGTTTCCGCCAGAAGGATACCCATCATCCCAAGCATTCTCGGGTTCATATGGGTGGCAATAATAGATTTGGTATGTGTTGTCGATGAAATTGTTATGGTAGATGGAGTTGTTTGAAGAAAGACCGAAACTAAATCCTTGGTAGTTGGCTACCACATTGTTTTTTGAGATAGTGTTATACGAGGATTGCCAGAGAGCTATACCAATCCACTTGTTTGCTGTTACGTTGTTGTCTTCTACCGTATTATTGTTTGAGGAATAGCCCAGATAGATTCCAGGTGCACTGAAACTGCTGTTTGTTACACTATTTCCAACTATTGTGTTATTTGAAGAAGAACTGAAATAGACGCCACACCCGTTGTCTGTTATGTTGTTTCCAGCTATGCTGCTGTTAGAAGAAGAAACTAGATGGATACCATGCCAGAATGCTTTGATTGTCATATTCTTGATTGTTACGTTGCTTCTTCCTTCCAGATACACGCCGTAGCTTCCTGTGCCTTGAACCGTGTAGCATGCTCCATCTAACGTCATATTGTTTCTCTCAATCACGATTCCATCAGTATCACTAGTTATGTTACCAGTTAAGGTGTAGAGGTCTCCGATTCGTTGTATTGGTGCTGTTGGTGGGTCTATTGAGCCGTCCGCCCTAATGTAAATGGTTCCAGAAGCTTTTACTGGTTGAATGTTAAATGCCAACGTTGCAATGCCTATTAACAGCAGTGACAAAAATATTCCAGAAAATAATCTATTTGACATTTCTCCTCTCTCCTCTAAACAAAACAGCCAATCCAAACAAATAACACTTTTGGAACCATCTTCTAGTGCACGATTCAATAACACTAATGAAAACCATCTACTGTGATGAACTAACAGATCCAGATTATTTGAGGAAACAGATAAAACAGCCGAGGTTCATCAACCAATTCTATCATGCTCTGCAACAATGTGCATATTCAAGAAGCGGCACACCGTTCAATTACATTGTTCTAGGTACAAATGCCAAACAAACCATAATATGAAAGACACTTCATTAACATTCATTTACCATGGGACCAATACATGAGTGGATGATAGATATGGGAGATAACCGAGAAAAATTGGAGTTTGCGAGCGAGATCTTCCATAAGAGCTAGCAAGAAGCCTAGCTCATGTTAATTTTGGAAGTCACCCTTGGAAAAGTGCTTCTTCGGAAGATATCACCAGCTGATATGGGTTACAGCTTTAACGACTGGCATCTGAGTTCCAACAGAACCCATTCTTTGACTTTCAAAGGTAGGCTTAGCCATTAAATCTTTTAGATCTTCTGAATAACATGATATCATTTTTCTCTGCGATGTAGTCGAAACCTGCTGCCAGAACCACAAACAAAATACGCCGTGGGGGTGGGGTCCTCTCAAACTTGACATCAAAACGAGAGTCCCTGTAGACCCCTGAATAGGAAAAGATAGGAGTCTGGTCCGTCATCTTTACCCTACCCCCTCCCCCCTAGGCGTTCAACACTTGAACAGAAGAGTGCCAAAACTCACAACAGAGTCCTTGCTTAGTGAACAGAAAATAAATACGCGCCAGTGGTGGGGCGAAAACTCTTCAGATCTTGATGGTCAGCTCTTATCTCTCAGACTTGCACCAAAACAAGAGCCAATATAAGGCCAGTCTTCTCTAGGATCTGGCAGTCTAGCGCGCGGGATAAAAAAGGTAGGGGGGTAGGCTGTTTGAAGGGTCGGACACCTCGCAAAACGCAGGTACTCGTCAGATTCCAACATCTGGGAGAGCCCTGTCAGGACTCGGAAGAGGCCTCAGGGTCGGTGAACAGGAAATGAATACCTCGGTCGGGTGTGAGGAACATGAAGGGGTCATTAAAACAGGCCTAATGGACCTTCAACATGGAAAAACAGAAAAAGAAAGAACTGCTAGGTAGACATCTCCACTGGTTCGTGGAAATGGATTCCAGCGCTCGCTAGTCTTTATTAGTCATCAAGTGCAGACTAGTTGGAAAAGGTTGAACATGTAAGATGAAGTCTTTTGACGCGAATTCAGCGTACGGCTTCATGGAAAGACTTGTCAAAGAGATTGGAAACCGAGAATCAGGAACAGAATCAGAACGCAGAGCAGCACAACAAATAAGAACGTGGTTTGAAGAGCTCGAACTCACCGATGTTAGAATGGAAGAGTTTGAAGTTCAAACAAGCCATATCCTAAAAGAAGAAGCCTCGCTTCCAGACGGCACGCGACTCGAATGTGCAGCCGTTGGAAATTCACTGTCAACCCCACCGGAAGGCGTCGAAGCAGAAGTCGTAATGCTGGAGTCGACGTCACAGGAAGCACTGAGAAAAATCAAGAACAAGATCGCCGCTTCGAACATAGTTCTTCGTCAGAAAGACTTCCTCAAAGTCTTGAAGGCTAAACCACTCGCTCTGATCTATCCTTCGAGAACTCCCTTGGCGCCCACGATTTACCGTTCTGTCAGCGCCGAATTTGTTGAAAAAGAAAATGTCCCAGCCATATCAATGGCCCACGACGACGTACTCGACATCTTGAAAGGGCCAAAGAAACTCAACATAATCACAGAAGTGAAGAAAGTGACTGCCAAGAGCCAAAACGTTCTAGCCGAAGTGCCAGGCGTTCTTGAAGACGAAGACATACTCATCGGAGGACACTACGACACCGTGAGAAGCGTCGTTGGAGCACACGACAACGCAGCAGGAACCGCAATTGTACTCGAACTGGCAAGAATCTTCGCCCACGAAAAACCCAACCGAACGCTCAAGATAGCGGCCTTCGGCTCCGAAGAACTCGGACTCCGCGGCTCACTCCACCACGCCGAAAACCCCGACAACATCAAGAACCTCAAGCTCTGCCTCGACTTCGACGTCCACGGAATACTACTCGGAACGCTAAGCGCCGTCATTCTAGGACCAGAAGAACTCAAATCCTTCGTGTCCTTCACAGCCAAAGAGCTTGGAATACCCCTCCAGACCACAAGCACCATAGGAATGGGAGGCTCAGACCACATGCCCCTAGCCTTCTACGGTGTCCCTTCCGTCATGCTGTCACGCGGAGGAGGAGCAGCCCAAATAATGCATACGAACCTCGAAGACCTGCGCTGGTGCGGTTCCGAAGCCTTCACCTCAGCAGGCAAGCTAAGCCAAACGCTTCTAGAGCGTTTGCTCAGAGCCGAAGAGCTGCCATTCGAGAAAAAGATTCCAACTGACATCGGCAAAGAGCTTGACAAGAGGTTCGAAGACTCAGGAATCAAGAAGAAGGTCAAAGAAGGATCACGGTGACGAGAAAGAAAAAGAAGGTTCGTGCGGAAGATGTCTTCACTCTAAAGTGCGAAAGGGAATCTACTACCTAGTTTCCGGCAGTTCATACCATGTTTAGCGCAGGCACAAAAGCTTAAGCTGATTCCTTCGTTATCTTCTTAGCATGACTCGGGAACCTTCGCCCGCCGTCTATCTATCTGCCGAACTTGCTGATTTCTTGAAGAAGCTTCAGCCTGGTGATAAAGTGGTGAAACGGGTCAACGATAGATTGAAGTTCTAAAAGAGAACAAGTTCGCTGGAAACCTCATCCCGAAGAATCAAATTCCACGTTATTACGTCGAGCGCTATCAAGTGACCCACTTGTTTCGTTATAGTCATCCAGAGGGATACCTTCGTGTTATATAATTGTGAAACGTTGCCCTCACATACTAGACATAATGACGCATGAACAGTATGATCAGATCTTTGGATACAAAACAACTTGACTATCGGACTTTTATGCTTGACTTGATCATTGCTTCTAGCTTTTGATTGTTTATGCCAGTGTAAATGATTTTTTCGTCATTGAACGCTATTTTTCCAGAAGCTTCCAAGTAGTCCAATATCCGTTTGAAAGTTTGATACTGCATTTGCCGTGGTAAGCTCCGATAGAGGGACATTCGTGTTGGGTATTCATCAGCATCCAATATGGCTTTCTCAACCATTAGTATAGTATCCAATTTGGGTTCGTGGAGGACACGTGTGCCAACCATCAGTTTCACCACCTAGCGCGCGCCATGACTAACTAATAGCCGGACACTATTATATAAACTTATACGATTACAAATGAAGTGCTGTGGCAAACATACTCAAAGCTAAGTGTTTTCAATTGTAAGAATATATGGATGTTATGCGTGCCAGCGGTTCGGAGATAGCTTCAAGTGTTTTGTAAACAGTATTTTTCACGGTGATCTCTTGGTTCAAGTTCAGCTTAGATTGCCAGAAAAGACACTGGAGGAAATAGACAAATGGGTAGCCGAAGGACGGTTCAAGAGCCGAACTGATGCTGTAAAGACCATGATAAACGTCTACGCGGGAAGAGAAAAGACGCGAGAGTTTCTCAAGATTCTGATGAAGCGCAGCCAAGAAGCAAGGAAATACTGTGAATCTCTTCTTCCTCTTGAGGAACTGTATTGATCTTCACCTAAGATCAGCGTTTGTAAAGATATCCAGCCGCGCTAACTAACTAAACCTTACCTACGGGTGCTAGGTAAACTGTGAACTCATTTTCTCCATCGACACCTATCAGGTTGTCCATGGCTTTCTGGTCATAGGCGAGGATCGCACAAGTGCCAGCTCCAATCGCTTCGCACGCTAGATAGAGGTTCTGGCAGACATGACCCACATCGACTAAGATTCCTTTGTAGGCGATCACGCTGTAGCGCCACTCAGTGCGATAAGGTATCACAGCCCATACGAAGACAACTGCGGCCTCGCTGACGAACGCCTGTCCCCAGCATGCTTCTGAAACCCTTTCAGGAAGCGGCTTGTTATTGTTAACCAAGAGTAGTTTATGTTCAATTGGAAGGTATCTGTACACACCTGGTTCAAGGTCTTCAACTCTATTCACGACCAAATACGTTTCAAAGGGATGTCGTGAACCGCCTGAAGGTACGGTTCGCCTTGTCCACACCTTATTCTCGCCGACGGACCTCACTCCTTGTGTTGCCCACAACAAGAACGAAAGCTCTTTAAGATTCAGGGCCTCTGACGTGAATTTTCTGCGGCTTTCCCGTTGCTTTATCACCTTTGCTAGCGAGATGTCTCCGAGATTCATGTCATCAGGTTTCACCAGCTCAATTAAAATGCTATCTTGAGGGTATGGTTTCTCGAGCGGTGGAGGAGGAATGCCTTTGCGCTGATGTGATTTCCACTCATCATGCTTGATGTCCTGAGACTTTAGCAACATCCTTCTTTCTCGGATCATCTCATCATAAGGTTTTATCTTCATGCAGACACGTCCTGAACAAGGCGCAATAAGGATCTTCGAACGCTAATAGTGTTTCGCTCTTTGTGTGACGGAGAGAAATAGTGAGTGGCAGGTGATCTCTCCCCTTGTATTAGTTCAAACATGGCCTTCGGCACAAATTCGCAGATCTTGGGCAAGTCCGTAGACAGACTCGCGCTTTCTGAATAGTCAGATGTTCTCCACATCGCCAAGGGATTCCAAACCATTCTCTTTTGGTTCTGGGACTTCTTTGACTGCTGATGCTACCTTGCATATCTAGCTCAAACTTACCTGAAAATGAGCATTTGCACAAAGCTTTTTTGACAACCGTATGTAGAGTTCCGCAGAAGTCCACTCAATTTACCATGGCTGGTAGGAAGAGAAGAATGATTAGAAAGCTACTGCTGGTAAACCCGATGAATCCTAGTCGCGTAGGGCTATCAGTGAACCCAAGCTCTCGTTTTCAACCCTTGGCACTAGGAATTATCGCTGCATTGACTTCTAGCAAATGGAAGGTTGAAATTGTCGATGAAAATTTCGAATCTTTCAGTTACAAAGAGGCAGACTTAGTGGGTCTCACTGCATTCACGTCGTCAGTAACAAGGGCCTATAAGATTTCCAGTCTCTACAGGAAGAAAGGCATACCCACCGTGTTGGGTGGAATCCATGCTTCAATGCTACCGGAAGAGGCTGCGAGATATGTCGATGCCGTGGTCATCGGCGAAGCAGAAAACGTTTGGAAGACGGTCATATCTGATTTCGAATCCGGCAGAATGCAAGAAGTCTACAAAGGCGATCTGCTGGATCTTGAAAAGATGCCTCAACCAAGTCGCGATCTTTTTCATCCTGACTACATGTTTGGGTCAATTCAAACGTCAAGGGGATGCCCGATGAACTGCGAATTCTGTTCAGTCACAGCTTTCAATGGTCATCGCTACCGCAAGCGGCCAGTAGAGGCAGTCTTGGATGAGCTTGAATGCGTACCCCAGAAGAGAGTTTTCTTTGTAGGTGACAACATCATTGGCTTTGGCAAGCAAGATCAGGAGCGTGCAATCGCATTGTTCAGGGGGATGATTGAACGTGGAATCAAGAAGGAATGGTTCTGTCAAGCCTCAATGAACTTTGCGGACAACGATGAAGTACTGGAATGGGCAGCGAAAAGTGGCTGCCGAATGGTCTTCTTAGGCGTGGAAGCAGAGCGCAAGGAAGCATTGGAAGAAGTCAATAAGAGGCTCAACCTGGGCAAAGGAGTGGATGCTTATGAAGACGCTTTCCAACGCATAAATGAACACGGCATAGCAGTGCTAGGAGCTTTCATCTATGGAATGGACGGTAATACGCCCGAGAAACTCCGTGCGCGCACAAACTACATCCTCAAATCTGGAGTAGACGTGAGGCAAACAACCTATCTGACGCCTCTGCCAGGAACAAGGCTCTTCAGAAAACTAAAAGACGAAGAGCGTCTGCTCTACACAGATTTCCCCGACGACTGGGTTCATTATGACATGACGGAAGTTGTGTACAGACCTCTCTTAATGAGTCCAACGGAGCTCTCCGAGGTAATGCATGAGAGCACCCGTAGCCTCTACAATCGCTGGGCAGTCTGGCGCAAATTCCTCAAGACATGGCGCGCAACCAAAAACTCTAACGCTGCAATGTGGGCCTACAACTCTAACATCAACTACCGCAATGTGGCCTTTGGCAGTAGGAAGCCAGTCAAGGCAGAGAATCGCCAACGTGACGTATTACAGTAATGGCGACAATTGTACCCGTCTCAAGACAATGCTGTTTTTCGGACTTGTCAATCACAATCAAACCGCAGTCAAGAGGGTGTCACTGTCAGGTGAAGAAAAGAGAAAGAAAGCAACCCCACAGGTGACATCGCCACCGCTATGATCTTCTTCAATGAAGTTTCTGACCTCTTCGCTCCATTCCTGCGGATTCTTGCGTGCAGAGGATCTGGCAAATCAGGTATTCTCAGGCAGCCTTGAGCAGTCTGTATGCTTGTTCCTCGATTTCAGCTATTTCCAACAAGCTGTTCGATGCTTCCTGCCTATTCTGCTTCAAAGTTTCCTCACAAAGTTTCATAATCTTCTCTCCAGATCGTCTGAAAAGAGTCGATGCTTCAGTCCAACTGCTTACATTGTATTTGCTTCCCAAGACCTTGAGTACATCTGCTTGCCAAAACCGCATTCCGTGACTGTTCTCGAAAGTCTTCGGCAACAGCGGAGGGGTTGTAGCATAAGTCACCATGTGTTCAAAACATTTCTTGTTGTCCCATTCCAAGATCTCCTCAGCTAGTTTTCGCATTGCAGGGATTCCGAAGAGCCTCACTGGAGGTTCTAGGAAACGCTGAGCCTTGTAGGAAAAGCCCTTCTTAGCCACTTCGAACTCGGAAGGTATCTTCTGAGGAAGGGCAAACGCTCTCATCGTGTTTCTCCTACTCATTCCCGGCACGTTGACGTCCATAGACTTCTCAAACTCATCGTAGGGTATCTTCTGAACTTTCTCAAAGCTGCAATCGTGCACAAAGATGACTCCTTCCTCATCATCATACCCAACGACAAGAACATAATGGATCGGAACATGGGCTTTCATGTAGAGGTCAGAATAGTAGTGCAGATAGTACATGTCAAGTGCTCCTGCCATGACAGGCTGCCCATTGTCGATGAAGGCTTTAAGCCTGGGAAACGTGCTTTTGAATGCCTTCCCCTCGATCACCGTCTCCTTGAAGCCAACAACTTTGGCGAGATCCTTCATCAAATACTTGGGGTTTGCACCCCAATACACCATGCACGGTGGATCTGCTCTCTTAAAACGAAAATACGTGAAACCGGCCATACCACCTACAACAGCAAGCAAGAAATCAGAATAATCCGCTCCCTTCCACGTCAAAATGTCCGCCAACCCATTGACATAGCATGTAGATTCACAGACTCTATGCGGTAACGTGTTCAGCCTTCTCATAAAATCCACGCCATCTAGCATTTCTTGTTTAAAAAGCGCAGTTTAGATATTAACATTCAGTAGACAGGGTTATGACAAGTCAAAAGAGTGTCGAAAGCGTGAAGAAGTCCAGAGCACTTTGTGCGATTGACGCCAGGATCCCGACTGAGAGAGAAATTCTAGAGAATCCTAGGCGTCGCCGTTTTTTGGGTGGTGGCTGGGTGGACAGTTCAGACCTTTCCATAATCAACGTCTATTGGCATAGGCGACAACGGTTGTTTACAGTTTACAGTTTGCTAAGCGTGCTAGAACACGAGACTCTGCATTCTGTATTGGGCAGGCTTCTCGGGTTAGAAATATCAATGAAACTTGATAAGGTACACAGATCTTCTTGTGCTTGGATAAGCCAAGACAAACTAATCTTTGTCAACCAGTTTTGGTTTAGGAAATGGACATATCCATCCTATGTTGAAGAGCCCCAGGATAGCACTCTTGAATGATTGACTCGCATTGCACAAGTTCATATTCTTTCAATAGAGACTATTCTGTAGCGCGCTATTTTCGTGTCTTCTGTATCCTGTAATACTCTTTCATGTCATAATAAGGATCATAATCCCGTTCAGGGTCAATCTCGCCCATTTTCACCATGCCAGTTTGGCTTGAATACTCGTATAGATAAGTAGGTTTCCCAGACCTCTTCAGCAGTTCAAGGTTTTCAGCTATTACGCCACTATTGTTTGCCCATATTACAATGGCATAGTCACAATCCCCAATCATTTTTCTCTCTCTTTCTTTCAAATCCTTTCCGTACTGTACATTTTTCCAGTTACCCGCATTGTACCTCAGCTTAATCGCATGTCCGACTATCACATTTCTGTAGCCTTTAGATTTCAAATAGTCCTGATAAAGCCTATTCGCCCCAGGAGCTTCTCCAACAATTATCCTCATCTTGCAGGCCATAGCCTCGTCTATCCTCTCCTTCACCTCTGCAGGCAATTCATCGGCATGGAAAGCACTACTTCCCATCAGAAGCAACTTCTTACTTTCCATCACTGCACACCTTGACGGTAGTCCTATCATCAAATCGCTTCGCCACAAATAAAAGCTATAACACGTGCTTCATTCACTTCTCGTTGGTTGGCAATTGTGAAATACGACTTGCGCGAGAATAGTCTTGACAAAAATGACTGGAGAGTTGTACATCTATAAAAGAGATGATTGGCGTGCATGGCTTAGCAGAAACCACTGTAGCAAGAAAGAGGTTTGGCTGATCTATTACAAAAAGCACACTGGCAAGCCTAGCATCGCGTATGACGATTCGGTTGAAGAGGCATTATGTTTTGGTTGGATTGATAGCATCATAAAGAAGATTGATGATGAAAAGTTTGCTCGGAAATTCACACCCCGCACACGCAAGAGCACGTGGTCTGAAGCAAACAAGAAAAGAGTCGAGAAGATGATCAGAGAAGGAAAAATGACAGAAGCCGGATTGGCGGGGATAAGAGAAGCTAAGAATACTGGAGAATGGCTTAAGACTCCTGCAAGTGCGCGTTATCGAGGGAAACTAGTAATTCCCATGTACTTGAAAGATGCGCTAGCGGCAAACAAGAAAGCGTTAGACAACTTCAACAAGCTGGCTGAGAGCTACAAGAGAAACTTTGTGGGATGGGTCGACAGTGCAAAAAAAGAAGAAACACGCAAAAGGCGTCTGAAAGAGGCTATAGGATTACTAGAGCGGAATCAAAAACTCGGCATGAAGTGACGTTTAGCGCGCATTTCGATTTGAAACATCTGATGTTGTTGTGTGCCAGTAGCTCAATCTTTCTCATTCCGGACTTGCGCTCGCTAAGTTAGCTTAGCCATGATAAAGACTGTTCTAAGACACTCTTAACTGCACACTGGTTCTGGAATTCTCTATCAAGCCAGCGAAAGCGTGCACATGGTAGTCGGATTACTCTCGAAGTGGAAAAGGTAACCTTCATCCTGCTTACCTTTTTAAGCAGCATAGTGGAGGTAGATCGAAGTGAATATTCCTTTGTAATTGAGGTTGTGTTGCGAGCAAGCTTACTTTTCCGCTTTGATGGTGCTGTAGTCCAAGTTGTGCGACGCGATGTGATGTGCAATTTCCTTAAAAAAAGTTTTGGACTTTTGCAAGTAGCTTATACGCAGAAGGTTTGACGTTGTACTTCTACTAACGCTCTCGAGCGTTTGCACTCGAATTCGGCCACCATTGCTCTGTAGGTTCTTGCCGCTTCGTGCGGAAGACAGCTTGCTGTGAACATGTCAACAGGGATATTGCTAGAGGAATTCTCCAAGTGGATCGTGGCAACTCTTCTGAAGATAGATCCCAGGTTCTTGAGCGCAAGTGCTTCTAAACTCCCTTTAAATCTTATTTCCATCCCAACCACCTCACTTTGTATCTGATTATGTTTATAGACTATCATCGATAACTGTGTATCTGAGCAAAACTCGAATACAACGCAAAAAACTTATAAAAAGTTGAATGTAGTTCAATAACATGAAGAACATAAGACACAAACTAATTGAACTGTTCAAAGAGGGCTACTGCACACCACAATTGTCAAGGATTGCCAAGAAGATAAACGAGCCGTCTGCCACTATTCATTACAACATAAAGAAGTTAGAGAAGGAAGGAGCAATAAAAACTTACAAAGCTGTTTTTGACTACGAGAAGATTGAAGAAGGATTTTGTGCATATGTTCTGATCAATGTTTCTCCGTCCGAATACGAGCATGATTGGTCGAAATACGAGACAGGAATAGTAAGAGAGCTGGCCAAGCATAAGGAGGTTGAGAGTTTGGACATAATCACGGGAGAATGGGATATGGTTCTCAAAATCCGAACAAAAGACCAAGGTGAATTCTATGATTTCTTAGGGAAAGTCGTCAATCGAGTAGCTATACAAAAAAGCATATCCCTAGTTTCGTTACGGCAAATAAAAAGCGATTTCATACTCAAGTAAACTCGGCCCAGCATGATCGTAAAACGAGCGCACTTGGTCTTTTTTCGCCAATGCCCAAAAAACCCAAGCACTCTCATACCGAAGACCACCCTCGAGACTTTCCGCATCCGCCACAGTTGTAACAGCCCAGAGCAACCAAAACTAGACGCTGGATCGGTGTATAGGTATTGGCAGCATGTTGAGCACTCGCGAAATTATGGTTTTCGTGCAGATAATCCAGTACTGGAAAAACTGGATTGAAACACGAATTCGATGGAAAATGTTTCAAAAACCGTCATATCTCATTTTGCGCGCGCTGTGCTTTTGGTCGTGTTGAGCAGCGCTTAAGAACAACCCTTAAGAGCAATTGTCTCGGAGAAGCACTCAGAGAAGGTGTGAAAATGGCCATAGCAGACCCAGTCAGTCTCGTTGGCTATTGTGGGCTCTACTGCAACGCCTGTGGAATTCGTCAAGGAAAATTGAAGGATGCGGTGAACAATCTTCGCGACGTCATCGCTTCGTTTGGCATCGACAAAAATGTGTCAGATCTTGCCAATTGGGAATCAGGCTTCAGACACTATGACGGATTCAAACAGTTCATGGAAGGTTTGGTAAAGATTTTCGGCTACTGTCCAGGTTGCCTTGAAGGAGGCGGAGATCCCAACTGCAAAGTAAGGTCCTGCGCAAAGCAAAGAAACTATCGCACCTGCACAGAATGTGCTGAAGCCAAGATATGTCAGAAACTGGATCCCTACCGCAAGTATTTCGAACTTGCCCTCGAAAGCATCAAAGAGAACGGCGTCAAAGGTTATGCTGAGGAATTGCAGAGAAGAGTGGGCAAAGGGTACACTTATCCGACTGAAGTGAATAGTCCGCCTTAGAGCGAAGAACCTAACGCAGTGTCAAGTATACCTAGGCTCTTCAGGTCTTTCAATCGGCCCTTCGGCCCCCGAACCGCGTGCTAGGATGTGCTGGGAAAGCTGTCGCATCTATTCCCAAGTCTTTCTTCTGTAGACTATGACTGTTAGGAATGTTGCTATCATGAATATGGGCAGAACGAGGAATGATAGAAACTCTGGAATGATGACAGTAAACACGTAGTAGTTACCCGCATGATCCCTTATCGCTTGGTTTCCAACCCTATCATACGCAATTATCCTATAGGTTATGTTTGTGCCGACATCAAAGTATGGCAGAGAGTACTCGCTAGAGTACTGGCAAGAAAGGTATCTCTTCAGAAGCCAGGAACCCTCAAACAATGCCCTGATATACATAGATATATTAGACCAAGAGACCCCGTTATTCGTTGAGTATGAAAGAATCACACTGTCAACACCCGATCCCCAGTCTGTTACATTTACATACACATAGGTAGGATACCACGGGATCTCTACTGGAACGCCAATGACTGGGGCTGTGTTGTCCTGTTTTACTATCACGCTCCCTCCTATTCCAACGTTGTTCGTGGCATTAGTCTCGCCTGGTACAATGCTGGCATTCGCGATTATTGTATAGGTTCCCGGACTGACTCCGGTAGTATTCCAGACAAATGGTATTGTAACCTGATCTGATGAGCCCAGACTCATGACATCGTAAGTATCTATGCTGAACAGCCCAGACGTCCCATTCACATAGACTGTCACGTTAAACCTCTCAGTGAATAGACCGCCATTCTCAACGACGACTTCGATCTGAACATCCTGCACGCCTGGATAAACTTCATTTGTTGAAAGCGAGACGTTAATGATGACAACATCATGAGCGCCATCAAAAGCAGAAAAAAGAAACGCGTTCTGAACAGGTATCGAGAGTCCACCAGCTGTCCCAGAACCTAACCCTAACACAACAAAAACTACTATGACGACAGAAACCATCCTTAACACAGATTCTCGATTCAAATTACACTCCTTCGAAAAACCCTGACACCAGTAATTGGACTTTCTAAGTATATATTATTTGCCAAGTCGCATACTAGAGCAGTCTGACAGTTTCCTTCAGGTTCTCAAGCACACGCTAGACCTCGAGCGATATCTCCGCTCATTCACGGAAATGGTTTTTCACGCCGTGATTCTCAGAATCTACATCACATCTTCGCGCACTTAAATAGGATTCTGCCGCCTAAGACTAAGAGAAAGAGGCTAGCCAGATTGAGTGACGACGTTTATGAGCGACTCGCGAAAGCCTTGGACAAGCTTCCAAACGGATTCCCCAGAACACCCTCGAAGGTCGAGACACGACTTCTGAAGAAGATATTCTCAACCGAAGAGGCATCGATAGCAGCCCAACTAGATGGATCTATGGAATCAGTTGACGTGATAGCCATGCGAATTGGACTTTCTGCTGCAGAGGCAGAAGCAAAGTTGACGAAGATGGCTGAACGCGGACTAGTGTGGCGTCGCAGAACGGCAAAGAAGTCATCATTTAGACTAGCGCCTTTTGTGGTCGGAATCTACGAATCCCAATTGGAAAGCATGGATCACGAGTTGGCCCATCTTGTCGAAGAATATCTAGCAAACGGCGGAGCAGCAGGAATCATGAAGCCCCAGCCCGCCATACACCGCGTCGTCCCCGCACAGAAAGCAGTGAAGTCTGAATGGATTCTTCCTTATGATGATGTCAAGGCGATTCTCTCGAATTCAAAGACATTTCGTCTGCGTGACTGCATATGCAGAGCCCAACAGGACTACATCGGCCGCAAGTGCGACTTTCCGTTGAAAACCTGCCTCAGTTTCTCCCCATTCGAGAGTCCCTCAAACCCGGATGACATTTCAAAGCAAGAAGCGCTGGCCTTCCTCGACAAAACCGAAGAAATAGGCCTGGTTCACACGGTTAGCAACATCATGAAGGGAATCGGCTATGTCTGCAACTGTTGCGGCTGCTGCTGCGGTATACTCAGAGGCATCAACGAATGGGGCATCGAGAACTCCGTAGCCCACGCCAACTACTATGCCACCATCAATCCAGACGAATGCGCAGGATGCGGAACATGTAGAAAGAGATGCCAAGTGCACGCTATCTCTGAACAGGACGGAATATCCGTTGTAGACATCAAGAGATGCATTGGTTGCGGGTTGTGCGCCACAGGATGCCCAAACAGTGCAGCAAAACTCGAACGAAAGTCCGCAAACGAAATCGTCAATCCCCCACTTGACTTCGCGACTTGGGAGCATGAGCGCCTGCGCAATCGAGAATTAACCGAATAGCTTGCTCTCTTCCTCTAGAAATAAAAAGATGGGAAGGCACGGGAACTATCTCCGCTTTCTTAGCACGCGCTAAAATGAATGAAGAGCTATGGACTAGCTTCAGTCAGGCCATTTCAATCCAGACCGTATTGAATTTCTTCCAACCACTCAGCTCTCCCTCAGCGCGCATGACAATTTTGATCTTCTTGCCGCAATAGGGACAATCCACTATTCTTTCTCGGGTATCTTCTCTCATTTCTACACACAACTTTCATCTTGAACGCTGAAAGAAAAAAAGGCTTATGGACATGTTTGACGTGCTAAGCAATGGCAGCAAAAAGCACACGACAACGCGTGTTTTATCGTACCAATTCATAGCGGTGTTCATTCCAAACCTTAGCATTATAGGTGAGCACAAGAATACATAATCAGGGATTCAACTTGAAAAGAATCTACCTCACAGTGCTACTTTGTGCATTAATTTCGACTCTATTTCCACTAGTATCTGCTGATAGAGGAGGTATTCCAATTACTCCCGGAGTCTCAATCTATGAACCAGGACAGAAAGCCATCATTGCTTGGAATGGCCAAGAAGAAATCCTCATCCTGTCAACAGATGTGCGCTCCAGTCAGGAAACTATGGTTCTAGAGATTCTTCCACTTCCATCAAGACCAGAAGTTGAAGGCGCGTCCTTTCAAGCCTTCGAAAGACTCCAGGAAATGATTTGGGAAGAAGGCCTGGATCGGTACATGTTTGGCACAAAAGACAACGCTCGCCAAGGCAGTGTAGAGGTGCTCTTTCACGAAGAGATTGGTGCTCACAACATCACAGTTGTCATGGCAAGCGATGCAGTTGATCTGATTATATGGACGAACACTTTCTTATCGGCAAGTGGCGTAAGCCAGAACATAACTCTGGGCAGCTTTCAAACAGTCATCGAAGAATACGTGAACAGAGGGTTCAAACACTACGCCCTCGATCTTGTAACCTTTCGGCCACAAGAAAAGAGCACGAACCCAATCCTGTACAGGTTCAACTCAACTACCCTCTACTACCCGCTGCTGATCACAAGCCCGGTCGGCGGAGACGGAAAAATAACTCTTTTCACACTCACCGAGGAGAAACTGGAACACCCATACTGGGCACTAAACCTCGCCTACTACCAAACTTCTCAAGGACTCTGGCAACCAATACAGTTCACACTTTCAAAAGGAGAGCTGTCAAGAATAGACCTAAGACTAAGCGAACTGATGCCGGATGGCGCGTGGCTGAGCGTACTAACATACGAAGGCCCCCTAGGCTTGTTGAACAGAGACTTGATGATCGCCGAGGAAGATTTCAGCTCTGCCGATGGAAATCCTCCGCCAACCGTCATGATCTCCCTACCAGCTGACATAGTTGTTTTGTGCTTTCTGCTCGGAGCAGTATCTGCTCTGGCTGGAGTTGCCGTTGCCTTCCTGATAGTTCATATGCGAAACAAGAAATAGCATTTCCAGCAGAGGATTGACAACAGATTTCTATCCGCTGGGAGGCCTCCCATGTACCGGACGAGGAACTTAAGAGAAAGAGGAATTGTAGCCGAAATTGCCGAGTTTCTGAAGCATTTAACGCCGAAATTTCAAAAAGGTCGCCAATCTGAAAGAAGAATGTTGTTCTGGTTTATTCAGTTCATATCAATGCTAGAATATTGACAATTTCCCTCGATTTCCCATTCTTTCAGCCACTGCGTAACCCTTAAACCAGACCTCCCTGAGACTATAGAACCCACGTGAAGAGACAACCATGGAAAACAAGCTGACTGAAAGACAATTTGAACCACACTTTCTAATGGAAAGCATCGCGTTTGGGTTGACTGACGGAATAATCTGCTTTCTAGGCATAATCGTGGGCGTCGCCACAGCCACCCTCGACTCCAAACTCGTCATAATAGCCGGAATCGTAGGCGGCGTCGCCGACGCTCTTGGAAACTCGATCGGCTTCTTCGTCTCTCAAGCAACTGAACGAGCTGTTCAATTGCGAGCATCCGAACATGGAGACAACACCTACATCCACTCAAAAAGAGAAGTTATGATGAGTGGAGTCTTTTCATTCCTAGCCACCTTAGTTGCTTTGGTGTTCCTGCTTTCACCTTTCATGTTCACCGGCCTGTGGCAGGCAACAACCTCCTCATTCATAATCGGAACAATCATGGCCTTAATGCTGGGAATATACATAGGAAAACTAGAAGGAGAAAAACCCTACAAATCCGGAATCAAGTACTCCCTCATAACAATGCTAGGAGCTATGGTTTCATACGGCATAGGAGTACTGTTACACATTTTGATATAGTCATATCACACCACGCGACGCCATTGTACTCATTTGAACTTATCAAAGACAAACTCTTAAGTTCCAATGATCTATCTGATAGAGAAGATAAATGAACAAGAACCAAATCAAAACAGAAGAAGATGTCATCAACTTCTTGAGCGAGAAGACAGAATTTGAAAGAAACGTTCTCGTCACCACATTCAAAATCCCGAAAGGAAAGGTCAGCACGTACAAGAGAATAGCAGAAAGAATTGGCAAACCCAGAGCTTACCGTGCTGTTGCAAATGCATTACACAAGAACCCGCTTCACCCCATTGTCCCGTGTCATCGCGTTGTAAAATCTGACGGCGGCTTCGGAGGACAAAGGAAAGCAGCTGAGTCCAGAAGAAAACTAGTACAGAAAGAAGGCGTACCAATCAAGAATTGCAGAGTTAAAATAAGTGACGAGATCTTGTACTAGGCGTACCTTGCCCTTATTTTTCCTTGCTCATTGCTTCTTTCTTCAGCCGGGGCGACAATTTCTCAATTGCGTATCTCAACGCGGTTCGCGGCATATTTTTTCTATGCTTCATAACGTAATTGAAGACTTCTTTGGGATAGCGGTTGCTTGCTTCTTTAAGCATCCACCCATAACCCTTCTGCACCATCACATCTGAATCCAAAAGAAGCAAGTCTGCTATTTCGAAGATGTCCTCAAGATGTCTTTTCCTTCGAACCGAGTAGATCATCACCACAGCGCAGGCACGTCTTAACCATGTGTTAGTGGATTTTGCCCATTCCTTGACTTTTGGAATGAACTGTGGAAACTGAAATATGAACGCTCCAAGTGCATGTGTGCAAAGATCGTCACATCCGCCCCAGCCGTGAACATACTTCTTCAACCATGACTCCAGAAGATGGAAGTCATATGGCTCGTAGCTTCTTCTAATGCGAAAGGCCCAGTCGAAAGCTATCGCTCTCTCTTCAGAGTAGCCTGAACTCAAGAGCTCCTCGCAAAGCCCTGATATTGTCTGCTTGTCGCTCTTCTTGATTCTCTGAAAATACTTCGATGAAACTCTCCTCACCACAGGAGTCGGAACTCCATGCAGCCTTGGTTTCACATGATATTGCTTTTCCCACTGAATTCTCTTCCTCTTCTCTTCTGCGTCAACACATCCCTCCAGCTCTCTCCAGATTTGGTCAACCAACATTTTCTCGCTTGCCAGTTCATGCATCAGACTCACCTAAGGCGAGCGCTTTTTGTAGGCCGCCAGAATTTTTCCAAAGTACAAAGTGTGATAGTCACGGCGAGGATAGAAGATTTTCTTGACTCTTGCAGGAACCAAACTCGGAGTCACGCTGAGTTGGTGCACAACCTGACACTCGTAATGTATCTTGCACTCCTTTATCACGGGCACCTTTACCTTCTTCGCCTTAAGTAGGGTTAGCTTGCACTCCGAAAACTTGTCATGCTCCTTGCCAGACACCTCCCCGCAATACTGTACAACGTCATCTAAACCTTCCCTCGGAACATTCACCGTGAATTCACCACTGTCCCTGATAAAGTCATGCGTGTACCGCGAGGGTCTCACGGCCACCATGAAAACCCGCATTCGCCAAAACACACCTATGAGACCCCAACCAATCGTCATCACATTGCTCTTTCCATCTTTGTTCGTACTAACCAACAACAAACCAGGTTTTCTTAATCTGGTTACTGTTTCAGCAATGTATTTCTCAAAGGCGGGATTCATATGTCTGAATGGGCGACCTTCACTTAAATGATTTCATCTTCAATAAAAGCTCCCACTCATTCAAATCACCTTTCGGCACCCAAAAAAGGGTGTGCGCTATCCGCCAAGAATGATCCACTGTGTGGACACCATTCAACAAGAGTTGGTTAGCAGGGGTGCACTCACGCCTTTGTCGAGGCGGGCATCAGAGATTCCCGCGCGCCCAATCAGACGCTTTCGGACTTTAAGACTCGGTAGCGTAAGAGGCGTGTGGAAGCTCTAAATACGCAGGAAATCCATCTAGAACCAGAAGAGAGGGTGCAACATTGAAGCTTCTGTTGGATGAAATGTACGCTGGTCTGAACGAGTACTTTGAGACATTAGGCTGGCAAGTAGTGACCGCGCAGGATGTTGGCCTGCAAGGAGCAAGAGACAAAGACATCGTTGAATATGCAAAAAGAAACAACCTGCTAATTGTGACACAAGACCAGAAACCGGCAGACTTAGCTGACTTAATGGGGGTCAAACACGTGCTCATCTCCAGTGCGATGATAGCCAAGATAGCGGACGAGAAAATAAAAGAAAAATATCCCAACATCACAAGGGATAGCGGTGAACACCATGTCAGTTGTTGAAGTAACAGTGGAGAGTCAAAAAGGAAAATGTAGTTTCGGACACAAAGTCGGGGATAAAATCATCTTCGATGGAAGATCAATCAGAGGAGACATCTGCTACAGTGCTTTGACAGTTCTGCTTCCGAAAGTCTTCGCAATGCGTTACAATGCCAATTTCCCATGGACCAAAGACAAAGACATCATTTTCAATGCTTGTCCTGACGCTCACAGTCCTGTTGTATTCGAGATCAGGCGAACAAAGAAAAAACAAACAGAAAAATAATGTGGACTTACGCGTTCGCCATTCTCCAAATGGCTTTCCGCATTTCTTCTCCGTGCTTCATTCCGTAATAGAGGCCCGCCACCTTGCCGCCAAACGGGACAGCAACTCGTTTCACAAACTTGAAAAGCAGTGGGTTCGGAATTCTATGCTGCAAGAAAGTGTCTGCCCAAATCCGAATGTTGTATTGCCAGCAGCGCGTGAACAGCTCCCATCGGGCCTTTGTAAGAGAATCAAGCTCCGTCCCACGATTATGCATTAACAGACAGTTTTCTAATGGAACGAAGAACAGAGGAACATAAAACGCGTTGTAGTCTCGCAAGTCGTCAATTAACTCGAGCGTTTCAATGACATCCTCTTCACGTTCGTCGGGAAGTCCAATTATGAGGGTGGCAAGCGGATACCAATCATTGTCATTCATTATTCCAAAAGACTGAGCAACGACTTCCTTCCACTCTTCAGGCTTGAACGGAAGCATCTTCCCAGCCATGTACTTGCGCATGAGCCTAACGCTTCCAGTTTCTAACCCGATTTCAGAAGTCACAACCCGCTTCTTTCCATGATAATACCAGTTGTGTTCTATCAGAACGTCAGCAACTTCTTTGACCATTCTTGGATCAGCAACGACAGGAGCCAGAGAAGAGTGCGACGGCTGTACATGCTTCACGCCGCGAACTGACGCTACACTTTTGACAAGTTTCACAACGGCTTCCTTGTTCGGAATGAAACGCTCGTTCTTTGCACCATACAGGAAAAGGTCCTCGGTAACCAATGTGACACCAGAACCGCCTTCTCTCGTGGTCACTTCCACTTCCTTGAGTATCTTATCCAACGGCACATCACGCTTCATCTGCATCGTAGGCGTGCAGAACTGGCAGTTCCGACCGCAACCTCTGGAGATTTCTACACATCCGTGAATCGCCGGATGTCTGATAAGGGGTGCAGTGTCATATCCAGCGTTGTTCTGAGCACGAACCACACGTGGAATGGGTTCACCTTTCACAGCCCTTGTGAAGACTTCCTTAACAACTGTTTCCCCCTCTCCTATGACCACACAGTCCACACCATAACTCTGAGCTACTTTCTTCCGTTCCAGCTGCCAAGACCCAAAACCCCCAACAATCACCCTCGGCCTGTATCTTCGGATGCTCCTATGTTTTACAAGCTTTCTGAACTCAATGGCATTCATCGGTTCTCCACCGCCCACGATTGAAGAATATGTCTTGCTAACGTAAGCCATCCCCGTGGGATCCATGGAAGAAATGCCTACAGCCTTAGTGTTCGGTCCAACAAAATTGTCAAGATCCCTTGGGTGAACCACGGCTACTTCTGATTCGTCGAACCCCTTCTCCAGAAGCAGAGCTTCAACCTTTCTCAAACCGTAGGGTGCATACTTGGCCCTCTTGTCGCCATCATTACGTTCCACAGGAGGATACAACGCTCTCCTCAAGAACCACAGCGGCACTGGTCCTTTGGCGAAGCCACTGACGAAAGCGACGAAGGGATTATTGGCAAAATCACTCATTTCAGTTGCTGAAGCAGTCAACACAATCTTTACGCTTGGCTTTTCCGCCATCTTGCTTTCCCTTTAGCTTCCGTTCTAAACGCAGACAATTTCTCCAACGACTTATTAATAACTATTGTTGGCCAAACAGCATGGTTTGAGTCTTTGTCACAGACAGGAAAACCCGTTTTCAGCACGCAGCAAATCAAGCTAACTTTTTCTGCTTAAGACCTGAAACAAGGCTGGACACTCTGACGCCAACAAGCCTAATCTTCCTGCCAGATCTAAGGTAAGGCCGCGCCAGCTCTCTAGCGGTTTTGGTCAAATCCAGCAAACGATCTGTAATGAAAGGCAACGTCTTGCCGTGCGTGTGAGTCTCAAAATTCTCGTAACGAATCCTAACCGTAACGGTCTTGAAGAACAGCTGTCGATTCAAAACATCTCCGTAGACATCTTCCGAGAGAGCATCTAGAGCCTTCAAGACATACTCAAGATCGTTAGTGTCTTCTTGAAAGGTGACGTCACGTCCGATGGACTTGATCTCGCCTATTTCCTCAACCTCACTTCTATCAATCCCATGGGCCATCAAGTAGAGTTGAGTGCCCATGACACCAAAAGCCTCAGTCAACATTACTGGATCCCTTCGGGCTAAATCCCCAACTGTTTTTATGCCCATGCTTTCAAGTGTTTGGCCAGTCTTCCGTCCGACCCCTAGCAGCTTCCGCACTGGCAGAGGCGAAAGAAACCTCTCAACCTCCTCCTCCCTGACTATTGTCAGGCCGTCGGGTTTCTGAGCGTCGCTGGCGATCTTGGCGACAAGCTTGTTTGGGCCTATACCTATTGAGCATGTCAACCCTTCCGTTCTAAAGATTTCTTTCTTTATCTCTCGAGCCAAGGCTTCAGCTTCCGCAAAATCTTTCACCTTTAAAGTCACATCGAGAAAAGCTTCGTCAATACCCCACTGTTCAAACTTGCCAGCGTACTTTCGCAGGGCACCCATTATTTCGTCCGAAACCTTTGAGTAAAGCCCATAATTGACTGGCAGATAGATCCCTTGGGGACAGAGCTTCCAAGCCCTAGAAATGGGCATGCCCGACTTGACCCCGAACTTTCTGGCTTCGTAGTTGGCGGTACTCACGACCCCTCTGCCCATTCCGCCTCGGGGATCAGCTCCGACAATCACAGGTTTACCTTTAAGCTCTGGAAGCTCCCTTTCCTCAACTGCCGTGAAAAAATGATCCATGTCCAAGTGGAAGACTATCCTCTTCTTCTCACTCATGGCTTTCCTTTTCCAGCTCGGAGTCTGTCTATTCTGTAAGTGGCGTTTGTTGATTTGAACCTATCGAATGAAGGAGCAGGGATCTTTCAGAAATTCAGATCGCGTTTATTTCGGCTAAAGATTCCTTGTTCATAACTCTTTTTATGTCACGCATCAAGATAAATGAAGCCAACAGTCAGAGGAAATACGATGAAGGAAAAGGGCATAACCATGGGTTCAGCCCGGCAAATAGCACTTGAGTTTCTTAAAAAACGCAAGAATACTGACAGAGTCGAGATTTCTGGAGTCGAGCATGGCAATGACATCTGGGTGATCCGAGGCACTTGTCCAATAGATTTGGAAGGGCATCCGTGGGCTGAAAGGTTCGAAGTCGTAGTTGACACGAGGGGAAAAATAAGATCAACTAACTTTGCCTTGCTTTGACGGAAGAAACCTCGTCTTCAGATCAGCGGCATAGACGACTTTTTCAAACAGAATCGAAAGTTATATCTGAAAATGTGCAGTACTTTTTGTAGGGGTCAGCACCAATGTTTGAGAAGGTTTTGGTCCCGTTAGACGGCTCCGAACATTCAGAAAGGGCCTTGACAACTTCAATTCAAATAGCCAAGAAGTTCAGGGGAACAATAACGTTGGTCCACGTGTATTCTGTCACTGCGGCACCGATGATCATTCCTGAACCAGCCACTCTCACCCCGGGAGGAGTTCCTGTCGTCACTTCCGCCGAAGTCTCTAAAATGATTGAAGCAGCACGTGAATCTGGCAACAAGATCCTGAAAGAAGGCGAACAGAAAGCCAAGTCAGCAGGGGTCAAGGTTGAAACTGCACTCAAGGAAGGAAACACTGTGCAGGAAATTGTTAAAGCAGCAAAAGAAGGACAGTCTGATTTGATTGTCATCGGCGCCAGAGGCATAGGAAAGATCAGAGAATTTCTCATGGGAAGCGTCAGTGAGGGCGTCATAAGACACGCGTCTTGTCCCGTTTTGGTGGTCAAATAATCCAATTCTACACGCACACAGACCCCGCAGTTCGCGTCCTGAATATGTGAGAAAGAAGAGAGTAGAACGTTTCTTTATACACTATTGCCTATGAAATTGTTGACATTCCAACAATATTATTAGAGAGACAGCGCTCGCGCGCGAGAGACGCGTGTGCCAGATGATCACGAAAAGTCTATTAGTTCAAGAGAATAAGTGTTTGTTGGAGAGCCACAGATGCCGACTCTGACAAGGAAAAACGGCAAGATTTTAATGATAGTTGGTTTTCTTCTGTTTTCGGCTGGTTTTCTCGGAGGCATGGTTCTATATCTAGCCTCCAAGAATCCGAATTGGGGCCATACTCCTTTGGGATTAGTTCTTGTACTTCTTGTCTTCCCTATTGGACCAGTTGTGGGACTGATAGGATTTCCTGTTTACCTGATAGGTGCTAGAAGATGGCCGCGCAGGTACGATCAACTCGTGAATCTGCTGAGAATAGATTTACGTGTGAGGCTTGATCATCTTGCAGAGGAATTAACTGTTAGTCAGCAAGAAGTTCTAAGCGTCGTCTCAAGACTCCGACTAGAAGGTGAACCGATCACATTCGATCAGTCCACGTCCGAAGTCATCTACAAACCCGTTTCAACTCAACCCTCTGCCATGGTTGACAGACAGAGCGAGAGCAAGACCGCGACAAGCCGTTGGCCAACCTATGAAAAAGTTTCAGTGATCCTAGCCATAACAGGCATCATAGTTGGTGTCCTTTTACGGATTTTGAGTTAAGTGCCGATATAGGAAAAGGGTTTTGAAACGGAACTAGAAAGTCTTGCGATTTTGATTCGTAATGCTAATCGTAGTCGTAATGATAAAAAGATGGGAGATTTGGGCTTATTCATTTGTCACTACGATTTTTCCGCTTGGCAATGTGGCCACAAATTTCCAACCGTTTTGGATGTGGGTTTCTAGGTCTTTCTCTTCAATGATTTTTTGACAGTCTTTAGTTTTCACGTTCTGATTCTTTTTTTCTTCTGAACATAAGCATAATGTTCTCTAGTCCTTTAGAAGTCACGTCGTCTAGTTCCGTGTTCGATTTCACCTTAGCCAAAAAGTTGGCTAGGGCTTCCCTGTCAACATCTGGTTTCAAGAGTAGAATCTGGTCAACAATCATCTGTTTTCTTCTTTCAATTTCGCTGATCTCAGTTTTGAGCAAGTCTAGTTCCTTGTAGCCTTCAGCGTATTTTTCACGTTGTTTCTCGACTGGCGGTATGAAATAGCTTTTTTCGACTCCTAGCGCGTGGCCCATCCATGACTTGACCAAAATGCTAGGTGCGGATAAACCCATGTGCGATTCAAAGAACTTTCGGAACCGATGTGGCGACGTCATGAAACCGATTTTTTCGCTTAGTCGAGTAAATATCTGACTTAGGTTATTGGCGCTCAACGGTCTTCCGTTCAATTCCGCTAGCAAAGGCGAATCCTTTGTAATTTTCTCTCCTTTTCTCTGTCGATAGTCTAAGTAGGCCCTGAGATGTTCGATAGCGTTTCTACCTATGAAAGTGTCGTACTCGATCTGTTCTTTTCCTCTTACAAGTCGAATGTGGATTACATCTTTGTTGGATTCATATTCGTTTTGAATATCTCCGTACTTCAGAGTCACAATATCTTCTCTGCTTATGCCACTGTCTTTCAGAAGCATCATAAACGCTCTTTCGCGCACATCGGCCACGTTCATTAAATCCTTGATCTGTTCGACCGTGTGTGGTTCTCGTTCTCTTGAAACATACTTTGGAGTTTTGAGTTTTAGAGGCATGTTGTTGTAACTGTAGAAGCTCTTAACGACTGCATGATATTTGAACACAACAGTCGATTTGCTCAGGTTCTTTTCTTTTTCAAGCATCACACAAAATTCTCGAAGTTTGTTCTCTGCGTTCATTTCTTTGCCTTCACTTTTTAGTTCGGCTTTTCTCTCCGCGATCAGTTCATCAGGATTCTTGCCGATCCAGTCACAGAAACTTTTAAGACCTTTACAGTACGCTAATAGCGTATGACTAGAACCACTTTTATCAGATGTGATAGCAGTCAACCAGACCCGCGAAGCCTTGAAGCCCTCACACCATTCGTGCATATCTCTTTCGACGGAATCTAAAAAGCAAAAATATTTCTTTATAATCAACTAAACAGAGAAGTTCTGAGTGTGCATTTTGATGCTGAGGAAAGAAATCCTGCGCGAACCAGTGAAGCATATCAGAATTAGCAGGAAACTCACTGTCGACCAACTAGTTAGACAGTTTCAGAATTCAGGATCCTTTGGAGCTGGAAGAGTTTCAGCAGCATGCGACATTTATGAACGGATGGTCAGGGATGACGATTGCGCAGTATTCCTAGCCTTAGCCGGAGCCATGGTTCCAGCAGGCCTGCGTCAACTAGTTGCGGACCTGATCCGTGAAAACCTGATCGATGTCGTGGTGACAACAGGAGCAAACATGGTTCACGACGCGATGGAGGCCCTCGGAGGCCACCATTACAAGGGCCACTGGTGTGTAGACGATTACATGCTCTACAAGAATCACACGTACCGTATATACGATGTCTTCGTGCCCGAAGAAGACTTCGTAAAGCTCGACTGCGAACTCGTGAAGATATACGACCAAATAGCCACCGAGTACAGGGGCAAAAGCCTGTCCTCAAGAGACTTTGCTTGGGAACTAGGCAAGAGACTCAAAGACCCGAATTCTATATTACGTGCTGCTTATGAAGCAAAGGCACCCATTTTCATTCCAGCA